>Ga0256404_1005277_pt1 | contig 23108 bp, 13 predicted proteins | sample RumenRJG_01DNA_FD_185990 | JGI IMG/M metagenome (GOLD analysis project Ga0256404, IMG submission 185990) | Bovine rumen microbial communities from Lethbridge, Alberta, Canada - RJG_01 | ecosystem: Host-associated > Mammals > Digestive system > Stomach > Rumen | place: Canada: Alberta | collected... | reverse complement strand
GGTGGCACGATCTCAAATAACCATGCGGATCGAAGCACTTCGTTTGGCAGCGAAGGCGGCGGCGTTTATCTGGCAGGCTCTTTTACGATGAGCGGCGGCACAATCAGCGGGAACATCGCAGGGACCCATGGCGGCGGCATTGATATGGGTTCAGGCGCCGATTTCACCATGAGCGGCGGAAGCATCACAGGCAATACGGCAGGTTATTCCGGCGGCGGCATTGGCAGCAACGGCACTTTTACCATGACCGGGGGAAGCGTCACAAATAATACCTGCAGTACGATTGGCGGCGGCATCAATACCGGCGGAACCTTTAACCTGAGGGGAAATGTAACGATCTCGGGGAATAAGTGCGGGTCGACGGATGACAACCTTGCGTTGCGGGGACCTGCAATAAATATCACAGGTGCGCTGACAAACAGCACACCTATAGGCGTTAATACTCAGACTGCGCCTACGGTGGAGGTTGCCCGGCTTCTTACAAAGGGGCTGAGCGGAAATGGAACGATCGGACAATTTAAGAGTGACAGCGAACGCTATTATGTAGATGAATGCGAATATAATGGAAGTACTGAAGCCGCGTTGTATGCGAAATACAAGGTGACGGTGGAGACGGAATCTTATTATTCCCACATAAGTATTCCATCGGAGAGCAGTATTCAGTATGTTATGCCGGACAGCACGATGACGAGTGTTGTCTGCACCGCTAATTCCGGTTATTGCTTCCCTGCCGGTTATTCTGTGGAAACAGTAAACGGGGTGAAGGTCACCAGGAACAGCGCGACTCAGATCACAGTTTCCGGAAAACCCACTGGGGACGCAACTATCAAGCTGCCCTCGGCGGTGCGGCAGTACACAGTGACTATTACCCCGGGGAGTCATATGACAAAGACCGGCAGCTCCGGGGCTGCCTCGCAGACCGGCGCAGTGAATGCGGATGCAATCAAAGACGTAGTATATAATGCGGATTCCGGGTACTACTTTCCCGATACATACGCATCCGTCGGAACCACCTACGGCGTGACGGTAACCAGGAACAGCGCAAAACAGATCACAGTCTCCGGGACACCGACAACGGAATCGGTCAATATTTCACTGGCCGCTCCGTCACGAAAGACAGTCAAGATTACAGGCGGCATTACCGCATCGGATAAAGTATATGACGGCAACACGACGGCGACATTGAATTGTTCAGGTGCGGTAATAAGCGGTATTGTACCAGGAGATACTGTGACGCTGGCTTCGGCAACAGGAACTTTTAATAACAAAAATGTCGGCACGAACAAGACCGTCACGATCAGCGGCCTGACGCTCGGAGGCACAAACGGAAGCGAATATGCCATTGCTTCCTCGGGAAACCAGACCAGCACGACGGCAAGTATTACTAAAAAATCGGTTACTGTCTCCGGTATTACAGCCAGCAACAAAGTCTATGACGGAAACACAACAGCCGCGATGAATACTTCGGGAGCTTCATTCAGCGGGATCGTGAGCGGAGACAACCTGACCGTGAGCTGTACGGGAACTTTCAACAATAAAAATGTCGGTACGAACAAGACCGTCACGATCAGCGGCATGACGTTGGGCGGGTCATCTGTGGGCAACTATCAGCTTGCGTCTTCCGGCAACCAGGCGAGCACAAAAGCAAACATTACAAAGAAACCGGTTACTGTTACGGGCGGCATTACGGCATCTGATAAGGTCTACGACGGCGGCACGGCCGCAACTCTGGTCACTACCAATGCCAGCTTCAGCGGGAAGCTGAGTTCGGATACCCTTTCAGTCAGCGGCACGGGTACCTTTGCGGATAAGAAGGTCGGCAGTGGTAAGACGGTCACGATCAGCGGGCTGACGCTCGGCGGCACTTCTGCCGGCAACTACCAGCTTGCATCTTCCGGCAATCAGGGCAGTACAACTGCAAGCATTACAAAGAAAACCGTGGCGGTAACGGGCGGCATTACCGCAGCTGATAAGGTCTACGACGGCAATACGACCGCCACGCTTGATACCACCGGCGCAAGCATTCCGGACAAGGTTTCGGGAGACAACCTGACCGTGAGTGCCACGGGAACCTTCGACACCGCTAATGCAGGAAGCGGCAAGACAGTTACAATCAGCAATCTGGCTCTGGAAGGCACGGATGCGGGCAACTATGCGCTTGCAGCTACCGGCAACCAGGCGAGCACGACAGCGTCCATTACCGCGAAGGAAGTGACAGTCTCCGGCATCACAGCTGAAGACAAGATCTATGACGGCAGCACGGAAGCTATACTTGTAACAGGAAGCGCGACCTTTGCCGGAATCGAAAGCGGGGATACCCTGACTGTGAGCGGCGCGGGTACCTTTGCGGATAAGAAGGTCGGCAGCGGCAAGACGGTCACGATCAGCGGGCTGACACTCGGCGGGTCATCTGTGGGCAACTACCAGCTTGCGGCTTCCGGCCACCAGGGCAGTACAACTGCAAGCATTACAAAGAAAACCGTGGCGGTAACGGGCGGCATTACCGCAGCTGATAAGGTCTACGACGGCAATACGACCGCTACGCTGGATACCACCGGCGCAAGCATCCCGGACATGGTTTCGGGAGACAACCTGACCGTGAGCGCGACGGGAACCTTTGATAATGCCAGTGCAGGAAGCGGCAAGACAGTGACGATCAGTGATCTGGCACTGGGAGGCACAGATGCGGGCAACTATGCGCTTGCGTCTTCCGGCAACCAGGAGACTGCGACAGCGTCCATTACCGCGAAGGAAGTGACAGTCTCCGGCATCACGGCCGAAGACAAGGTCTATGACGGCAGCACTGCTGCGGCACTGGATTGCAGCGGTGCGATATTTGACGGAATTGTGGGAAGCGATGAGCTGACCGTGTCCGGTACCGGCACCTTTGATGATGCCAATGCGGGAAGCGGGAAGACCGTGACGATCAGCGATCTTACGCTCGGCGGTGCGGATGCAGGGCAGTATACGCTCGATACATCCGGCAGCCAGGAGAGCACGACCGCATCGGTCACGGAAAAGGAGGCCGGCTTAAGCTGGGGCGAGACAGCATTTACCTATAACGGCCTGGCCCAGGTGCCGGAAGCGACTGCGACCGGTCTTGTGGACGGGGACAGCTGTGATGTGACGGTCACGGGTGCAGGTACGGATGCGGGAAGCTACACGGCGACTGCAAGCGGACTTTCCAACAGCAACTATAAGCTTCCTTCTGAAGTGACGAAGGAATTTACCATCGGGCCGAAGGAAGTGGGCTTAAGCTGGGGTGAGACAGCATTTACCTATAGCGGCCTGGCCCATGTGCCGGAAGCGACTGCGACCGGTCTTGTGGACGGGGACAGCTGTGATGTGACGGTCACGGGTGCAGGTACGGATGCGGGAAGCTATACGGCGACTGCAAGCGCACTTTCCAACAGCAACTATAAGCTCCCCGCAGAGGGAACGAAGGATTACACAATCGGCAGGGCAGCTCTTAGCGTCACGACTCCGGATGCGGAGAAGGTCTACGATGGCACACCGCTGAGTGCAGCGGGAAGCATCACCGGGCTTGTGAATTCAGAGACGGCGACATTGGCTGCAGCCGGTACACAGACGAAAGCGGGCAGCAGCACCAATGCTTACAGCATCAGTTGGGACGGCACGGCTGCGGAGGCAAACTACGAGATCGCCTCTGAGACGCTTGGCACGCTCACAGTGACGCCAAAGGAGGTGACTGTCTCCGGCATCACGGCTGCCAGCAAACGCTATGACCGGAGTGCGGCGGCTGTTTTGAACTATGACAGCGTGGTGATCAGCGGAATGATCGCAGGCGACGATCTCAGTGTGCGCGCGACCGGGACCTTCGAGGATGAAAAGGCCGGCAGGGATAAGAACGTCAATATCACGGGGATCACCCTCACGGGCAAAGATGCCGCAAACTACAAGCTTGCAGCCTCCGGAAACCAGAGCAGCACTACTGCAGACATTACCCGGATCAGCTCCGGCGGAAGCTCCGGCACCACGACGGTGAAGGGCTATGTGGGCTCTGTCGGCGGCACCTGGAATCAGGACGGATCAAACTGGTCCTATACCTATCTTGACGGACACCGCGCGGAGGGGTGGAACTACCTCTACTATAACGGGCGCAGCGACTGGTATTATTTCGACGGCGCGGGCCTCATGCAGACCGGCTGGATCGACTGGGAGGAGAACCGCTACTATCTGAATCCTGTCTCTGACGGGCGGAAGGGCGCTCTACTGACCGGGTGGCAGCTGATCGATGGAAACTGGTACTACTTCGAACCTGTGCGTGGCCGCAACCAGGGCCGCATGTACCGGAACGAGAGCACGCCGGACGGCTACACGCTCGGCCCGGACGGTGCCTGGACCGGCTCCTCCGGAGCCCGGGAGTAATACACAGGTCGTCTCTCTTGTGGCAGTCGAGTCACTTATGTATTTGAGATAGCGGAAATGGCTTGAAATAAGCTGTTTCCGCGATTTCTATTTTGAGGTATTCAATATACCACTCTTTGTAATAGTATTCATTGTCTGTCACGCTTTATGTCATTGACAATAATCTTTTTATATAGTCTGTAACAGATCCATTATGTAATATTAAAACAGATAGCCTTTTTTGCAGCACGGAATGAAGCGACACTGACAGGAGGATATATCAATGGCAAAGTTCTGCAGATTCTGTGGCAGTCCGCTGGATGAAGGTTCCGCCTTTTGTCCCGGATGTGGAAGACCTACAGCCGCTCCCGCTCCCGGGGTTTGTATGAGGTGCGGCGCAGTGATCACTCCGGGTGTAAAATTTTGCAGGAGCTGCGGTGCACCGACAAATGCGGCAATGCCGACAGGCTGGGCAGCACCTCCGTCAGATACACAGTCAGTACCGACCGGCAGTGAAGCGATGAGATACCAAAATCCAGCCGGTACATGGCAGAAAAACCCGGAGTTTTCAAAAACAGGGACCTCGGAAAGATATGCAGGTGCGTCCTCTGCAGGGAAGAAACACGGCATCATTCCGGTGATCCTGGTTGCCGGTGCCTTTGTAGCGGTGCTGGCCCTGATCGTCCCGCGTTTTCTGGACGGCGGGAACAGTGGAAATACGTCAAATCAAGGTTCTTTTCAGCAGTCTTCTTCCGGACTTAACTCAGGCGGAAGCTCCGGCGCCGCCGGGTCTTCTTCCGGCGGGGCAGCGGGAACAGGAGGTTCGTCCTCGGGGAGCATCGGTTCCTCCGGCTCCGGAAGCTCCGGTTCCTCCGGCTCCAAAAAGACAAAGACCAAGATGATCGCAGCTTCCGGATTCGAGGCAAAGACGGTCACGGATCCTGCCGGCGGCGGAACGACCTACGGAACTCTCCGCGATTCCGGTGTGGAGCTGTACGTGGAAAATGGCGCCTTCGAAGACGGCTCGGTGATCAGCGCTGCGCCCGTTCCCGCCAAACAGCTCTCCGGATACGGCGTTGCGGGGAAGTACGAATACATCGGCGCGCCGGTAGATATCAGCTGCGATACCTATGACGGCAGCTTTTTTGCGGGTGACATTGTCCTCACCACGAAGATCCCGGGTGAAAATATTAAAGATATCGATCCCGGCGCCTATTTCTTTTCCTATTATGACGAGAAGACCGGGATGATCCGAAACCTCTGGCCGGACAGCTTTAATTTTGAAAACAAAACCATGTCCGTTGAGCTCCCGCATTTCACTCCCTTCTGGTCTTCCAAGCCCACGAAGGAGCAGCTGGTTGAGGAATATCTCGACGATTACAGCACGAAGCTTGCCCTTGCCAGGCTGAATCAGGAGAAGGCCGCAGCAGATATGGAGCCTTACCTGAAGGCCAAGATCGACGCGCTGGGTCTCACGAAGGAAGCTGCCAAGGACCTGCTGCAGGCAGCACTCAGCAAGGTGGGAGCCGGCTGGTCTTTCGAAGGCGATGGCGCGGCCATGGCCAGTGGGGCGGTACAAAACGGCAATGCAGCCGCTGTGGAGATCATGCGCGGCGTCATGGAAAATGACGGCGACAAGGTCACAGGGGCCATGTCCTCCTATACAAGCGCCATGCTCATGTCAGTATGGGACGAGCTGGAGTACAGCAAGAGGCTGGACGAGGTGCTGGACAGTGAATTCGCAGGCACGGGCGTCTCAACGGTCCTCTCAAATGCGGGAAGCATCGGGGGTCTAGCCGCCTATGCCATGGAAGGCGACATTGAAGGCGTCAAAGAGGAGGTCAGCAATATCCTTCAGAGCATCCATCCTGCAGCGGAGTTTGCCGTTAAGGGCGCCAGGCTGATCGCTGCCGGCGTTAACCAGAGCTTCACCGCCTGGAAAGCCAACAAGATCGACGAGCTGTATCAGGTCTATAAAAACGGAAATGACGTGGTGGAACCCGGCGACAGGAGATCCTTCACAGACTGGCTTGTGGCGGGAAAAAGCTTTTTCGGTATCCAGAAGGGTGTCATGCGCTTCTACAACATGGATAAGATCGCGGAGATCTGCGAAAAGTACGGCTGGAGCGAACGGGACTACTACGACCTTGATGACAGGAAGAAGGGGATCTTCAACCAGCGGGCGGAGGACAGCCTGTTTGAATATTTCGATAACCGCATGGCCCAGGAAAAACTGGCCGACCAGATCAAGGAAGAAGAGCGTGCCTATATTGAGGAAATGATGGATCCAAGCTCCGGCGCGCTGTATTCCTCCAACTACCGGAAGTTCTTCGGGGAAGCTGACAGCTCCTCCTTTGACCTAAGCGCCCGCTTAAGCCGGATCGCCCGCCTCAGAGACAACATCATGCAGTATGTGGATCTGGATGCGCTGCACGGGACCGCCGGCAGGGACGCCGAGATGAACGAAGGAACGGTCATCAACTGGTATGTCCGGTATCTCGACAGCGAGGGCAGGGAGAAAGGCATCCGGGAGTTCATGGAGAGCCTCGAGGAGCTCGGGCTTCTGAACCAGAAGTATATCGGCGCGCTTCCCGTGATCGAGGGAGTGGATATCAGCATTTTCAACGATATGTGGTATATCGATCCCAGCCGTTACGGATATGAGTACGGCACTATAAAGCTCGAGAAAAACGAACCGGAAAAGGTCTATTACGGACCCGGTGAGGACGAATGGCTTGACTATTTATGGGAATTTGAAGTGTATCTTGAGCTTTACCCGGATGAAAATGACAAGAGCAGATATGACTCTATGTACTGTTATTATTACAATTATTCATTCAATCCGAAGACCGGTACTCTCGTACTATCCGCGCCGAATGAAGAGAGGTATTATGAACGTACGCAGAATAATGCCAACAACTTCGGGACCGATTCTTCCTACAGGAACACGATCCCCGTTCCCGACACCATAACCTTCAAGTATTCCGACTCGGATCTGATGTCTTATAACGGAGAAACCTATATCGACAGGATGGACATGATCTTTAACGGCAGGACCTACCCCTGTACTTACTGATCTACCGATCAGGCAGCCCTTTTGCAGTACGGAATGAAAGGTCTGCAGAAGCTCCAAGATTTTTGCAGCATCGAGAATTCAAAAAAGAATCTTTCCGATGTTTTGGCAGACGGGCACATTTCAGACACATCGGAAATTCAAAAAAGAGTGTTCCCGATGTTTTTGACAGATCCAAATACACCATGCATCGGTGGGACAAAAGATCCAGATGGAGCAGTATTGATTGCATAAGACTGTCGGAATCATCTATAATGATATTATATGGAAACTAAACGGCAAAAACAATTTCTCATAAATCATGAACCTAAAACATTATTAAGGCTTTTCTGTGAGGGTCGTCTGATTTAAAATGAAAACAGAAAATACAGTATTGAAACGAAAGGTTTCTCGTTTTTAAAAGGTGAACGTTATGGCAATAATGGGAACAAAGGTATGCCCTATCTGCGGTAAAGAATTCAAGGGTCTGGGCAACATCTGCAAGGATGGGGATTACTGCAATGAGTGTGAAAAGAAAGTGCGTCTTGTATTTGTGGAGGATGAAGAAGATCATCTTCCTGCCGCAAAAATCCGTGCCAGACTGGACAAGTACGCTGGGGCTATCGCTGCTTATGACAGTGTAAAGAAGCCGGAAACCTGTCCAATCTGCGGAAAGAAGCTGCCTAAACTTATGAACATGAGACTTCTGGATGCTTTTATCTGTATGGGCTGTGCAGAAAAAGCCCGGGATATGCTGCATACGGGTTATGATGCGGTAGGCTGTATGTGTCTTTCCGAGATTCAGCCGCTTTTTGGGCAGGCAGCCGTCCAGGGCGGGCGGGCGGACTCAGGCGGAGTCTTTCACAACGCGGATGCACTTCGCATCGTATATCCGTTGATCCGTACCCTCTGGAAGGTGCCCGGTGAAGATGGATATGATGTAGAGTACATTGATCCGCTCGATTCCCTCAGTGATGAGGAACTGCAGGCGGCGCCGGCTCTTGCAGAAAAGCGCAGGGCGGAGTTCGAGGCAAAGTACGGCACCCATAAAGCGATTTTTGAAGTCGACAAGATAACGAAACTCTATAACGAAAGCAAAGGGCGCCGGCATTACCGTAATGAATACCGTATCGGAGGACGTGTTCTTCTGGGCAATATTGCTCTTCGGGATCAGGCTGTGGTAAAAAGAGCGGAAGGCACAAAGGAATTCACGATCCGGAAACTCGGAGACTGCAGGGAGTACCGCAGCGATCTGAAAGAACTGAAAGAAGGCATGGAGGGAGGCCTGTTCGTGGAAGCATCCCTGTCCTTTGTCTATCCCGGCGACATTCTCTGTATCGACTGACAGAAAGGAGCAATAAAAATGGCTAATGTCAAAACAATAGAGCGGGGATTCTGTTCCCTTTGCGGCAGAGCGCTCCTTCCGAATGAAGGATATTGCAGTCTCAGGGATGATAGTCATATCTGCAGCTTCTGTGCCGGGAAGCTCCGGGTCATGCATCCGCTGACTCTTACATGGGATAAAAAAGGGAATCAGGCAAAGCATGATCCCATAGAAGAGCTTTCCCTGGAAGAAGCCGGAAAAGATCTGGAAAATGCGATCGCTTATACAGAAGAATTACGTGCAAAGTATGATCATCACAATGCCGTGTTTATGGTCGAGAGCGTGACGACAGAAAAAGGAGGCTTTTTAAAGCCTCCGGTCATCTATGCCTGCGGCAGGGTGATCTACGGGTACTTTGATCCCGAAGACAAAACAAGGTTGCTGCATAAAGGCAGTGCGTCCGAGGTGACCCTGACCGCCATCAAAAGGCTTGAGTTCTATGGGGCCGGCCTTACTGACTGTCAGGGTACCGGCGGCAAGCAGTGCGCGCTCGTATTCAGCGGAAAGAACATTGTCTGCGAAGCAGGGGACCTGATCGTGAAGGATTGATACAAATATGTTCAGAGTGGAAATGCTTCTTTGTAATAGATGAAATCAGTTTTTACTGCTGACAAAAGAGAAATGTTTGAACACAGCGTTGCTCCTCCTTCCTCAGAAAAAACGTGGTAACAAATTGGTAACAGTTATCAATAAATCCTTGTTTTAAGCCATTTGCGCGGCACGGCTCGATTCGATTCCCGTCTCGCGCTTATTTTATTGCTGGCGGAAACTCTTATTTTATACGGGTTTCCGCTTTTTTTATAATCTTTTATAGAAAGATATCCGATCTTCAGCGCCGCTTTGACGAACAATATGATAAAATGGGAGAGCAGATTGAAGATCTGAGGACCCGGATATTGAATACAATCGCTTATGGAAAATGCTTATAGATCACGGAAATAAATGTACTGACCGAGGAGGGCAAGATGAGTACAAAAATGACGATGGAGACGGAGGCCCACGTAAAAAACGGAATCGTTCGAATGATCATTGCCGTTTTGTCGATGGCTCTGAATGTGATCCTTGTTGTTCTGATCGCTTTCAAAATGCGGGAAGAATGGCCCTGGTTTTCCACTGCCTTTACTATCCTTGGACTGGCCATAGTGCTTTATATATACGGCCGAAAACAGACCGCATCCATCAAGATGCCCTGGATGCTGCTGATCCTGCTGGTACCCGTCGGGGGACTGGTGTTCTATCTGCTGGTCGGGCACAACAGGAGCACAAAGAAAATGCGCCGCAGATATGAAGAGATCGATGTGAAGCTGCTGCCCTTGCTGGAGGATAATCAGGCGCAGCAGGACCGGCTGGAGGAAAAGCTTCCCTATGCCGCCAACATTACCCGTTACCTGAGGAAATACTCAGGATATCCCGTGTATGAGAATACGGATATCACCTATTATGATGATGCTGCAGAAGGCCTTGCCGCCCAGAAGGAAGATCTTAAGAAGGCCAGGGACTTTATATTCATGGAGTATCATGCCATTGAGGATGCGGAGAGCTGGCACGGCATTCAGGATATCCTGGAAGAAAAAGTCAGGGAAGGCGTTGAGGTCAGAGTTTTTTATGACGACATGGGAAGCATCGGCTTTATCACCACTGACTTTGTAAAAAGGCTGGAAGAAAAAGGCATCAGGGCCAGAGTCTTCAATCCCTTTGCGCCCGGGCTGAATCTGTTTCTCAATAACCGTGACCACAGAAAGATCACAGTGATCGACGGGAAGGTCGGTTTTACCGGCGGGTATAACCTCGCCAACGAATACTTCCATGTAGGAGAGCCTCCTTACGGTTTCTGGAAGGACACCGGGATCAGGCTGGAAGGGGACGCGGTCAGGTCGCTGACGATCACCTTCCTGGAAATGTGGAACGCAGTCAATGAAAACGATACCGACGATACGGGCTTTGAGCGGTATCTGAGAAAATATGAATATAAGGCGAAGGCTCCCGGCTTTGTTGCACCGTATGCGGACAGCCCGATGGACAATATCCATGTAGGCGAGGATGTTTACATGAGTATTGCGAATTCAGCAAGAAAATATGCCTGGTTCGTCACCCCGTATCTGATCATTACCGAGGAGATGATCAGCGCGCTTTCCCTGGCAGCTAAAAGAGGCGTGGACGTAAGGATCATCACGCCCGGAATTCCCGATAAAAAGCTGGTGTACAGTGTGACCAGGTCCTTTTATAATGCCCTTGCAGTGAACGGCGTCAGGATCTATGAATATACTCCGGGCTTCTGTCACTGCAAGATGTCGGTATGTGATGATGTCATGGCTACCTGCGGCACCATTAATATGGATTACCGGAGCCTGTATCACCATTTTGAAAACGGCTGCTTTATGGCGGACTGTCAGACGGTAGCGGATATCAGGCAAGATTTTGAGGAGATGTTTAAGGTATCCGAAAATGTCAGCGAATATTACATTTCGGGACGCGGAAGGTTTTTGCGCTTCGGGCAGATGCTTCTGAGACTGGCGGCACCGCTGCTCTGAACAGGGATGAATATATCATATGAAAAAGATACGTTTAAGCTTATTCCTTTTCACATCATTTATCATGCTGTTTTTGCTGCAGGCTCTGACTGCGGCTGCGGCTGCTCCCGGAACCGGAAAAGAAGCAGACAGTAAAAACGGACTTACGATCACCGCGATCGATGTCGGAAAGGGAGACTGCATCCTGGTGGAGAGCGGCGAATGCACCGTCATGATCGACGCCGGCTATGAAAAAACATCGGGTGATGTGCTGTCCTGGCTTTCGGAGCACGGTGTAGAAAAGCTGGATGTCCTGATCATATCCCATTTTGATAAGGACCATGTCGGCGGAGCTGCGGATGTGATCCGCAATGTCCCGACAGAGCGGGTATACCTTCCGGATTACATCGGAACCAGCAAGAAATATAAAAACATGATGGCGGCGCTGGAGGAGACGAAGGTGCCTTACCGCCAGGTAAGCAAAGAGTCCGGCTTCCGGCTTGGAGATATGTCCTGGAAGCTCTACCCCAGCGGGATCAGCTTTGACGGAGATAATGACAATGACTGTTCCCTTGCCGCTTCCGTGCGCTGCGGTTTTAGCTCCGCGTTCTTTGCCGGAGATCTGGAGGAGGACGGGATCGCGTCCTTTGTCGGAAAGTATAAAGTGCTGCGTCCCTTTGACATACTCAAGATGCCCCATCATGGCAATCATGAGGACAACACGGAGGATCTCCTGGCGCTGATGAAGCCGAAGATCGCACTCATCACGGACGGGAATGAGCGCAGGGCGTCCGGGAACACGCTGGATCTTCTTAAGGAACAGAATGCAAAGGTATACAGCAGTGCGGAAAACGGCACCATCATTGTGCGCAGCCAGAACGACGGCGAATATACCGTAGAGACAGAGGTCACTCAAAGGCCCGGAACACCCGACAAAAGCGGTGAATGGCGGTATGTGCTCACAAAGGAAGAGACGGCTGTGATCACCGGATATGAAGGAGGCAAAGCCTCTCTTGACATTCCGTCAGAAATCGACGGATATCCCGTGACCGGTATCGGTCCCAGTGCGTTTTATAACTGCCGTAATCTTAAGAAGCTGAGCATACCGGAAGGCGTGACCGACATCGGGCCCTCCGCATTTTCCTGGTGTACAAACCTTGAAGAGGTAAAGCTCCCGGATAGTCTTAAGTCTATCGATGAGGCTGCATTTTCCTGGTGCTTCGCCCTTTTACGCATTGACATCCCGGATGGCATCCGTGAGGTCGCGGACGCCGTATTTACCCGTTCCGGACTGACGGAAGCGACGCTCCCTGCGGGTATCGAAAGCTTTGGTGATTCCTCCTTCTCACACTGCAAAAAGCTTGCCGTAATACATTTTAAGGGAAGCCGGGAACAGTGGGATGAAATCAAAAAAGACAAGGACTGGAATAAAAAGAGCCATGCAGACATGGAGATCGAGTACAGCTCTATACAGGTAACTGAAAGTGAAAAGAATTAGAAATCTGGTAATTGGCGGAATTGAGAGCAAGGTCGTTACCCTGCTCCTCATTTCCATGCTTTTGGTAGCGGGAGTTTTTTCCGTATTCATGTTTACAGAAAACCGAACGCTTTCGGAGCTTACCGAGTCGACCAGCAAACGGCAGCTTTCTGCTGTGACGGGAACTACTTCGGAGGTGATCCACTCGGTGATCGTGGATAGTATGGACCGTGACACCGAGCTGCAGGCCCGGGTGACCGATGCCATGTTCCATGACCGTGCGGTCGGTGTCAGGCTGGTAGGCGACTATGCAGGACAGCTGCTTAAGAATCAGGACAGTGTGACCCGCGCTAAATGGCAGAGGCCGGACGCTTCCCATGAGGGGGAGCTCTTTGTGAAGGCTCTTTTTGCGGACGGGGTCAAAGAATCGGAAGTGGAGGACCGCCTTGGGGTCCTCGCCAATATGACGGACCTGATGATCTCCGTCTGCAGTGCATACAATACCGACAATATCTGGTTCACCCTGCCGGAAGGGGCTACGCTGATGGCAGATACCGTTCCCGGCAACTGGATCGGGGAGGACGGAAGCTTCCTTCCCTATAACGCGACGGAGCGTTACTGGTATCAACAGGCCGTAGAGGCAGGCAGGCTGATCTTCTCGGATGTGGAGTTCGATTACCGTACCGGGGACCTTTGTGTTACCTGTGCCATGCCGGTATACGATACTGACGGGACTCTTCTGGGTGTGTCAGGTGCTGATATTTTTCTGGATGATATGGAGCAGGCGATCCGGAAATCAGCGGAAAAGGGCGGATTTCTGGGGGTGGTCAACCAGGACGGGCATCTCATCATCTCACCTACGGAGGACGGATCCTTTGAGGTGGAGAATTCTGCCGCCGCAGAGGACCTGCGCAATTCGGCGAACGGGGAAGTGGCAGCCCTGGTAAGAGACGCCATGAAGGGGAAGACCGACGTGCGCCTGGTCCATGCGCTGGGTGACACCTTTTATGCGATCGGCGTTCCCATGAAAACCGTGGGTTGGACGCTGATGGCAGCCTACAGCCAGGCCGAGGCGGAGCAGCCGGTCCGCCTGCTTGAAGAGGAGCATCGTGCGATCCAGCAGGAAGCCGTCATTTCCTACCGGACGGAAAGTGACCGCAGCAAACGATTTATGTGGGTGTCGATGTTCATCCTTCTTATTTCGCTGCTGTACGGAGCATATGTTCTCGGCAAGCGCATCGTGGAGCCTTTGAATAACATCACCCGGCGGATCTCGGAGATGAGCGAGACCAATATGGAATTCAAAATGGAGGACTCGTACAGGACCGGCGATGAAGTGGAGGCACTGGCGGAGTCCTTTGCTTCGATCTCCAGAAGGACAGTGGAGTATTTGCATGCCGTGAGGCGCGTTACGGCCGAAAAGGAGCGCATCAGCACAGAGCTGTCCCTTGCGACCAGGATCCAGGAGAGCATGGTGCCCCACATCGTGCCGGCATTTCCCGGCCGTAAGGATTTTGATATCATCGGCAATATGAATCCCGCCAAGGAAGTGGGCGGCGATTTCTACGATTATTTCCTCATCGATGAGGACCATCTGTGCATGGTGATCGCCGATGTATCCGGAAAGGGCGTGCCGGCGGCCCTTTTCATGATGGCCTCCAAGATCATTCTGCAGAGTGTGGCCATGCTTGGCAGGTCACCTGCGGAGATCCTGAACAAGACCAATGCCGCCATCTGTTCCAACAATGAAGCCCAGATGTTTGTAACTGTGTGGGTGGGCATCCTGGAATTGTCCACCGGCAGGCTTACCTGCGCCAATGCAGGACACGAATATCCGGCACTGAAGCAGCCGGACGGAAAGTTTGAGCTTTACAGGGATAAGCACGGGTTTGTGCTCGGAGGGCTGGAGGAAGCCAGGTATCAGGAATATGAGATCCGGATAGAGCCGGGCACGAAGCTGTTCGTATATACAGACGGTGTGCCGGAGGCAAGCAATGCCAATAAGGAGCTGTTCGGAACGGCCCGCATGATCGATGCACTGAATGCCCGGCCGGATGCCTCCTGCGAAGAGGTTCTGCAGAATGTGCGCAGCTCGGTTGATGCGTTTGTTTCCAATGCCGAGCAGTTTGATGACCTGACCATGCTGTGCATTGAATATAAGGGTCCTGTGCCGGCGGAACAGGACGGATCCAAAGAAGAGCAGTAAAATATGTATTGCGTGAGCGATATTTGCTCCGGAAGCTACGAGTATATCTTTGCAAGAGAAGCCGATGAAAGCATGAGGAGATATCAGAAATGAAAAAAATATTAATGATCATGTTGACTGCCATGATGCTTATGATCGAAGCCGTTCCCATGATGTCCATGGCCGAAAAGAACGCGGTCTCCGGAAAATCGGCAACCGCCTCGGATTATGAGAGAGACGCTGATGATGAGGATGAGGACTTCGACGATCTCGACGAAGAGGAATCCCTGCCCCAGATCACTTCAGAAGACGGGATTGTGACCTCTCCTGCTGAAGGTGAGGATGTAACAGAAGTCGAAGAGACCAAAGAAACCGTAGAGGCTGAGACTGCCGGAACCGAAACGGCAGCAGTCCTCGAGGAAGTGAAGCCTGCAGGCCCTGCAGTTCTTGCTGAGGATGTTTACGGCTCCTGGACTGTCGACGGTGTTACGGATCTTAGGTTTAATAAGGACGGAAGCGGTGCGCTGATCGTTCCGTCAAATGAGTTTCCATTCATCTGGTCTTTGGAGGATGACAGTTTAAGCTTAAGCTTTGAGGACAGCGCAGTGCGCGATGTGGTATACACTGTTTCAAAGCAGGGCTCAAAGATCACGATCACCGAGGGCGGCACATCGTTTGCTCTGAAGCGCTGAATATGTGACAGTGCAATAAGCTCATATGACGGTTGTGCGATTTAACGCACAGGCGTTTACGATCGGAAGCTTAACCTGAATCTCAAAGAAAAGCAGCTGAAATGGCTTGAAATAAGGCCATGCAGCTGCTTTAGTACAATATAAGATAATTGGATAGTATACCCATTTTCAGGTGTTCAATCATAACGGAGCAGTAAAATGATAAGCTTCTGTCACTTTTTTGAATGCCGGATCTGTCTGAAACTGCTGACAAGCCGCTGACGTGAATGTTAGAATGATAGTAAGATCAAGAATCTGCGGACAACGGTGCAAGGTGCAGGGAACCATCGGTGAAGAACCGAGGAGACTGAAAACGACAGACTGGGCCTGCAGCCGGGCAGTTTTCTGCAGGCAGAAGGAAGGAGTCTTAGATGAATCAGATGATGGCTGCTGACCAGGAGCGTCAGCTGGAGATCTTAAAAAAAGTAACGGATGAGGCGGAGCGCTTCTTTAAGCAGCGGGAGACCGGCAAGGCGCTTCCGGTATGGGACAGAAAGCCGATCAGGCATATCAGTGACGAGGGGATCGGCGCAGAAGGCGCCATGGATCTCTTTGTCAGCGAGTACGCAAAGGGTCTTGCGTTAAACAGCGGCAGCCGGTTCTTCGGCTTTGTGATCGGAGGAGTTACACCGGCGGCGCTTGCCGGAGACTGGATGACCTCGCTGTATGACCAGAATGCCTTCGGAGAGCCTGACTGCATGGATCGTCAGATCGAGGATGAAGCTATCGAGGGGCTCAAGGAGCTTTTGGGCCTTCGGGAGGACTTTCAGGGCTCCTTTACTTCGGGTGCCACGATGGCGACTACCAATGCCCTGGCCTGCGCCAGAGAATGGGCTGCCATAAGACAGGGAAAGACGGCCAATGACGGCATCTACGGGCTGGAACCGCCTGTCGTGCTCTCCGCGTTTGCCCATGCCTCGATCTATAAGGGCCTTTCCATCCTGGGGCTTGGCAGAAACTCCATTATCGAATACGGAAAGCTTCCCGGAAGAGACCGGGGAGATGTGAAAAGGCTGGAGGAGGAGCTTCAGAAGGCAGCCGGCAAGGCAGTGATCGTGATCGCAAATATGGGCACTGCCAGCACCGGGGATCTGGATGATCTGCGTGCCATTGCCGATCTAAAAAAGAAATATCCCTTCTGGCTGCATGTGGACGGCGCCGTAGGCTCTCTCGCCATGGCATCCCCGAAGTACCGCGGTCTCTACGACGGCGTGGAGGAAGCGGACAGCATTACGATCGACGGGCATAAATGGCTCAACATGAACTATGACTGTGCGATCGCCCTGATCCGGAGAGAGCACCGGGAGATGCAGTACAGGACCTATGCCCAGGCGGTCCGGGTAAATGACAGCTGGACCGAAGACACGGCTCTTGAGCATTTGGGCAATGAAGGAAGCAGAAGGTTCCGTGCCCTTGCCGTCTGGATGAACCTGATGGCGTACGGAAAGGAGGGCTTCAGGGAAATGGTGGAGCGTGACTGCGCGCTCGCTTCGGAATTTGCCGATCTGCTGGAAGAAAGCGGCGTTTATAAGATCCACAGACCTGTGCTGATCAACGGCTTTGCATTCACTTTGAATAAGCCGGAGGTGACCGCGCAGGAAATGAAGGCTCTGGAGAGAGCGATCCGGGAGGATGGAACGACCTATCTGAACCTCGCCGAGGTGGATGGCGTCTGGCACCTTCGCTGCAGCTTCAGCAACTGGAGCATCGAGGAGAAGGATGTGAAGGAGGCGGCAGAAGCCCTCATCCGCATCGGAAAGGGCTTTCTGGCCTGATACCTGCGGAAGCTTTGAGGGCTCTTATTCTCTGTATGCTTTAACGATGATGTGTTCTCGGGCGCTGATCAGCTGCCTGGGAGAGAGGGGAAGGCCATGGAAAGGTATGATCAGGAAACAGAGAAGGTGAGGATCACCGACATACACTGTCCAAACTGCGGAGCGCCCGCAAAGTTTGACATTCTTCAGCAGAAGTATCTTTGCGCCTACTGCGGCGGAAAGGTGGAGATCAGTGAAGCCTGCAGCGAAAAGCAGGGATTCCGGAAGATCCAGGCAAAGAAGCTGAAGGATGAGGTCGGAAAGTTCAGGCTGGTCAGGACGAACTGCAGCGGCTGCGGCGCCACCGTGGTCTTTGAGGAAAGTGAGGCGCTTTCGAACTGCGCCTTCTGCGGCAGGAGTCTCGTAAGAAGCGAATATCTCGACACGGACGGACTTCCGGAATATGTGATCCCCTTTGCGCTCACCGAAGAGGAAGCCGGGGAGAGATTAAAGGAATGGTGTGATAAGAATAGTGGAAAAGCGGAGGCAAAGCATCTTCGCCCCCTGCTTAAAGAGCTGAAAGGGTTTTATCTTCCCTATGAGCTGGTGCGCGGACCCGTGCACATGACCGTATCAAGAATGGACGGCGGGGGAAACTATCCCTGCGACGGTTTTATCAATGATGAGTTCGTCAACCGTTCAAAACAGCTCGACAATCTCCTGCTTGATGGCATGGAGCCGTTTGACACAGAACAGCTGACGGAATTTGATTTTGCCTATGTGGCAGGCCACAGGGTCAAGATCTCAGACATTACGGATCAGGTCCTGGAGAGCCGGGTACGCGAAGAGACTGCGGAATCCTATACGCCTGCGGTCAGGAAGACCCTGGAGACGAAAGCAGTTTCGGTGCGGTCGGATGTAAGCTCCGCTCTGCGGCTTCCGGTGCTGCTGCCTGTCTATTACATCAGCAAAGGGGACCTGATGGCGGCAGTCAACGGACAGACCGGAAAGGTGAGTGTCCGTGCGGAAAAGGAATCGCATTATTACTTCCTTCCCTGGTGGCTGAAGGCGATCCTCGCCACGCTCATCGTCTGCCTGCTCCTGTTTGCGGCTCTGTGCTGTTTCGGAATGAATGTGCAGGAAAGCCTGATTATCACAGGCGCGCTTGGAGTCGTTTTTATCACGATCATGCTCTGTCTCTACAGCGATACTGTCCGGAACAGCTTTTCGGTCGAATCGGGCAGGGAGATCTTTACCTCCGGCGAAAAGAGCTTTCACCGGGAACAGGGAAAGCTGGTCTTAGACGACAGGATCCTGGAAAGAAAGACGGAGCAGCCGGTATTTACCCGGATGATCAAAGGCAAGAAGATGCCGGTCATCCTCCGGTTTACGACGCCGGGCAGGGTCCTGAAAATGGCGCTGCTCTGCTTTGTCGGGCTGTTTCTTCCGGTGCTGCTTGCCCTGCTGATCAACGGCTTTGATTTTTCCAGGCTGGAGCTTGGCGGCTCCGCGGTATGGTTCTGCATAGCCGTCCCAATAGTCCCCGTCTATCTGATCAAATTCGGGATCGTGGAGCTGTATGAAAAGCCCCTGGTCTATGTCATTGATGAAAACGGAAGAAAAAAGCTCTATAAGGAAAGGCAGATGCCGAAGATCGATAAGGAGATCGTCGGCATCGTGCTGCGTGCCCTGTTCATACCTCCGGTCAGCCTTGCGGTATGGTTCGGAATTATATGCTTTTTCGTCATGGTGTATCTGACTGCGTTCGGTTTTGATTAAAAAAGCTCTGTGGAGAAATACCGCATGCCGCTGTCCATGAAGACGGTCGCGATGGTCTTTCCTTCGTTTTCCGGACGGCGGGCAAGCTCTGCAGCTGCCGCGAGATAGGCGCCGGAGGAAATGCCTACGAGCAGTCCTTCCGTTGAGGAAACGAGACGGGCATACTTTAATGCGTCCTCATCGCTCACCTTCAGGAGCTCATCTACAAGCTGCGGGTCCATGACCTCCGGGATAAAGCCGTCGCCGATTCCCTGGATCTTATGGGGCCCGCTTTTTTCTCCGGCAAGGGCAGCCGCGTTTTCCGGCTCCAAGGCAGCGATGCGGACAGAGGGATCCTGTTCCTTCAGGAAGCGCGCGACTCCGGTGATCGTTCCGCCGGTCCCCATTCCGGCCACAAAGATATCGATCTTTCCATCCAGATCCTCCCAGAGCTCCCGGCCGGTCGTGCGGTAGTGGATATCCGGATTGGCGCTGTTTACAAACTGCCCGGCGAGGATACTGCCCGGGATATTTTTGTGAAGCTCCTCTGATTTTTCCAGTGCCTCAGGAAGGCTTCCGGCAGCACTCGTCAGCACCAGCTCCCCTCCGTAGGCCTTAATGAGCTTGCGGCGCTCTAAGGACATATCCTCCGGCATGACGATGATCACCCGGTAGCCTCTCGGCACGCCGACGGCGCAGAGACCGATACCGGTATTGCCTGAGGTAGGCTCGATGATTGTGCCGCCCGGCTTTAAGATCCCGTCCGCCTCTGCCTTGTCGATCATGGCCTTTGCGATGCGGTCCTTGGCAGAGCCTGCCGGGTTCAGGTACTCGAGCTTCGCGGCAATATTTGCCTTAAGGCCGAGCTTCTGTACAGTACGGTCGAGCATCATGACCGGTGTGTTTCCGATCAGCTGATCCATGGAATGGTATAATCCTCTCATAATTTCCCCCTCGAAGTAATATTTTCACCACATTGTATATGAGCTCACGGATGACTCCGCTTACGCTCATACAACAAATAAGGGAAGCCCGCAGGCTTCCCTTTAAAATGCTGAAATGATATGGAATATTACTCAGTCCGGAAAAGAAAGCGCAGCGAAAACATATGTGAATGGGAGTTCACACTGACAACAACAGATGCAGTTCGCTGCCTGATAAAAGTACATTGCTGATCCTTTCCGTAAAAAGTAACTGTATTATAGAGGAAAGGTGAACCTATGTCAATCATTTCGGGAATTTTGGACACAGCGGGCAACTCATGATATAATACTTCTTGTTTAGCACCATTTTGAAAGGATATCGGATATGAAACGGCAGCCGGTTCGGATTCTCGCAGAGGGGATCAAGCTGATCATCGGGCTGATCGCAGCCGTCTTACTGATGCATTTTTCCGGGATCGGCTGTCCGATCCGCTGGCTCAGCGGCATTCCCTGCGCAGGCTGCGGGATGTCCAGAGCGGTTCTGGCACTTATGCACGGGCATGTACGGGAGGCTCTTAAGCTCCATCCGCTGGTATTGCTGCTTCCGCCGGGCGCTTTGCTCTGCGCGGCCTATGCCCTTATGCCGAAAAGATTCCCCAAAAAAGCTGTGAATATTGCGCTCTGGGGTACGGCAGCATTGTTTGTGATCGTATATACTGTCAGGATACTGCACCACGATCCTGTCTTATATATTAATTTATCCGAAGGCATGCTTTGGAAAATGATAAGGGAGGTAAAGAATGTTTTGTCCAAATTGTGGTAAGGAACTGCCGGACGGCGCCGACTTCTGCCCGTCCTGCGGAAAGCCTGTGGGAGGAAGCGGAGCGAACACAGTTCATGAAGCGTTTGAGAAGGCATCCGCCGCTGCGGAGACCCTGGCGGGACAGGCCATGGACGCTGTAAACAGCGCAGGGCAGTCCATCGATTCCGCCGTTCAGGATGCGGCTAATGATCTCCGGGGCACGGTCCCTTCGGGCTCTCCCCTGAAGACAGACCGCAGTCTTGTCGCTTACATCCTGCTGTCCATCATCACCTGCGGCATCTACGGCTATTACTTTATCTACACAGTTGCCAGGGATATCAATATCGCCTGCGACGACGATGACGAGGAGACGGCAGGTCTCGGCATGTTTATCCTGCTTTCCTTTATAACCTGCGGCTTCTACGGCCTCTGGTGGGAGTACAAGCTGGGCAACCGCCTGCAGAAGAACGGTCCCGCTTACGGCCTTGACATTCAGGAAAACGGCACCACGATCCTGCTCTGGAGGATTTTAGGCTCCCTGATCTGCGTTGTAGGAACCTTCATCGGCTCCTATCTCCTGATCAAGAACGTCAATCTGATCTGCGATGCCTATAACAAAAAGACCTTCGGCAATGCGATCGTAACAAGCTGACAGGCCTCACATTGTCTATCAGAACGATGGAAGAGGGGGCTGCCGCACTATGGTACAGAACTTAGTGCGACAGACCCCTCTTTTTTGCGTGACTGTTCAGCGGCCTTTTTATAACAATTCCTACACTGTTTTATCACAGACTCTTCACAGTTTCTGCGGATAATGACGGCATTCCATGAAATGTCCGGATGGTCCGGACGGAAAGAAGGAATGAAATGAGCGATAAGCATTACAGGCATGAGGTAAAGCATGAGATCACCCGCTCGGACCTGATCGCGATCCGGCAGGGCCTTCGGGCAGTGGCAAGGCCGGACCCCCATGCGGCGGACGGACGGTACTTTATCCGAAGCCTTTATTTTGACAATATCTATGACAAAGCGCTCCGGGAAAAGGTCGACGGCGTCAACATGCGTGAAAAATTCAGGATCCGCTACTATAACCGCAATACGTCGATCATTCATCTGGAAAAAAAGAGCAAGGTAAAAGGCCTCGGGACCAAATACAGCTGTTCTCTGACAGCGGATGAAGCGCAGAGAATCGTGGACGGGGACATCGGCTGGATCGCGGAGGAGATGCGCGCAGACGGGCAGAGGCCGCTTCTGTATGAGCTGTATGTGAAGATGCGCCAGCAGGGCCTTAAGCCCCAGACCATCGTCGACTATACGAGAGAGCCGTATATCTATGATCCCGGAAACGTCCGTGTGACCTTTGACTATGACATCCGGACAGGACTTCGGTGTACGGACTTCCTGAATCCCGACTGCGTGACCATTCCGGCCGTGCTGCCGCGGACAGCGCAGGAAATGTCCGGCGGCACCGGCATCATCCTGGAGGTGAAATGGGATGCGTTCCTTCCGGACATCATCCGGGAGGTGGTGCAGATCCACGGCCGGCGGGAAGGCGCATTTTCAAAATATGCGGCATGCAGGACATTTGACTGAAGAGACAGGGAAAAGCCGGAGGGCGATTTCCTTCATCAAGAGTAACCAGCCATGCGATGACTCGCATGATCAGCTTTTAGAGAGGGTATGAATCATGACATTCAATGACATTTTTAAATCCAGCTTTCTGAACAACGTGACCGCTGTCAGCGTGACCGATATGATGCTGACACTGCTGCTGTCATTCTGTCTCGGACTCTTTATTTTTTACGTATACAAAAAGACCTATGCCGGCGTGATGTTTTCCTCGAGCTTCGGAGTGACACTGATCGCCATGACAATGATCACGGCACTGGTGATCCTCGCTATCTCAAGCAACGTCGTGCTTTCCCTTGGTATGGTCGGTGCCCTGTCCATCGTCCGTTTCCGTACGGCGATCAAGGAGCCCTTAGACATTGCGTTTTTATTCTGGTCGATCGCTGCGGGCATTGTCCTGGCAGCCGGCATGATCCCGCTGGCCGTCATCGGATCCGCAGTCATCGGAGTGATGCTGCTGATTTTCTCAAACCGCAGAGCCTACCGCAATCCGTACATCCTTGTCATTCACTGTGAGGATCAGGAGAGCGAAAAG
>Ga0256404_1005276_pt1 | contig 23113 bp, 23 predicted proteins | sample RumenRJG_01DNA_FD_185990 | JGI IMG/M metagenome (GOLD analysis project Ga0256404, IMG submission 185990) | Bovine rumen microbial communities from Lethbridge, Alberta, Canada - RJG_01 | ecosystem: Host-associated > Mammals > Digestive system > Stomach > Rumen | place: Canada: Alberta | collected... | reverse complement strand
TTAAATTATATAAAAGAAAAATTGAAGTTTATTCAAAACAACAAAGTTCATATCAAGGTTTTACCTTTTGTTAAATTGAATTTAGATTTTTCTAAATATGATTCATATGTATTCGTGAGTAATTTTGCCTGTCAATTATTTTGTAAAAGAATCAAATTAATCGATGAGTATAAGAAGGATTATGATCTTCTTGTATTTGTAGATTTGGATATTTTATTCGTTAAAGATGTATCCACACATTTACTTAGAGCATATACTGATGATAATGTTTGGATATCTGGGCATGAACAAATATCGCCTAATGACGGATTAACTCATCTTCATTATATCAATTTCGGATTTGCTATATTAAAATGCTGTAAATTAAGAGATAATGAATTTGAACATTTTCTTGAAGTAACTAGAAATCAGGAAAAACATTATACCTCTCAGGATCAGACTTACTACAATACCTGTTATCCTCAGAATAAATATTTAACTTATCTGGATTTACAATTAGGCGAGTGGAACTACCAATGGATAAATTCCAACAAACCTGATTATAAAATCTATCACTATTGCCCTATGCGCTATATGGATGAAATTGAAGAGGATAACACACCTTATAATATAAAGGGTATAGGAGGTATCAGCGATTTAGTGTATGATAAATATGCTGAATGTGCCGAACGATATGAAAAATATCTCTCGCCTGAATTCATTAAAAACGTTCGTATCAATAATAAACGTTTTTTAAATGAGCGACTCAAAAATAAAAAGGGTTATTTATTAAGGAAACGTTATTTCGGATTATAAATTATGAAAGAAAAAGTTGCTGTTATAGGTGCTGGATTTTACGGACTTATGCTGAGCACCTTTCTTGCCAAAAAATATGATGTAACTATCTTTGAAGAAGCATCTGAAGTTATGACTAAGGCTTCTAATCTTTGTCAGGCCAGAATACATACAGGGATGATGTATCCTCGACATATCAGAACAGCTATTTCCTGTCTGATGACATTCAGACCATTTATGACCAGGTTTAGTGAAGCTATTGTAGATAATTTTACTTCGATATATGCAGTAGCTAAGAACTCCAATATCTCAAGTGAAGAGTTCTATGAAACTCAAAAAGGATTGGGTCAACATATCACCAAAATTAAAAATGAGTTATTTAATCCGAATTTAGTATCTGATGTATATAGCTGTGAAGAATTCACTTTTGATCCATTGATTATCAGAAACGTACTTCTCCATGAATGTGAAAAGGAACATATTAAAATTGAATTAAATACCAGAATAAATAAATTAGATTCTTTGTATAAGAAGTATTCAAAGATTTTTCTATGCAATTATGAAGATATCAACCGAGTATTGACTAATAACTATTTATCTCCTATTCCTATGAAAAGTAATAAATTTGAAAAAATCTTTTATAGAGACAACTTAGGAGAATTAGCTGTCTGCGTAGTAGATGGTAATTACTTTAATACCATGTGTTTACCTGACAGATACGAAGGTATCAAAACTATAACAGCACCTGATTTAAGTATATGTAAAGTAGGCGATATGTGGGATACATTAGTCAAAAGAGTTAAGAAGTTTATACCTGATATTGCTATGACTTATGATCATTCTCAGATTGGATACAAATCTGTTTGCACTGATAGAGATACTTTCAGAACCTGTCTCATCAATCAGCAAAATTACCGAGGTATAGACATCTATTCGATATTAGGCGGTAAGATAACCAATGTATTTAATATGTTTGATGATCTCAAATCAACACTATAATAAAAGAGTACGGTCAGCGTTAAAGCTGCCGTACTCCGATTATCTAATTAAACGTTTTTAATTTTATCTATAAGCTCGTCAACATGAAGTACGTCAATATTAAGGCATGCCGTAGCTACGATATTGATGAAACTTTCACCTAATTCCACGCAATTGTGTTGTACCGCCGATTTATAAATCGAAATTAAATCATTCAACGTATTACCTATGCAAGAATTACCTTTAGGCCATCTGAGCTGAATAGAGAAGAGACCATTGGATAATCTTCTATAGAAAATATTCTCAAGCCTCAGATCTCCATGGCAGAATGATGCTTTCTTAAGTGCTGGATAACATTCAAATTCTTTAGGAATCTGAACTTCTGCATCACTCTTGATAGCTTTGATATACTGACAATAATTATTGGCTGCTGCAATGATAATATCATGCGCTTCATTTTTCGCATCTGTCAGAATACATTTATGCGTTTCAACATCAGTGAAATGAAGACTCTCAATACCTTCACTGTCTCTGACTGAGAAAATAGCAGGTAAAAACAGAGGAGGCAGCTGATTCTTCGTAACGAGTTCAGTTAAAGAACCATAGTACTGTACTTCCTGATTAAGTAATTGTTTCTCTTCGTCAGTAGCATCTGGATGTGCAACTAATTTAGCATAATCAGATGGATTAATTCTAAATAACCCAAACTTATTGTCAATACTCAGCATAGCTTTGGTATTTCTGCTAAAGTATTCATAGACAGTCGGAAGATCCTTAAGTGCATCATAACTGGCAGTGGAAATATATTCCATTGTAAGAAGTACCTGAAGAATAGTCCTATCCATATTGAGATATGAATAAGTAGCTAATCTTCCGACATGAACGATAACAGCATTGGGTACACTGTCTACATCAATAAACACATTGGTGCCGTCAAGAAGTGACAATACTCTGAGTTTATTTTCCGGAAGATTCTCAATAAGATATTTAAAGATATCCACATCCTCAAACGGATACATAGGAATATCATTAGAGTAAGCATCTCTAGGATATTCAAAATTAAGTATCTTACCATTCTTATGAATTCTGGTATATGGGAATAACTCATCTGGTACATTGATAGCCATAGGCAGCTTATCATACTCAGAATTATGGTCATAACCATAAATGAAATCGCAGGTACGATAAGGTAAACCGGTTTTACATTTATAGAATTTATCAATCGAAGTAGTATTGACAATCAGAGTACCATCAAAAAACTTACCATCGTTTTTAAAACTCGAAATATCAACTTTGCTATTGAAATTAAATTGAATATCTTTTCTTTTAAGCAGTTTGGTATTAGAGTAATCCATCTTAACCGGAACACACTGATACCTGTCTCTAAAAGTAACATTGTGATAATCGTAATATACTTTTACTCGGTTTTCAATGGTCTTGCTGAATGCATGTTCTCCCCACTGCTTCTTAGAATAAGGAAGAATCAATGCATTATACAGAAGAGTACACTTATGAAGAAACTCAGCATCATTGCTAATACTCTTCATATCAGTAAATGAACTGCCGTTAGGGTACTTCTTATATAACTTTAAAATAGTAGACTCATCAAATCCAAAATTAGCCAGAGTATTCGCATTGATAGGCCAGTTATAGATTCTGTCCTGAGCTAACGAAACAGTCTTCATTTCAAATACTTCAGTGTCATACAGATCGTTAAATACTCTATAACAAACTTTGTTATTTGTATGAAATACATGATCACCATAACGACAAGGTGAATAGGATAAGCTTCTGAATTCATCACGATAAGATTTAATAAATCCATTGCTATCGGTATCTACAAACCAGTTAGCACAAAGTCCACCAGCTACATCCTCCTTTTCATATACTTTGGTAGACCATATTCTTTCAGCAGAAGAACTGTTTCTAATACTAGCTGCTGTCAATCCAGCCAATCCAGCGCCAATAACAAATTTATTTATAATTTCCATCAATTTATCCTCTATTGGAAAACTATTTAATAATCAATATATTTATCAATGTATATTTAAGGCTATCATGCGATAAGTCTTTACTACTGGAGTAATTTGACCAAATGGATGCGTTAATCGGCTTTAATGGTTTCGTAGGAAGCACATTACTTTCTCAGCTTCCTAACGAGCCAGAGAAATATAATTCCTCTAACCTTGAAGATATAGAGTTTAAAACATTTGACAATCTTTATATCTGCTGCCCTACTGGATCTAAGTATTACGTTAATGAGCATTCTTATCAGGATTATATGAATATGAGAGATATCCTGAGATTACTGGCTACCGTCAATTGTAATGATTGCTATCTGGTATCTTCCCAGGATTGTAACAGTACTCTGTATTCAGATGAAACTTTTATCTGTTATCCGTTTACTGAGTATGGAAAGAACAGACTGTTCTTCGAAGATGCTATTCGTGATTTATTTGAAAATCATCACGTAATGCGAATAGGCTGTTTATTTGGTAAGGGTCTTAAAAAGAATATCATTTTTGATCTTCTTAATCATAACTATCTGGAGAATATCAAATCAGATTTTGCATACCAGCTGTACAATATGGATTATCTGTACAAAGATATGCAAATTATGAAACAGCTTGATATTCATCTCTGGAATAGATTTTCTGAACCAGTCTACATTTCAGAGATAATCAAATTATTCAATGAATGCGGATATGATTATCATTTTGATCTTCCTCTCGATGATGACCTTAGTTATCGAAACAAAGGTTCATTGATAAGGAAAAGTGCAATCATGTCTGAATTAAAAGATTTTATTCTTAACTACGAGCACAACTCAGATGATAGGCATCAACGGGCTAACGGCGAACAATTCGATTTCAACTTTACAGACCCTAAGTCGTGAGGGGTTAATCGATACTTACGAATGCAACAGACGAATGTATCTTAATAACAAAAATGTTTTAAGGAATTTAAATATCAGATGTGATACATTCAGTTCATTAGTCACAGGTGATTACAATCTCGATACTGTTGAAGGAAGGATTGGGTTCTTCAACGAATTTCTTGAAACTATAAGTTTTGCCGATGACATAGGTGCTTACAAGCTAATGTTCGGTTTGGCAAGATATAGACAGGAAATGAATAGTGATAAATTGAAATTCTTTAAAGAGCTTAGAGAAGTAGCCAAGGATAGAGATAAAATATTATTATTTGAAGCTATCTCTTCTTATGGAAATAAGTTCTTAACTAATCATAAGGAATTAATTGAATTTTCTAAGGAAATTAACCTTAGCGGCATTCATGTTGACTTTGGTACATTAAGAGATTGTCACGAATCTTTTACTGAGATATCCAAGCAGATAAATGTCATTAATATTCATTTTCCTTATGGTGAGTACAACACTACAGAGGTTGAGAATTTCGATATAAGTATTGAGAATTATACTAACAAAAAATTAAGTGTTAATGACCTTGCTGACTATTTTTCCAAAATTAAAAAATAAGGGTCTTGGGACATGCTAAATGTCCCAAGATTCCAAGCCATGCAATGAATTATTTTCAGAGGTATAACTTCATTGATATCATCTTTATTTTGTAGAATCATAATGTCTTTTATCTTAGTATCGGGTTTCTTTCTGATGTTAAGATTAATTCTGAATTAGAGGTAACTTAATGGCTACTCTTAGTACTATAAGCGGTATCACTAAATTACTTAAGTTATCTGAAGCTGAAGTATCCAAATATGCTTCCAAAATTTTTCCAGCTAATATACTTATTCTGGAACCCAATGGTAAGATACTTCTTTCAGATGGAATGTCTCCACTGTCAGATCTTCCTACCCGTATAGACCAGACTTTAACTCAAAGTGAAAAGAATGCATTAAATGCAGCTTTTGCTACTGGTAAATACAAGATAGCTTCTGGCGGTGTAGTAGTACATGATAACAAAGGTAAAATAGACGATGCTTCATTGAAATTAGTCAGTGGTGGAAAGATAGTCGTTTCTTACTTATCTGACTATGTAGATCCTGCGACTAATAAGATTAAAGCAGATGCTATTTCCTCGGACTCAGGAGCAGAAGCTCAGGGTGCTGTGATGTATGATCATCCGGTAGATATGAGCATTTCGCTTACTGATTTGATCAACTTATCAAAGGTATAAAGCTATGACAAATGTACTTCAGTCGGTAGCGATAGATCTGCTCATTCTGCTGGTCTCTGTTATCATAGGAATCATTGGATTTTATTTAGGAAGTGAATTAAAAAAGCACGAACGAAGAATTGATAACTTAGACGGAGTTGTAATGAGACACGACAGCGAAATAAAAAATCTCAGAACAGATGTTGACAATATCATGAACAGCAAGTAAAATGAATATGCTATGCCTTAGGTAAACCGGAGGTTAAACTAAGTATCATGATTTCAAGACACGGCATGGTTTCATTCTTAACTAGCAATAAATTATATTTACTGGCAGTTGTATATTCAAAGGCTAGCGAGAACGAATTAGACGCATTAACCGCTGCAATAAAACATGAAACCGGTGTTGATCTTAGCAGAGATGACTATTACAATATCAAATTAGAAGATCTTGAAAGAGTCAGAGAATTCGAAGGTAAACGACATGGATATTTAAACGCATTAACCAGCAATAGCATCTATAATGACGATAAAAGAAAAGCTGAAATTAAAACTCTCAATTTTAAATTCATCATCGCTTCTATCGGAATAGTATTTGCTTTGACCTGGTTTACATTATTCATGTTTATATCTGTACCTCCTGAAAATGCCAAGTTTATCGATGCTGGTATAGGATTATTGTCATCGCTGGTTGGATGCTTTGTCTACGGATATTTTAAATCAGATAAAAAATGATCAAAATAAACTATACCCACCGATTAACTGTCGGTGGGTATAGGATTTATACTATCTGGTTGATTCGGGCATAACAGGCTAAAGAATCGCATACTTCATTGTATACATTTCCAACATGACCTTTGACCCAATGTCGATATACGACATGTTTCTTAAGTAAATCAAGCAGCTGGAGCCATAGATCAAGATTGGGGATATCCTGACCTTTAGTCTTCCAGTGCTTTTTAACCCATCTCTTGCTATAATCAATACCATCAAGTACATACTTACTATCAGAGTATAAATGAACTATGCATCTGGTGGTAAGTTTGGACAGTGCCATTATAACCGCAGTTAATTCCATTCTGTTACTGGTGGTATCGTAAGCCGAACCGCATAAATTCCACTGCTGACCATTCCAAATAAGAACACTCGCCCAACCGCCCATTCGAGACTTACAACTTCCATCGGTATATATAGTAATTACTGGTAATGGCAACTCCATGAACACCTCTCAGCTTATTCGGACAGCATACAATCTAATGTGCTTATCCTTAATTTCCTTCTTAAAGTTATCTATAGATATTTTGTATCTATAGGGAAGCAATCTGGCAAGATGCTCCTGCGGTGTGAGAATGATATTATCTTTATCAATCTCACTGATTTTCATAATCAGATTCTCAGACTCTTCAGATATAGTCCAAGTCTCATCAAAAGATCTTAATGATGCTCTCAGGTTGGCAGAATCCATACCTGTGAGAATAAAATCATCAGCTATAGTTGCACTATTGACTTTGGCTAATTCCAGCCAGGCGTTGAGCTCATCTTCGGTATCTACAATACCAAGCTCAACATTATCATAATCAGTGAACAGATAAGCAAATGACATCTTGACTTCAAGCATAATCTCAACTATCCACATAGGCAGATTATTGCGAATAAAAATGCCATATCTGGGTACTGAACTATCTGAAGTTTTCTTACCGTTCTCATCAGTAACGTACATAATCTTAATCGCATCGTCATGATCGATTATTCCATTACTGGTAAGATGACAGTTTCTGAAAATATCAAAAAAGTCAACAACACTGTTAGTAGTGTTTCTCATACGGATAGACATGAGCATAGTGTATTTGCTCGGTATCTCTTCCTCTGGTTTAAAAGCCCCTGCTGTTCTGGCTTTAACCATCATCTGAAATGTATCTTTCACATCGTACATTTTGAGTATTCAGTTCCTATAAAACCTTTATACAAAATCCCTGTATCTATTGATACCACTTCATATTCCCGGTATTTTTAAAATAAAAAGTTATTCAAAATTTTAAAATAGTAGTCCCCGATTTCTCGGGGACTACTAGGTTATCAAGGTTCAATAGAGGTTAGAGATTTTAGCATCATGGGAACAACCAGTAACGATAACCCAAGCAGGAGGTTAAATGAAAATCACAAATCCAAAATTTTCATTGTTACTAATTATCTCAATTAATAGCTCGAGTTAATTTTTATTCAACATGTGCTAACGCTTTCTTTCCTTCCTCTTCGCTTACCCATCCATAGACATTGGAAAATATTATATCTTTCTTGGCATCGCCAACTGATATTCCAAGTGAACCCAATATCAGATACAAAGGTCTGGAATTTGCCGATACCAATTTGTTATAGTCAATCACTGGCTGCAGTTCTGCAGGTATAGTATTAAACGACGGGTTAATCGGTATTCTATTCAAATCTTTATCAGGATACTTTTCTTTAAATCTCATTAACTTCTGATAAATCCCAAAATCTTTTTCTTTCAGCCAATCCTGATATTTTAAACTCTCCATACCAAAAAGTGGAACTATATAACACTTAGTAGGTATCTGGATTTTACCATACTTATCTCCGAATACTTCTTCCCATAACAAATAATTAAAATATACGGATGAATCGGCATTAGCATATTCCTCTTTGTTTTTAATTGCGGTCATGGGTAAAAACTCAGTCTGTAAGTGTCTCAATGAGTCTCTTATCATTCTTTCGAATCTTAGTACATCAATTAATTTCTCTTCCGCAACGACCGTAGATTTCGAATAAATATCATCGATTACAGACCTAATAAACCACTCAGTGTAGGATAGTACTCCCTTACTAAAATTAGATCCTCTTAACCCAACTCCTTTGATATCAAGACGTGGAGTTTTGAATACAACACCTTCCTGAATTTTCAGTATACTGGCATAATGTTTTTTCAACGATGTCAAAATATCAACTGGCATCATGAATTCGTTTTTCATCGCCATACCAGTCAGATCTTTACCAAGTGCGCCGAATGCTTCGCTTACATGAAACAAAACATTGGCATTGGCTTTACTCAACCAATAGACGATCAGAGAATTGATCTGATACGCTTTACTGTCCATGACTGTATTACCTTTGTACCACTGTAACCAGCTCTTGGTGGTAAAAATAATACTATCGGTATCACTGACAACTACGGCATCACGATATTGATTTTTATGCTCAACAACGTATGAAACGTTAACGTTGTGATTCATAAACAAATCAAAAACATCCATGAAACTTTTAAGCATTATTTCAAGATGCTTTCCATAAGCCGCTAATCTCCGGGCTAATTCAGGGTTGACTTTAATACAATCGTAAATCGAAATAGCATTTCCCTTATCGTTCAGAGGCAGCATTTCGTTACATACAGTACTCAGGATAATGGCAACATCTCCATCGATGTTGTTAATATCATCGGGTACAATATTCTGATCAACTTTAACTTTACTGAAATCAAAAAGTTTTTGAGTCCAATCTCTGAACCAACTGTCGTTAGTAAAAACAAGATGTTTCATATTGCTCATGTAAAATACGAAACACAGTTGTTCTTTACTGAAAGTCCGGAGTAGTCGGTCAATTGGTGAAGTCTCAGCCAGAAAATCATATCGTTTTAAAGCTTTAAATAAAAACTCTTCAACCATTTCGAAACTAGGATAAACGAATCCGTATTTATCCATAATCTCGTCGATTTTCTTACTATCAGGACCACACCGCAGGCACCCCATCAAAAAGTTAATAACCTGCTCAGTATTCAGGAAATAGAAATTACTTTCAAGAAATCTTTCAGCATGAGCATATGAGTTCATGATGAAGAATCTTCCGATACTGGTAACACTGTTAAAATCAGCTACTGAACTCAGACTGCTGAACCCACTTCCCATTCCGCCAGCTATTGAGTTCATCAGTACTTTGATAGTACTCTGGTTGTTGTTGTGGAATACTTCAGCGACTTTGTTACATTCTTTCTTAGCCTTGAGCATAAGCTTTTTCTCCTGCTTACGCTGGCTTTTTTTCATATCAATCATTCCCTTCAGATAACTTACGCATTTATCAGTAGTTTCAAAAACTACTCCGAAAGGAGAGATAATTTTATCAGAATACCGTTTGGTGAATTTATACAAATCCATATCAGGAATTTCGATATAATCACCATATACGTGAGCTCTGTTGTGAATATTATTACTATCAGAGCTTCGAATACAACGAAGAGTAGGCCACAATTGGTCATCCCCGAATCGGGGAGTATTAAGGTCTAATCCTTCGTTTTTGGCTCTTTCAAGATTGCCTATCAGTACGCCGACTCTCCGATTAACTTTATCAGCTACCCATTCACGAATCTCTTCATAGTCGAACTCAGGATGAGTTCGTTTCAAATAATCTGACATTACCGAAATGTAAGATTCAAATACATCTGGCCGTTTAATAGGAACAGTATTAAAATTCATAACTAACCTCTGCTTGAAATTTTCTAAAATATTTCAGCAGTAACTTATTAGTGATTTGCTTAAAAATGTCTACCCACTAGAATACAACACCTACCCATATAAAATTGAAATAATCATAAATTTTATACCGTAAGAATAGGCTTTACAGATAAAGAAAATAACTTGATAACCAAAAGGATTGTTGACCTAGGTTGATATTTTTAAGATAAAATATTTCAAAAAAATTTTTCACCCGAAAAATTTATTTGTGATGGCTATCTGCATATAGGCTTTGATTATTGCTAAAACCCCTCTAGCCTAAGGTAATAGGCTTTTCTTATAGCCTATATCTTATATATCAAAGTAAATAAAGGAATAACATATAAGCCTATAGCGTCACTTCGTTCCGCTATAGGCTTATATGTTATATTTATACTACCCTATCCTTTTTTTAATACTTTCCTTCCCCTAACTTGGAGAATTCAAGCACAACATAACGATGCATTGTACAAAAATATTTTGCCGTATTTCTCGGCTTAAAATAAAACCTATAAGAATTTGACTGAAAATTTTTAAAATCGTTATAGAGATATATCAAAATTTGCCCAGGATAAGTCGATTTTAAACTCTTTTACGATTCATCGGCACCTTTTAATCTCTAGCTAATGTAAAATAGTCTTATCACTAGAATACAACACCTACCCTAGTTTAGAATGAATTATTGAATAATTTGTGCCGTATGAATCGGCCTTACAGCAAAGAAAATTTTCATGATAACTAAACATAGTCTCGACCTATATTCGATTTTTGACCTGAAAATTTTAGATACCGAAGTTAGAACCTTACCCCAGAAGAGGTAAGGTTCAACTTTCGACCCCAAAAATTTTTATTCGCTATGGCAATCGGCAATAGGCTTTGATTATGGCTTATCTCCCTCTAGCCTAAGGTAATAGGCTTTTCTTATAGCCTATATCTTATATATCTAACTATATAAAGGTATATCTAATAGCCTATAGCGTCACTTCGTTCCGCTATAGGCTATTAGATATATTATTTTCTATCCTATTTTCTCCAGTCCTCCTCTTCCCTTACGAGAATGGTGTTGGTTCACATCATACCTATCAAGTTGTACAGAAATATATAGTCGAGCCGCTCAGCTATATTGAAGAATAAGCTTTTTTATATTAAATATTATAATCTTACCTATTATTTTAATACAGCTGTAACAAAATTACGCAAAGGTTTTTGTTAAATAATATGTTTTGGTCATTTACTTTAAAACCAAAATTGAAATTGAAAAAAAAAATAACCCACGCATTTAAATTGCTATGCGTGGGCTGACCTCTCATACTTAACCTCATCAGTGGAGTCTGACTACTCCACCGTGGTTAAGCGTCGACTCGACGTCCAGAAAGACGTCGACATCTGAGATGATACCTGCACATGTGTGCAGACGCCCAGGACAATTAGCACGAATGTTCCCACATTCACGCCACGTCATCCGCCACCCGTCATGCTGACGGGTGTATATATTCTCGACGCACTGGCCGTGCGTCTCTGAGAATTCACGAGTAATTATTTCATACGCAGTGATTTTCATATTCACCTCTCAGTTATGCCACGCAGTTGAGTCAGCGGCGCACGTGCGTGGCTTGCGTGCGCCGCAGTTGCTGAAGGTCAGGGCTGGTCAGGCCCTGTAGACCTTGACATAGGCATCACCTGAATAATATATAAGTGCTTTTTTTTGAATTACACAAAAATAAAAAACACAAATGAAAAAAATAACCCACGCATTTAAATTGCTATGCGTGGGCTGACCTCTCCATTAAATCTCGAAGAGGTCAATTGAAAGTTTGTATAATTTAAACTCTACTTCGGCTATTTTCCTCCACTCTGGAGTGCCGATCTCCAGAGTGTTGCTAATGGTCTTGACCTTCTCAATAAGGTCGTCAACCATTTTTCTTGCCGCTTCCTTTTCTTCCCTGGAAGCTGCGGCAAACTCCTCAGGGTTTATGAAAGTCCAATCATTATTCATGATGAACCCCCTTAAAAAGCGCCCGCTAGGAAGGCAAGAACACCTAGCATCATCCGAATTATATATAATCGTTTTTTTTTTGAGTTACACAAAAAATAAAATTAAAATTATTTGTAATATGAGATGCTGATAAATTCAGAGGAGATGGTTATGTCAATTACCTATAAAGATTCTGGAGCTGATATTCAGTTCCTTTACGATTGTCCGGTTAATCAGATTCCTTTTAGGGATGAAGTTAATCGTATCTATGTTGGTTATCGTCAGTGCTATTCGAAAGATCCGACTGCTCCGATTGTTCTTTCAGCTGAAGGTGAGGACAATATTCTTGAGATCTATAAGAACTTCTGCAAGGATTCGATTTTCGTAGATGATCAGTATGGCGGCAAACCCACTATCTTTGATCCTGTAGATCAGAGTATCAAATATACTGCCGCAAATGTCGATGTTTATGTTAAGAGTCAGTGCGAGCGGTACGGCAGAAAAGAGTTCTGCGTATTTCTGACTGAATGCATGTTTATTAAATCTCATCTCAAGCATGAGTCACCTTTTGAGCATGCCGGATTAACTGTCAGAATCACCAATGCTTCCAGAAGTTTTAGTCATCAGTGGGTTAGATCCAGAATCGCCAGTCATTCTCAGCAGTCTCAGAGGTATGTTTCCGAGAAGGATGGTAATTTCACTATTGTACTTCCTAACAAAGTTTATGAAAATCCTGAAGCTAAAAAGATTGTAACCGATTATTTGGATCAGCTTCCTGAGGTTATCAATAAGCTTGCAGATGCCGGTATCAAAAATGAAGATATCAGATGCATTTTCCCTAACGCTATGAGTACTTCGATAGTATCAACTATGAATTTCAGAGAGTGGAAACATCTCTTTGACCTTAGAATTGATTCCCATGCTCAGAAGGAAATCAGAGATATTTCTTATGCAATCTGGGAATATCTGAATGAAAGAATTCCTTTTGTCTGGGCTGATTGCTGGGATAGAATTATCAAGACATATACAAGCAATTAGCTCCTCAAGTCGATGCAATGAAGATTAGACCTGAGAATGAAAAAGATCCGAAAGTACCAACATTTGATTTTGGCGATAGCATTAATATTGAGTACACAGTAGAAAATCAAAAACCACCTGTAGAAGATTGGCTGGAGGCTATAATGCATGATGAATATCTTAAAAACGAAGATTCGTTATTTCCGTATTGTGTAAGACTTACTGCTGAGTATTCAGAGCTTTGCGATCGAATCGATAAGCTTAGTACGTTTATTGATAATTACAATAAAACTAAGACGCCTAAGCTTACTTGCCCGGTCGAACTTTTGATTCAGCAGCTTGCAGCTATGCAGACTTATGCAACGATTCTCAAACAGAGATTAGCTTACGAAGGTATCACCGATTGATGAATGATCTGAGAGAGAAAATTGCTAAAATATGCAAGCAAATGCATTTTGAAGGCAAACTTAAAATCGAATCAATTCCAGAAGAACCAACTCAAGAGGATTTTTTGAAAGGTATGGTACAAGATGAGATACGTGAGAAATTGGATCCGATAATTCCGTATAGAGTAAGACTTTCCGGTGAATATACTGAACTTTGCATGCGAATTGACAAACTCAGCGATTTTATTGATAACTACAATAGAACTAAGACGCCTAAGCTTACTTGCCCGGTCGAACTTTTGATTCAGCAGCTTGCAGCTATGCAGACTTATGCAACGATTCTCAAACAGAGATTAGCTTACGAAGGTATCACCGATTGATTCAGATTCGTCCTCTAATCTGAAAGCATGATGTGTCTAATACTAGTTTAGACACATCTTTTTAATCATTAACGTTAATGCTTAAAAATCAGAGGATTTTATGAGAAAGTTTCTTAGCGTACAGCTTTGCGATGATTACGAAGCTTCGCAATTAAATCCGGTATATGCTGATACTCCCGAGGGAGCTGCTCAGCATGATGCCGCTGTAACCGAGATTAAGGATATGCCTGAGAAGGACAATATGCGAGCTCGTATTGCCGTTTTCGAGGCTATTATCGATACTGTTGTTGAAGATGAACTCAAGGATGCTACTTCTACTGAGGATGAGTCTCCGCGCACTGAAGATGTAACTCAGACTGCTGAGGAGATTACAGATAAGGCAGTTGCTATGCATCTGATTCCTTACAATTTCAAGAGTCGTATTCCTGGTATTGTTGCAAGACATCTTAGACGTTTCGACCCTAGGGTCCAGCTTTTAGCCAAGGCAGCTCATTTTGTTATGGATGCCGAGACTGCTGTTCCTGCAGCTGCTGAGACTCCGGGTGAGACTATTGATACTCCTGAGACTACTAAGGACAATGGTCAGTCGGGACTTGATCAGGAGATCAAGGATTCTACTAACGGCGATATTGAGAATGTTGGTGTTGAACAGTCTCCTCAGGCTGAGTCGGCTTCTGCTATGAGAGCTCGTAGAGTTGCTATGGCTTATAACCGTCTTATGGAAGGTGAAATTACCGAGCAGGAGTTCAAGGAGGAGGCTGAGGAAGCTGGTGCCAATATGAATCCTTCTGCTGCTGCTCCTGAGGCTGATACTGTTGAGGAAGGTTCCTCAACTCCGGTAGTTGAGGATTCTGATGTTGATGTTCCGGCTGATGTACCGACTCAGATGTCGAGAGCTCTTCGCTATCTGGCATCTTCGTCGGTCAATCACAGGAACGCAACTACTCTGCTGTCTCGTAAGTTGTCCGGTCCTATGCTTACTGAAATGCTGCACATGCTTCGTTATCATCTGCCTGCAAAGTTTATTCGTAAGTACAATGTTAAGTAATTTAATTTAATATTATCCTAAGTTAGTACTCACTGTAATGGTGAGTACTAACTATTTGTATTTATATTTATAATTGAGAGACCTAATATAGCTCAGCGATTAGCTGAAGAGTTAGTATCGTTAATTAATTGGGATAACCAAATGGAAGATAAAAATTTAAAGAAGCGTACTGCCCGTAGACTGCGCAATAAGCAGATGAGACTGTCCAGACAGAAGCAGTCTATCAGAGATCGTCGTGCCAAGAAGAGTTATCACGACATTGGTTCTTTTGCTAAGGGATTTGTAATGGATGTACTCGGACTTGTTGAGTACAGAGAGCAGCTTCGCAGTTCTATTAAGGAACGTATCAGAACTATTCGTAAGCTCCGTGAGGAGAATCACCGCTATAGTAACCTTAGCACTGATATGTTCGATAAGTGCCTTGAAGATTTTAATGAGTTTGATACTAAGGTCGAAGATCTTGCTAAGGCAGCCGCAGAGGTTGAATCTGCTACCAAGCTGTCTGAGAAGATTGATCTTGTTACCAAGCGTGTTAAAGATCTGGCTGAAATTCAGCTTACTATTGCTGATGTTACTACCAATATTACTAACGCTAATACCGATTTTATCAATAAGATTAAAGCTATTGATAATCCTGCAGAGATAACTACCGAAATTCCAACTGAAAATGATACAGTGGAATTTGATGAGCTTCTTGATGAGTCCAGAGGATCTGGTGATTATGAAGCCGATGTTCCTGCAGATGCTATCCCGGAAGTAACAGTAGAGCAGCCTAAGGTTGAGACAATAGAGACTCCAGTAGAAGTTAAGCCTGCTCCTGAGCCTGAGGTAGTTGACGCTGTCCCGATTGAGAATGCGGAAATTATTAACTGATAATTACTTAGCAATATAATTCTTTGAGGTTAAAGATTAGGGATTTTATCAATGACTGAAGAAGAATTAAAAGTTATGTGTAAGTTTTATCTTACCGTACTGTCAGCGAGAGCTGCACATTATTGCTATTTTAATTTCAGAGATAATAAAGTAATCCTCTGTAATTCGACTACCAGTACAACGGCCCGGCATGGAGACAGATTGATGGATTTCTCAGTAGGAGAATTGGGACTTCATTTAATCGAATTTCGTGACAGGGCTATTATTCCGGCGATAAAAAAGTTATTGCATATACCGGAAAAACAATTTTACGGTATTCATATCGTTAACTTTATGAAAGACTGGAATAAGTGTACTTTTGATGAGTTACCAATTGAATTTACCAAAGACCAATTATTTCTCAATGGAAAGTTATGTGGGTCTATTATTCATAACTTTCATGTAATCATGATGCTTGATCGTTATGCCTGCATAATGGAAAGTATTATGGAAAGAGATAACGTTATTGAAGCTGAGGTAGATATTCATCCGGAACTTACTGGAAATTACTACATGATTTCAGTTGATACCGGACTCTTTTATAATTATAAAGGTGAAAGAGTATTCCGGGATGTTGTTCCTAAAATGAACATTCCGTGTATTGATGGATTAACAACTGTATCATTTAAGTCGTTTCTTCCGAAAGTTAAAGAGGATTATGAAATCAAACGTTACTTTTGGAATGAAGATATCAGAATTTATTCTATAACTTATTATTCTGATAGTAATGTTATCGTTAAATCTTTCAGACCGAATATTTTGTCCATACCTATTGCTAATATAACCAGTATGGATAAGGAGAACTAAAATACATGGCTAATATTACATTTACGGCTAAGGAGACCGCTGCTCCCGAGCCTACTCCTGAGACTGCTCAGACAGCAGCTCCTAATCCTGCACCTGAGGTTAAGAAACCTGAACCTAAGGAAGAGGTTAAAGCTAAAGAGATTCCGGTAGATGATTCTGCTTTTGAGGATAATTCTTCTCCTAAGCAGGATGCGGAATTTGATATTTCTGAAATTAATGATTATAAAGAGAGTGTCGCTAATGGTGATGCTGAAGTATCAGGCTGGGATAAGTTTGGTTTGTGCGTTCCTCTGAGTGATGCAGAGAAAACTGTTCAGCATGCTGAGCAGATCAAAACCAGTCTTGGAAGTGATGCTACCAAAGCACTGAGTGATGTAAGCTCTGATATCAATACTGTTATGGAAGCATCCAGAGCTATCACTTCTGCATCACTTCTTCTCGAGGAAGCACTTGAAAGAGTAGCGCATATTGATAAGCTGAAGGATAATCAGACTGGTCATGGTTTTACTAAGGCTAATTTAGGTAAGCATTATCAGGATATTGATTCTAAGGTTGTATCCGGAGATGAGGCTTTAAGAGTATTCACTACTATCACTGGTGGACTTCGTAAGGTTACTCTTTGGAATTCTGGATTCAGTATTAACATTAAGAATATGTCTCTTGATGCTCTGAGCTCTTTCCTTAAAGAGATGCATAAGAGTGATTACGAGTACGGTAAGGAGTACGGCGGATTCTATTATCTGTTCGCTGATCTCAGTATCACTGAGTATATTATTGATAAGCTTCTTCCTCTGGTAATTACCGGAAGTAACTATGCCGACTATAAGGATATTTCCAAGCTCAGGAAGGCTATTTCGTTCCAGGATTATCCGGTAATTCTCTGGGCATTAGCTTCGATGATGTATCCTGATGGTACCAATATCAGATATGTATGTTCTGAGCCTGATTGCCATCACATTGAGTCTGCCCGTATTGATCTCGAGAAGCTTCGTCTCAATAACGAGGATCTGATCAATGAGGATATGCGGACTTTCATGGCTGATCACGTTAAGACTAAGGTAACCGATGAGGATCTCGTTAAGTATCGTGAACTCTGCAAGCTTGAGAAGGATGTTGAGTTTGAGTATGGTGATATCGAAGAGACCAAGAAGAAGTGGAAGGTAACTCTTAAGCAGTGCTCACTTCAGGAGTATATGGATCTTGGCAATGAGTTTAATGAAGAGCTTATTTCCAGGGCAAGTGCAACTTCCCGTGAGGAGGTAGCTCAGTTCATTGCTTATAACCAGATGAAGACTCTGCTTCCTTGGATTAAGTCTATGACTCTTACTACTAATGTTAAGGGTAAGGCTAAGACTTTCACTGTAGAGAATAATGAGCTCAATAAGGAAACTATCAATGCAATGCTCGATGAGTTTATGATGAATAAACCTGAGTTCTCTGATATGGTCAAGAATTATATTCTCGATACCAAGATCAGTCATATCGCATTCTACTATCCTAAGTGCCCTAAGTGCGGTAAGGCTCCGTATAACAGTATCGGCGGATTTATCCCGTATGATCCTATGCAGAATTTTTTTATCCTCGGTCTAACCAGGCTTCTACGGGCAACATCGAAACGAAACAGCTAGAGCAATACTTTAAAGAATTTGTAGTATTTGCCGCGAAGATCCAAAATGAGTCGCGGCATATCGCGACTCATTGGCTTATTCGCAGATTTAATATCAGATTTTTTAACAGAGAATATTATAATTCTCATACTCCCAATCCATTCAATCTTGACTATGAAGAAAATATGGAGTATAAGGATGAGCTGTTTGAAGATGTTATAACCTTCTGCATGGACTGCGAGGTGCCTAAACTGTTAGGATTAACGCCCGTAGATATCATGAGAAATTTTGATCTTCCTTCTTATAACGTTCTTAAAGATATCGTGATTAAACGCAATCAGGAACGCTATAAACATCTCAGTGCCGTTCAGGATAAACTTGAGAAGAGACAGGAAGAGATACTTAACAATGCTAAAGGAAAAAGAGATGAGTGAAGCTCCTGAAATAGATCCGAGTATGCGTGCTGTGATAAACACCAATTTCGATACCAGTAATATTGTATCGATGGAGAAATCATTACCGCAAATTCAGAATACTCTCAGAAGGTGTCAGTCTATTCTGAAAGACCATTGCGGTCCTCAATCCGGATACGCAATGCTGGTTAACAATATGTCAGGTGGTATCAATTTTGAACCGAATGTTTTTACCAGGGATGGTATTAAGATTCTCAGTTCAATTGAGTTTTTATCACCGTTAGAAAGATATGTTAAAGATCTTTTAACTTATGTAGGAACAAGAGTTGATAATAATGCCAAGGATGGCACTACAACCTCAATGCTTTTTTCCTCATTATTCCTGGATAAAGTATTGGGTTCTACTAAGAAATTACAGGATCTTAATCTGTCATTTTTCCAGATGAACAGATGCATAGAACGTACATTCAATACTATCCTACAGGATATAGAGAAATATACGTATTCTATTGAAAAGATAGTCGGTAAACCCGAGAATGAAATCACTGAAAATGAGAAAGTAAGAACAGCTGGGTTGATAGCTTTTATGCAGGCGTTATCATCTTCAGGTGGTAATGTTGAATTAGCTATAGCAATGAAAGAGATTTTCGAAAAATCTCCTTCAGTATCCTGGGAGTTTATCACTTCGCATAATTCGATTAAAGAAACTGGAAAATCATTTGAAGTTGAGACTGCTCCTTATGATACTCACTTCAAGTGTATCACCAGTCAGGCAAATGTTCTTAATGCTGCGTTAAGTACCGAATACGAAGATGAGAATGTAACCTGCTTAATCATTTCAAGTGTCTTGAGTGCTGGAAGTTTCAAGACTACTCAGGTACTTGAGTGGATCAAGAATTTTGATACTAATAAACCGTTAGCTATTTTTGCTCAGTTTATTGATGCATCGTTCCAATCTGAGTTAGCTAAAATCAATCAGCTGAGAAATAAGTTTATTTCTCTCTGGTGCTATAGCGCTGAAACCAGAGTAGCAAGTATGAATTACCCTTATGAGTTAATGATTGCTGCTGCTATCGCTGGTGCAGAGCCTTTTGATATGGATAATAACTCAGATGTAATTACTGATAAGCATATCTTTGTAGCCAAGAAACTTCATTGGCATGATAGCTTTATGGATTTCTATGGAATAGTACACACTGTCGATGACAGTAACTTACATCCGTTCTATGCGGATCCTTCTACTGCTACTCAGTTCTACAAAGATACCAGAGAAGCTATTGAGAAACAGTTATCTTTGTATAAGAATGGTCATAAGCCTGATGGAAGAATGTATGGTCTGTTTATGGAGATGCTGAATAAATTAGCATGTATTCATAGACCTACTCTCAGATTAGGCGGACCTGTTCATGAGCAGTTAGCTAATAATGATGTTGTTCAGGATGTTCAGGGTGCGATTATGTCATCGCTTAAGCATGGATTCTTAATCAATGGCCCGTTAGCGATGTATCATGCATTCTGTTCTACCTATACAAAATTTCAGAAGTTAGCTCGTGAAGCTACCGGTATTACCAGGAATATGTATATTTTCTCAACTATCATTCTTAGTGATATGTGCGATTCAGTAAGTGAGATTCTTAAAACAGTATATTCACTTCCTGACATCAGCTATGAGAAAATTATTCCTGATGAACTGTGTAAGAAGATGATGGATAATAGTGATATCTATAGAAATGTACTCGACATTAAGTCAAGGAGTTTTACAGATTTTATCACTATGCTTAAGAGTATCAAAAAGATTTCCAATGATTCTGAAGAAGGTTTAGAGTTAGGTGTAACTTATCCAGTACTTCAGCCATTAGCTATTACTACTGAGTTACTTAAGCGTGTTCAGGAACTTTTAATGAAGTTCATTAATACTAACAAGATAGTAGTATATGGTGGTGTGGTAGTCAATAAGGAAAACACAGATGTCAATTCAAAAGATAAGTGAGGTTGCAGTAGGAGATGAAGTCAGATTTAAGACCAGTTCTCCTCATGACAATGTATTGTGGTCTGGGAAAGTTATTGGTATCTGCAGCTACGCTATAGCAAGAAACTTTTATGATGTTGACAGTTATTATGCTGACATTAAAAAGTATAAAGCTGATATAGTTGCTAAGGAAGCAGCTGAGTACATTGTACTTCAGGTTGCTACTTCTGATAATTCCAGTACCAATGTAGCATTTGCCAAAGATTGGATAGATCCATCAACAGTTGAATACGTAACAGCTAATGATTATGTAGATATTCGTATTTACAATATCAGTAAAGATAAAGCTACCGATATTCTGAATTATATTCAGACTTCGTACCTTGGATATACTGCTGAAATTCTTGATAATTAAATAGGGTATACTCACCTTCCTTACGGAGGGTGAGTATACTTTTGTTTTACTTAATGTTGATAGTAGGATAACGGGAACCATCACCATAGTCAACCATACCGTCAATAGCCTTGGTAACTACAGTAGAGTTCTCATAGTCGTTGCATACTACGAATAATCCATTTTCATCCTGAGAGTTGCAGACAGTTGCTAAGTCATCTACCGGAAGAATATCTTTTCCACCTTTCTTACAACCGATAATATTGATAGTAATCTTCTCTTTGGCAAATCTGTTAGCTGCCTTGATTTCATCGCCAGTACCTTTCTGGTAATCCTCTAACAGAATCATAGGCCAGGACAGATTCTTATCAGTAGACTTAACAGAGCAGTTGATGAGATTAACTACAATGCCAGAGACATTGTCCTTATTGGAAAGACGAAGTACCTGAGATACATTGCCAAATGTACAATTCTTAATATTAATAACAGCATTGGGCTGAGTATTGAAAATAAGAATAGAGTTATTGGAAGTATCTCCGAAGTTACAGTCTTCAATGGTGACAGCCTTAGGAGCAGCATTGGTCAATCCAATTTCAAGAGTATTATAACCTGTCTGACTGAAATCACAATTCCTGATAGTTACATAGCCGTTGTTATTGATACTTATTCCAGCGTTGCTGACAGATTTAGCTAACTTACCAGAAGTAATAACATCTGTTAAAGTAATATCCTCTGCAGCAGCAACAGTCACATGAGCAGAATCAATAGTTGAACTTGCAAGATCAACACTCTTTGCTGCTATTTTAGTGACACCAGCAGGAATTGCTACATCCTTAACTACAGCATCTACAGTAGTATCATTGTATCCAGCAGATACATCAGTTACTACAGTATAATTGGCTGTCTTAAGAGTATGTACCTGATCTTCAACTATAGAAATCCTGCCAGGAAGATCAGTAACAACATTGAGAACAGAAGTGATAGCGCTATTGATAGCAGTTAATTTGGTATTGATACCATCAATAGAAGAAGCATTAGTCTGAACAGAGGTATTAACGTCATCTACAGACTTTTTAATCTCACTTACAGTTGTATCAATAGATGCAACTGCATCGGAAATAGCTGAAATACCATTTTCGATATTATTTAATTTAGCAGAAGTGATAACATCACCTTTCTGCCATTCACTTTTAGTATAGCTCATACAAGATCCTTTAAGTTGTGATAAAGTATTCTATTAAGAGTGAATCTGCAAGTTTATCAGAGGAGAATACTGCTGATAAATTCATGATGTACCTCGTTACGAATTAAGTTTGGTTTCATCAGCAATAGCTGAATCGGCAGTATCATTCTGAACTACTTCTCCGCCTACTGAGAATTTGACATATTTACGAATAATCGTCTTACCGCAAATAAGCTCAAATCCAATTTGAGCATCTGCTCTGTTGGTACGTACTACTAAGTTAGCTATATCCTTGTTGATAGTAGCAGACTTTCCATAGATGGTTCTGATTTCACCCTGCTTAATAGTGCCTAACAGTCCTGCAAAGCCGAATACCTCGCAGCCAAAAGGACTTACCCTTAATTCCATGATCTTGTTATCTTTATCGTTGACGTTCACACCAGTTATAGGGCTGTCAGCGCCTAATACGATATTAACATTTTCGGGGATAGTTAATTCAGGGATAGATGGTTGCTCATTGTGTAATACGGTGAGCTTAACAGTAGCAGAAACAACACCTTTTGAACTCTCAGTACTATCATCTCTTACTGTAACAACTACGCTGGCATCACCATAGTCGCAGCCAACGAAATAAATA
>Ga0256404_1005274_pt1 | contig 23118 bp, 10 predicted proteins | sample RumenRJG_01DNA_FD_185990 | JGI IMG/M metagenome (GOLD analysis project Ga0256404, IMG submission 185990) | Bovine rumen microbial communities from Lethbridge, Alberta, Canada - RJG_01 | ecosystem: Host-associated > Mammals > Digestive system > Stomach > Rumen | place: Canada: Alberta | collected... | reverse complement strand
TAGCGGCACCACAATTGCTCTTTTGATATCCATACATTACCTCCTGTGTTAGTTACAATAATTCATTTATAAAATTTATTTTACCATATTGGGAAACGATTTCAAAGTCTTTTATCATTTTTAATACTGCTATTACAGTTCATAGTGAATAGATAATGGCACAAAGAATCAGACGTTCCCTTAAGAAACAGGTTACAACTATATTATACCACAACATTATTTAGTTATTGTATTCTTCTCCTCAAATAAATCTATTTTCTTATTTAACAACTCGCAATATCCCTTTGTAATATTTTTAAATGCAGGATCTATTAAGTCATCATTATTATGCTGATACGGGTTTCTAGCCTTTGTCAAATGAGCAGTTATCTTACTAAACTCGTTTTTATCCATACCAAATATGTCCTGAAATGATGCATACTCTTTTACGTAAAACGCAAATAGTCCTGCCGTAGTCAACGCTTCAACTATTGAATATGTGACATTCTGAATATATAAATCCTTTTGATTCGATACCTTTTTTTGTAAAGCTGATGCTGCTGTTAGATAGCCTCCAAGTGACATTGGATGGCAATTAGGCACAATATATATATCTTTAATATTCTCTTCCCATGCCTCACCATACTTTTCTTTTAATTTAAACTTTAGGAGATTTCTCATTCTTCGCTCTGTTTTATTCCACAACGGATAAAAATCGAAAGTAAACTCCTTCATCTGCATGTATTCAAGTAACTTCGATGATCTTAAAACGGCCTTTTCATTGGAAATGTTGATAATCCCGTAATCATAGAGTTTCTGAACATCAGCCCTCGAATAATTGAAAGCAGGCCCAACAACAATCTGATAGAGTTTATCTAACAGTTTCTGCTCATCAAGTAATTTCAATAGACGTTCATATTCATTATAAAGGACACCACAGTTATCATTAAATATTTGCTCAAAATTTTTATCTGCTTTTTCATTTTCCATATACTGATACATCAAAATGTCTAACCAATACGGCTGTGCACCCGTCATCTCAAGGAGCAAGTTCTGGTCATCCTCCGAAATCTTAATGCCATATTTTTCATTTCTTTCAAGATAGGCTTGAAACTCATTATCTGAATACCCGGTAACATATATAGGTTTTCCAAGAATATTAGCCAATGTAGATATATCCGCAGCGGATTCAAGTTCTGTTATCATTCTTCTTGACACAAAAACAAATGTCACATTAGTCTCTGGTTGGTACGCTAATTCCCGTAATATGTTAAAGCCTTCTGCGAATTCTGAAAACAAACTTCGTGAATGATCAAATTCATCAATAACACATATTACTCTTTTCCCATATTGTAGTAACAATTTAAAGAAACTTTGAATATTCTTTACGCACCCATCCTTCAAGGATGTTTTTGAAACATTACTATACCTGCGTTCGATTTTTACATCCACATCATCGTGATCCTCAATAATATCATATACACCATCAACAATCCCCTTAAAAAAGCTTTCTGGCGTATGATAACTATTCATCGAGCAACTAGAGATTATTATTCCCTTGTTATAATAATCATCTGCTTTTGCAATAAGCGTATTGTATACAAGTGAAGACTTACCCATCCTTTGCATACCTACTATACTTACAGATCCATACGTCTCATAGTTTACAGTCCTATTGCAAAGCTCATCCTCTAAGTTTTTTCTATGAACGTACAAGTCACCGGTCATAATTTTCCCGTAGCCAGCAAAAATATTTTGCATTTGATATCCTCCTAAAATTCATTAATATGATTGTCTAAGCCATTCATGAAAGAATGGAATTACTATACCACATTTTTGTTCTGATTGAACATAGTCTACCACATTCCTATTTGCAAGCTTTCCTAAGGTTTCTATTTGTTCCTCTGACAATTGGAGTCTATTAATATTTATTTTTGAGCCAGGTATATCAGATGCCTGCGCCAGTTTTAATACCACCTCCAACTCATCTGTTTCATCACTTCTAACCAAATTGTCAAAAAAATCCAATTGAACGCTTCCTAACATCATGTCCTTAACTTTTCTGGCAACTGCTGTAGTTATATAGTTTTGCTTTTGATACTCATTTATATAATCCACTAAGCGACTACAATATGTCTGTAAATAATATGGCTGTCCGTTAAACCAATCAACAATCATCTCTTCTGATCCCTCAAGGAATCGACTACTTCCATCAGACAATGCTATTGGCTTTGTAACAAGCTCAATGGCATACCTTCTTTCAAGGTATGAAACATATATTGGGTCTGTTACCTGAAACTGATTCGCATATTCCTGTATGAAATCCGGCATAAAATCTTGTCCGATAAGTGCTGATTTGAAAAGATTCTTCTCAATCATAGCTTTCCACTTATCCATAAAGTTTTCACCTATATCATAGGTTGAATCTTTAATGTAGGTATAGATATGCGTAAACTCATCAATCATTAAAAGTATTTCTTTATTGTTTGGTTTACTGATATTTCTGTTTGCTTCACCAATAAACTTTTCGAAATCTATAAAATCTCTAATAATAAAATCTTTAAAGAAATTGATGGTGTCTTCATCGAAGTCATTGTCATCCAAATAAACCACGAATTCGTTTTGAACGCTCTTATAAAAATTCATCTCGCTCGTAATATCAGCTCCGACCGAGAAATTGAGGACAATAAATTTATCCGTTAATTGCCTCTTTAAGTGATCAAATACAGAGGATTTTCCTGTCCTCTTCTGCCCATAAATGATCACACAACGAATTCTGTCATCATTTATAGCTTCCACAAGCCTCTGTACCAGCGCCTTTCTTCCAAAAAACATTTCATCGTTAACTACTGGCTTGCCCGTAATATAGGGATTCCTTATTTTTTCAAAATCTTCCGCATTAGTTGATATTGAAATTTGTTTTTTTACCGAAAACGCCTCATTTTCGTCATCTACATAATTCAAAATAATATTAACAGTAAAGGCACTACTACCCTTAACCGGTATCTTTATTAATTCAGATGTTTCGGCTCCGCCTTTAAGATTGTTATTCGTGATACCATTTCTAAAAATTACTCTCTGGTCGTTGTCCATCACCACGAGTTCAATATTTCTAGCCGTTGCCTTATTCTCTGCATTGAATATTGTTACCGACAGATTTACCTTACCATTGTCGTCAGGGATATTGGTTATTGGCACATCTATCCCGAGCTCAGGTTTATAGTCTTCTCCTGTTCTTGAAATGATATTGCTCAGATTCTCTACAGATATTCGAATTACTCTTAACAAATAATTCTCAAAAAACAATGTGGAGTTTCGATGTCCAACCGAAGTTAATTCCTCGAATTCATTCATACCCTGATTTAAAATTCTTATTCGGTTATCGAAATCCGAATATTCTGCATACTCACGTATACCTTTACAATATTCTTGATACCGGGTAATATACTCAACATCTAATGGTGTTACTAATACACTCTTCGTCACATCCGTAACTTCAGCATCTATATCGTGCTCGAAATTCTTGTCTAATTGAACTGCTGAATACCATTTATTAAAAAATGTCTCTGCCTCTTTATATTTCTCTCCTGTTTTTACCCACAATTCTTCACCAACCTGCTTACAATTAAGAAAACTCATTACCCGATCTAATATGCGCTCACATATCTGCTGATTTTTGTTTTCTTCAAAAAACTCTTTAAGCAATCTGCTGGTATTTAATAACCTAACAATGTCATTTGTAACAGAAGGCACTGACAACATTTTACTCAACTGCGGGAGAAGGATCATTATTTCACTTCCAAACTCTATACTTTCCCCTGCGCTCTGTGTCTTTGCGTTTTTTAATACACAATAAAGGTAACTACAAACAGCATCTTGTTCTGTCCTTTTTGCATTATTTGTCATTTGAGATAAACTTATCGCTGTCAAATAAAAGCTTTTGGCGCTATCAAACTTTTTATTCGCAAGCAGAAGATGACCATGATAAAGCATGCTGTTTGAAATAAATCCATAATATTTATCACCTCTCACATTTATAGATTTTTCTATACAGGCTGCTGTTAAATAGTAATCTGCCCTATCTTTTGGCTTTGCTTTACTTGCATACTTAATTTCATTTTCAATCGTGTTTAAATCTTCTTCAGTAAACTCACCTGAAATCTTTCGTTCTTCACTAATGCCCTCGAAGCCGCACGTTCCCTCGTAGTGCGATATAAACTCATTATCAAAACCTAATAGTTCATATACGTCTACCGGAGAGTTATTTGATGCTCCCTCTAACCCGTTGTGATATGCCTCTTCGAGTTTATCAATTTTCTCAAAAAGCCCTATCAAATTGTAGTCTTTACCCATATATTCTTTAACTATTTCACGAGCAGTATCATAATCGTTTAAGCTTATATAGCAAGAAACAATCTGGTTGACGCAAGCATTCAGATTATGTCCACTCTGCATGCTCTTTTTCGCAGTTTCAATGGCAAGTTTATATTTTCCTTGCGAATACTGCGCTTGAGAGATTCTAAAAATAGTTCCCGCTACTTTAGTTTGAAACTTATTTCTTACAGCGACGTTCTTTGTATTCTTTATTTTCGTCTCATATAAATCTTTTAATGAATTCAAACACTGCAATAGCTTTTTATAGTCCTTTGCCTTCTGATATAAAGAACAAAGTTTCTCATAATATTTAATCCTTGAATCCGAATCCAGAGAGCGGATATCATCTTTATAAGACATAAGTGTTTCGACTGCACTCTCTTCACCATCTGTATGCATAATAAGATCAACATAATCCATAATTGCACTAAAGTATCTGCTTTCCTTTTGCCTAATACTTTGTAAAAAATTCTTCCTGGCAGATACAGTATCTTCATAGATATGCCAATCCCTCAATGCCTTTGCATAAAAACTAGCATCCGATGGCAAGTTTTTATATTTAGCAGCATTAGCTTTTACCCTGCTTACATACTGCAGTAAATACGAGAGTTCTTCATTCTCCGGATGCTCCTTAAATTTCTTCTCTACCATCCCATATGCTTGATTGATATTTCCACTATGAATCTGCCTATCTATTTTATCCTTAAATTCATCAAGCATAACTTCTGAAAGTGCGCTTTTCCCACCTGCAGTTAGCGAATTTTCTTCTTTTTGAGGAAAATATACAGTCGGCACATGCGCTGAAACTGATTTCGAATTATTGTATACAGCAGCAAATACAGCTTGTCTAGTTGCTGATAGATTCTTAACCTCTTGTTGTTTATTTGCAAAAAGCTCTTGATAGCCATTCTTAATAAGATATGGAATTACGTATAGAAAGTCATCAAAATTTTGTTCTGTTAATTTTACATTCAGGTAGTACTCGGAGCAATAATACGCCATCTCCTCGTATCTTTTCTTATTGTAGCATACGACAGCATCCCCCAATCGTATCATTCGATTTGTACAGCTTTTATTCAGAGCTTCTTTATATGTTGAGCCCATTCTTATTAATATTATTGCTAATAATTCATATAGGATATCATTATGATACGTATCACAAATGCTATCGATTTCTCTTACAATTGGTTGAATTCTTCCATATTTGGGATCAAGCTCATTTACTTTGTCACAATACCTAAGTTTATTTATTAAAGCATTCAGTCTGTTCAACAATTCATTTGATGCATCTAATTCTTTGCTTTCTTCCTGAATTTTCGGCGTTACAGCTAAATCACTTATTTTTTCTTGCCAAAAACACGTCTCAAAGACAAGTCCATGAGACTCTATAGCATTAAAATCTATAACACTATTCGTTAATACTGGATCTGACTGTTTTTCTTTATTCCCAAATGTCACTGTTTCTGAAGGAGCAATAGTACTATCCACTGAAGCTTTATCTGTAATTTCATAATACGCAATTAGGTCCAGGGCAATTGTCGGGCTTTTCCCATCAACTGTTTTTATCTTTACAGTGGAAGCGTCCAAAGATAAAATTTCACCTGTAAACTCTTTTGTTCCCACCATCATCTCTACGTCTGATCCAATATGTGCTTCGCTTAAAAAATTATCTTTAATAGCCATCATCGAACTCCCTATTAATATATTTAACTAATTGATTATAAAGCGATTAATGTTAATCCTTTGTCACTGATTAAATCTTCTTCACTCTTTAATTATCTTGTCCATCATAACAATATATAACTACTATCACTCCACTCCCAACGCTTTGAACACAGCATCTTCCGCACTGCTATAGAATATAAGGTTAAAAGATCCCACAAGTTCCGGAGGTACTGTTCCGAGGTCTGCTGCCGACGTGATTGGGAGAAGTACCTTCTTGGCACCGGAATCTAAGCAGACCTGAAGGCTGTTCGCCAGTTCGTCCACCTTAATCAGCGTACCGCTGATACTTATCTCGCCCAGTACAGCAAGTGAGCCTACCGTCGGTTTTTTAAGCGCAACCGAGCACAAAGCTATCAACGTCGGCAGCGCTAACTTTCCGGTAATTCCTATTCCCTGCAGGTCCTGATAATCAATATTGTATTCTTTATTAGTTGTACTGATGGATGCGCTTATTCTGCCTGCATTTGCCTTTAAAAAGTTAAAAGCTGTATTTGTAGCTTCTTTGGCATCCCGGTCACTTCCAAGACCCGTGCATACAAGCTTTCCGTTGCCTGGCAGCATCTGGCTCTCAAGACGAAAGACTCCAATCATACCGGATTTTCCTTGCGATGCAGTATAGACCTGGCCCGGATTGCTGATACCCTCAGGAATCAGTTTGCCACCGCCCTGCTCAGGAACGGATACGTATTTCTCCTCAAACGTGTCATTGTCGATGTAGGAGAAATTCACGTCATAAAATTCCATGCCTCCCAATTTCTTCAGCTGTTCCTTCACACGGCGCCGCATCTCGAGCGCCAAAACCAAAACTTCTTCTACATCATTTTTCTTAAATACCCCATCCGGATACATTAGCTTCAGGTAACCGTCCACCATCCGACGAACCGCAATCACATCACGCTGATTCAAATTCTTTCCAAGTCGGAAGTAACGATCCAGGGCATCGCCGTACTGCTCTTTCCTGAGTTCTCGGATGAAACCAGCAAGATAATCAGTGATGAATCCATAGTCGTTCGTGAAATGTTCAGGTCTGAACTTAGGTACTTCCCATCCGGGAAGATAACAGTGCATTCTATCGAGAAAGGCAGTATCGGTCCCCATTTCAGGCGGAAACGGATCAAAGAGACTTGATGTTTTAAGAAGCACATCCACGCTCTGGTTGATATTTCCTACAAATACCATCGATGCTGAAGCGGCCTTTTCTTCCTTACCGCGGGCAAAGGATCCGGACGCCATATAATCCTTCATAATCTGGATGCCATCCTGATCCTTGAATTTAATTCCTGCGACCTCATCAAAAGCCACGCAGTCCCATAGGCCTACCAGCCCTATTGTCTTCTTTCCCATATTGTAAAAAAGATTCGCGACCGTGGTCTGCCCACCTGACACAAGAATGCTGTTAGGTGACACTTCCTTGTAAATATATGACTTTCCGGTAGACCTTGGTCCAAGCTCGCACAGATTAAAATTATTCTCAACAAGCGGGATCATTCTGGTAAGAAGCAGCCACTTCTCACGTTCCGTCAGCTCATCAGGTTCCATACCTATGGAGCGCATAAGAACATCCATCCACTCCCGCTTCGTAAAGGCTTTTCGTCCTTCCTTCAAACCATCCATATCAACATTTGGCAGCTGAATCGGTGTAAGCTTTACAATGCTGATAGGCGTAGTATCCTTCTGCCTTTTGCGTTTTGAATGCAGGCGGTCACCGTTCATGGAAACAATGTCCGGAACCGCATCTTCGCCAGACTCATATTCCAACTGAACGATGCACCAGATACCGCCACACAGGAGACGATCATATTTCTCTGCATACATGCCGTCTATAGGGATACCGGAAAGTCCCAGATTTGAGAAAGAAGCCTCGTACTCATCATAACGAAGGTTCAGGTTCACTGTTATCATGTCGATTACAGTATGGCTGCCATGCTGCTTCAGCTTGGACAGCACCTTCTGAGCTTCATCAGGGCGCACAAAGTTATCGGCAAGAATACGTTTTACATTTTCAATACCATCTTCAATAAGCTCCGGATCATCTGTGCTGCAGTACTGCCCAAGCAGGAACTCCAGTACATAAACAGGAACATTCGCGCCTTCTTTTATTTTCTTCGTAAGATCCTTTCTCACGATTTTGCCATCGTAGTTCTTACGAAGTTTTTCTTTTATTTCTTCTCTAGCATCTGTGTTTTCCATATTCCACCTTTTTAGAAGCCAAAATCATCTGTAAACGGCAGATCCATTATGACCTGACGACTCATAATTTCAATTCCTGTTCTTTCATTTACTACTTTTAGAAAATACTTGTGATCAGGTCCGTAACTCTTTCTCTTAATATCAAAAGCGACTGTATAAATACGATTGCCCGGCTTTTCATCTTTACTGTCAACTTCAAGAAGAACCTCGTTTGAAATAACCTCTCCATCATCAGACATAAACTTAAGCCTATACACTGCTTTCTTCACAATATCGGATACTGCCTGTTCCTGATAAAAATCAAGCTTTATCTTCAGATTAGTGATTCTCCTGACATCAGTAATCAGATTAAGTTTCACATCCTCTGTTTCTACGAGTCCCCTCTGCGTCTTAATATAAAGGACCGGAATAATTAACTCTTCCGGAGATGAACCACCATGCACATAGTTCATACCACCGCCGCATTTGAATACACTCATGCCCTTGGCGTACATTGCGAATCGCTTAAGTTTATCATTTTGCAAGGATTCTTTCATCGGAACGGTAAATATGCCTTCGGATGCGAAATCATTGTCATCAATGATAAACCTTCTGTCTACAAAAGCCGCATTACTTGCCTCATTCTCGAGTTTGTCCGTAGACTCAAGCTTTCTTCTTGAATAAATAAAACCATGATCTGCGGTAACGAAAAATCGATATACATTTCCGGATTTCGATAATTTCTTTACAATGTTATAAATCTCATCTATAGCCTCGGAAGTTGCCGTAAAAACTGTATTTTCAGTTCTCTGATTTTCCCCTGCGGCATCAATCCTATTATGATAAACATAAATAACTTCTTTTCCCGCAGAAAACTCTTTCAGTTCCTTGGAACTCATATTGAGAAGATTCTCTACAAGTATAGCAGCAGATTTTTCATTAGCCTTCTTAAGAATTTTCTCCCTCTGCTCCGTAGTGGTTGTCTGTTCGCCATCAACAAGAACTTTATGATCCTTATCCTCCGTCATAGTGAGTTCGTCATGAGGTAATAGAGCCGCCATACCAACAGCAGTATAAGAAGGCAATATACCAAGCATTGCTCTCATATCTATCTCACAGTTCGGATCCTCCTCAAATTTCTGGGATAACTCCCTCGCAGCCTCATACCTGAAGGCATCAGACACAATAACTACAGTTTTCTCCTTTTTTAACAGAATATTGTCCCTGTAGAAGTTCAGCTGAAGTCTAAGTCCAGCATTTCCGTTGTCTTTTACATATGCTGAATTCCACGCATACACAATTTTCTCAAGGAACTCATTCTGATAAATATTCTGTATCAATATTTTCAGATCATCAAAAGGACTACTGTCATCGATAGCATCAATAGAAGCTATAAACCTACGATAGTAAGTGTCATACTTATAATCAGCATTAATATAATTTTCAGTAATTTCAGAAAGCCTACCCGCAGAGGTGAATCCCGTAACTTTTAGCAACTCATATCCGGCTTTTAGAGCATCATACTCTGCCGCAAATGACTTACCAAAGTGTAATCGTTTTCTCGCATCGCAGAGCTCCGGAATATTCATCCCTGAAAGACCGGCAGCCTTATCCTCTGCTAGTTCCCTGTCTATTATCCACTTGATAATAAGTTCATCTATTATTTTAAATGAAGAACAAGATACCAGGTTTTCAAGACGTATTTCCGATAGCTCCTTCTCAACACCAAGTCCCTTTGCTGCAGCTTCAGAAATCACATCAAAAGTACCCTGATAAATGACATTGTTCATCATGTTATCAAGAAGGACACTGATATTTGTGATTTTATTTTTCACACAGTCCTGTAAAAAAAGCTTCCATGCTTCAGGTGCCTGATCTTCATAATCTTTGCATACGTGAACCGCAAACATAGAAAGTACGAGTCTTAATAGCGTAGGTTTGCTTTCCGAGTAGCCAAATATGTCAGAACAAATCTTCCAGAAATCATCACTAATTCCCGCATTCTCAAATTCAGTAATTACTTTCTGTTCCGTAATATCACCGTAAGAAAAAACAGCGTACATAAGATCATCAACGGTGACATTTCTTGCCTTAGCTATAACGCACAAGGCAAGAAGTTCTATCTCATCTGATTCTGCTGTTGAAAAGTCTAATTCTTTTGCTCGAACAATAAAATCATTTGTCCTTTTTATTACTTCTTCGTCACTCTTCTTACCAACGCCAAAGAATATGACCTTATTGTTAAGCGCCGTTCTAAATCTGTCAGGAAGGCTAATATCAGCGACTATAAGAGATAACTTGTCAGCAAAGAACTGCTTTGAATATAGAAGCGTGTCTTCCAGATGATTATAACTTACATCCGGCTTCGCAAATGGAGCGTATACCAGGTACTGTCCTTCCGGGTCATCATGCTCCAAAATAATTTTCGTGCGAAATGCGTTTTTCTCCGTAAGATACATTATTTTCACATCGCCTAATTTTAGTCTGTCTACGGAGTCCTCAAACGATGCGTCTGAATCATACCAGAATACAATACGCTCCCCATTCTCAAATTCACTCTTCAGTTTGTTTTCTATTTCCTGCAAATTCAATTCATCCATATAGACATCCCTTACTCTATAGATTTATTCTCCAGCTCCCCTTTTTAGTCGAGCCCACACGTGATATTACACCGTCATTTTTCAGACGGGACATTGCCTTTCTCACGCCGCCTTCAGACATACCAATTTCATCTGCTATTTCTTTCTGAGTAACGTTTTCCTTCTTAGTTATCACATTTATTATCTTTTGCTCTGTTGCAGAAAGGTTATTCCGGCTGTCTTTTTTCTCCGCTACTTCTCCGCTACTTTCTCCGTTACTTTCTCCGCTACTTTGTTGATCGCTTTGCAGATTCACGCCATAATTCAGATTCCAGAATGTAACATTAAAATCTGATTCATCAGAAAAGAAAGTCGGCAGCCGGTCTTCAGTAATATTGGCAGAGGCCTTGTAATCATTCATTATTTCCTTGATCCCGCTACCTGAACGTTCCATGAGATGCAGTCTATGAAAGATATCAGCCAGATACGGATTTCTTCTTCTGGATGCCACATGATAAAGATCTCTTTTCTGAATGGGCAGTCCTTCTACCATTCCTCCGGGGGATGTTATTTCAATCCTGTTATCAAAGATATCAATATGTACTTCACTTCCGATTTCCATATAATCACGATGAACAAGGGCATTTACCAATGCCTCATGAATCGGCCTTTCAATATAATCGGGCAAGTCTATCCTTGAATTCGGAAGCTTTTTCCATTTCAGATGATTATGTTTCTTTGCAAAAGCCTCGCCGGCCTCAAGCAGTTCCAATACATTGCCCTGATATTCAGCACTGTCTATAGCATCAAATGAGCCGCCGGACATATCGTTTCCATCCCACCTGGTACAGAAAAGCCGCGAATATCTGACAGGGCAATCATCAGCAAGGAGCAACCCGGCATTACTGATTTTTCCATTAGAGTCACACATTTCCCATGACTGATACATATCATCTTCAAAGCTCTTCCCTGTCTTTGCGTAATATAAAGATCTGAGCCTTGAAAAACTGAAATCTTTCATATGATACTCAGACATTAAAGAATCCCAGGATTTATTGCTTCCTTTAAGCGCAAGTCTTCGAATCACAGCGGCATCAGCCTTCATGCTGGAATTTCCAACACGTATAAACGCCAGCATTTCGCCCTTATACTTATAAAAATAAGGTGTCTCGGATCCCGCATGCACATACAGTATCAGCAATACTTTGTCATTATCATCCTTATCCGTAACCTTCTCAAATGAAAACTCAATTTCAGGGCTTGGATCGATACGGTTTCTTATGAACTCACTTATCTTATCTGATACATATTTAGGATTATCCAGGCCTACAACCGTATCATCATCAGCCACGCCATATATAAGTGCGCCTCCTTCTGTATTGGCAAATGCGACAACACTTTTCAGCCAGCTCAGGGGCTCTTTTTCCTCAAGCTTTTCCTTTTTGTCATATTCTGTTGTTTCACCCAGATACTTTATCAAATCGAACTTCATGGCATCCCTCACTTTATTGGCGCAAGTATCTGATACTTCCTGCCATCACGGTCTGTCTGGACCTTCTCATAATTGACCTTTACACCATCATCAAGATCTATCGCTATATGCTCCTGAGCCAGGTGATCCAGTCTCTCGTCATATTCCTTGACTTCTGCAATCTGTTTGATCAGCTTCTCACGGCGCTTCTCTTCTGATGCAATCTGCCTCTGATCAGACATGTGATCGATCATAGTATCAATTGAACGAACCTCGTTCTCATACTTCTCCTGCAGTGGATGCAGATATGATACACGGACACGGCCAATAGTATCCGCATTATAGCGGTGCATATAGATAAGTGCCTTAAAGCCATTCTGCTTACCGGAATCAAAGAGCCAGTAAATAGGCCGCTTACCTGAGCCGGTTACAGAATAGGTCTGGCAATGATCCTTGAAGAAATCATTAAGGAAATAATTTCTGATAATATCTCTGGAATCCGTTCCCTTTGTGCCAAGGGCTTTTGCTATAAAGTCAAGGTTCTCTTCAAGTGAATCGGCGCCGTATACAACCGTCAGCCACTCGCAGAAACGATCTACGATATCGTCATCCATATAGCGGGCATCCGTAATCGGGAGTACGTTGTCGGGATCCGGGCGAAATGTAGTGTACTTAGAAGGGTCCCAGTCACCACCGGCGTAGGCAAGGCCATCAATATCAAGAGAATAACGGCCAAGCATACAACCTACAGCATAAGAAATTAGGCTCTTGATATCACGGGTAAGGTCAGCCTTGCGAACAGTAATTGTCGTTTCATCCACTTCTGCTGAAATTTCGTCTTGCACTTCATATGTGTTAATAAAAATTGAATTTAACAATTGTTCATTTGATTTTGTCGTTTCAAAACGCGTAAAACATTCTTTCTCCCATTTATTAAAAGTGTTCTCGACATTTCCTTCTTTTAATCTTACCAATGGATGAACAGCAAAATCCCATGACGTTTCAAATGCATTCCAATCAGCTTTAGAAATTTCAATACAATTAGTCACCAGTTCAATTACCTTCTGCTTTGATATAGAATCGTCACTAATTAAAGGCTGAACTGTTATATCTCCCACGTTTGTGCACATTGTAGGATTTATTATTTTTAAAATTTTTTCTGAGACTGTAGAATTTAAATAGCCAATAACATATAGCATAATGTTGCGATTCTCAAATAAAATTGAAGGAGCCGCTGTCTCGAATAGCATAAAGCTTGGTAAATATCTAGCGCAAAAGTGTTCTGTACTAGTAATATGGTTCCACGAAACTCCCTCTCTGAACCATATATATTCAGGAGCAATTCTCGCAACACGATCACTTTTATAATGTGCCCTTGCCGTTTCAGACCAATCTATTACATACTCAATATTTCCATACCATCTTCTAAAATCACCACCTTTGGCGATGAAATTCCATTTTTGATCTTTTCCAACGTTTATACTTGCTACTTCCCAGTGCAATCTTAGATATTTATTATTATCACCAGTTTTTGTTTGACCATCGCTGATGGCATACTTCGCAATTCGTTCGTTCTTAAAAGTGGCAGATATATTCTGAGATATCCAATATGCAACAGCATTGTTCGGAATATCATTGTAAACAAATTGAGGTATATAAGAATGTCGTTCATTCTTTACAGGGAATTCAAATGGTATTCCTTCATAGTCGCACTCATAATATCTAAGGTAATTATATTCTGCGATATACTTATTTAATAAGACATGTCGAAATGAAAAAGCTGATGTTCCAAAACTTATTCCTAAACTAGTTCTTCCCTTGCCAAGATATGGCATATGAATCAAGTTTTGAACTGTTACCTGTGAAAGTAATCCATTCCGCATCTTTTTTAAGCTATTGAGAAACATCCATGTTTCCATTGTTATCATAGCAATAAAGCCATGACCATAAGCAAATTTTGTAGCACGCCTCATCATGCAGGAATATAAATCCGCCTTTTCATTGAAATAATTTTTTTTGATAAAGTCAGAAAGCTTTGCATTCATACCACTGCTCGTCATATATGGCGGATTCGTACATGTCACCCAATACTTCTTCGCCATCACCGATCCAATTTCAATCAGTCTCTGCAGCTTTTCCTGGGTATCAGCAATGCCAATAGTTTCAAGATTCATTTGGCCAGGTTCTTCGTTATTCTCGGCAAATCTTGTGAGCAGATCCCAATCATAATTCTCAACATTAAGAATAGAGCCATATTCCTTGGCATCAATATATGTATCAAGTAATCCCGTTACCTGATTCATTGCATTATTTTTTTCTATATCATTTAAACCAGCTCCGAAGTACTTCAGCTGATTTCTGTTAATATCATTGCTCTCCTGTATTGAATACACATGCGGCTTTACGCCTCGAGTGAGGAATCTCCTGTCATATTCACAGGCTTTCATCATGACTGCGAAATATGACAGCTGATATGCTCTGTCATCAATATCGAGGCCGTATATATTATTCTCCACGATAGACCTTGCAGCATCACGGCTTGTATAGCCAAGTGATTCATATATCTGCATCAGGACATCAAAAGCATAAACCAGGATATGTCCTGATCCCATTGAGGGATCTATAAAAGTCAGATCTTCCGGATTTAATTTACTGTATTCTCTGCGAATGCCTTTAAGCTGCTCTACCACTTCAGGCTCCTGCTTTGCTTCCGGCAGATAATACTTCCAGCCAAAAGACTCAATTGCCTTCTTTTCCGTCTCTTCAGACCATTCTCCGCTGGTATGGCCTTCTATCCAGAGACGGCCAAGGGAATTTTCCACCATGTAGCGTACAATCCAGTCAGGTGTAAAGAGCTGGGTAGCAGAAGGTATTCTCTCTTTTGTGATCTTCTTTCCCTTCTTGGTAAGAGCAAAGGTCTCATCCTTAAGCTCAGAATTATAGTACTGGTATATCCAACCAATAATCTGTACCTGGTCTTTCCAGTCCTCTTCATCAATATCATTTACCAGATGATAGATAAGACCGTCCTTATCAATAAAGGACTGGTACATCATAAGTTCGGACTCATCACCCTCCTTTTCAAAAAGACCGGGCAGAACCTTGCTCAGTTCATTACATCTCTTGATCAGAAGAAAACGGAACAGCCTATCTGTATCATTCTTCGTCTTCCATTCAATGACCTGGCTTCTCTCCGTATCAGTAAACTCAATATCTGAGCTGAAGGGCTGTGATACGATATCCGGATCATGTCTGTCAGGTGTACTTGATGAGAGCACTCTCATATTGTCAGAGAAACGCTCATTTACTTCCATGAACCTGATAGCAATAAAGCGGTTGAACCAATCTGATGCATAGGTCTCGATCATAAGATCATAAGCAGTCCTATAGTCGGTCTCCTTTGCCTTCTTTGAAAGCTTGTCAGCAATCTTATCCCTGTTTCTGAGATTTTCACCTGATAATGCTATCGGCTGAGCAGAACCGACCTCAAAATACTTGATCTCAGCAGTAGATGCAGGCAGAGGCGTAGCTATTCCATCCTCATTTATTCCCAGGAACCCTGCTCTTATCTTTATATCGTTGCGAAGCTTAGTCCTGGCCCAAACCGCAAAGTTCTTTATCGCTGTCTTGTTCATAATCGTTCCTTCTCCGCTTAAAACTTAAGTTGAACTATATCGTTCTTTGCAAGTTCTTCCTTAACACGAGCTCTTATCTTATCAAGATTCTGTTCAAGGTCCTCATCGCTTGATATGACCCAGGTCTCAGATGTGATATCACGCGCCATAAGTGTCTTCTGGCGTTTATGTGATTTAACAGGAGCCTTAGGTTTTTCCTCACCATAATTTTCTTCCGGCTCTCTTACTTGTGGTTCCGGGCCGGTCATATTAGCGAAACGATCAAGCCATGTTTTACATAGGCTGTCTGCCTTGTCTTTAAACCCAAGCATATCAGATATATCATTCTCGCTCTTAGCTCTCTCCGATAAATCAAAGAATTCTGCGCTTACCTTTGACTTGTAGTCATCTTCATAATATTGTCCCTTTATAAAATTCAGAACATTATTTTTATCCTGTTCTATAACGTCCAATACCGGAGCGAGCTTTTCATCCAACACCTTGCTATATATATCCATGAATGAATCATACAGGGCAGGTAGATTCTTTATGAGATTATATGGAGTCTTATGGTGGATAATCTTTTTGATTTCATCAATTACTTTTGTAAGCTCTTCGCTATTAATATGCTCCTTGCTGTTGTCATAGAGATGTAAAGGTCTAAGGCCATCTTCATTGAATATCTTCTGCTGCGTTCCCGTAGTGTAAAATGTCCTGACAGGAGCAAGATCCTCCGCGAGATCAAGAAGATCATCTTTCTGCTCGAATATCCTTTTATAAAAGAGAGTCGTTTCGTCAGCGGCCTGGATTTCCGAAAGCATCTTTACTGCCTGTTGCAGAGTTTCCTTGCCGGGATACTCTTTTACCTCAGCGCACTCCCTTAACATTTGATTACAATCTTTAACTGTATCTTTTGCTTCTTCACGGAAATCAGCCATAACTTTATCCGCATCATTGCCGGTCTCTGTTTTATTAAAAAGCTGCTTAATGATATCTTTGCAGACTTTTACCTGCATAGGATCTATGGTCTGCTTTGCCTTAAATAGAAGCTTTTCTTCAAACTTACGGGATGTGAAATAATTTCCCAGGTCCTCCGGCGCTCTATTGAATAACGTTACAGGTTCCTTCTCAACATAAAGTGTGACTGCGCCTTCCTTAAACGCACTGGCTACAAGCCACTTTACATCCATTTCGTTGTAGCCCCATGGAGACCCGGAAAAGTCAGTAATAAGGCTTTTCAAAGAAATAGCAGTATGATCTGAAGCCTTAAGACGCACATGTTCCTTTATCTCTTCAACGGCGCCGGAATTCTTCTTTTGTAATTCAGAAGAAATAATTGTCTGATTATTTACTTTAAAAAGCTTTTTAATATCATTTTCATCTTTAGGCTCTTCTATGTAAGAGAGCTTATAATAAATATTTTCTATCAGTCTCTCAAGGGCAGCGTTTATTTTAGCAACAGAATCATGTACTGTAATGTCGGTAACTATATGACCGTTAATGAAGACCTTAGCCTCACCGATAGCCACCTTAAGTGAAGAAATTGCTGCGTCTCTAAGCTTTCCCGATTCCTGCGCTCTTGTCGCTCTGATAATAGTTGATTTTCCCTTCTCGGGGTTTGCCACATTCCGGAGATAATCATCTATTTTCAAAGAGTGCAGAAGATTCTTATAGTAATCTAATGAGTCTTCAGGAAGTTTTAATATCACTTCTTGATTTCTTGATGACATCATGGTAAGTGTCGTGTCGTCAGTTCCACCCTCATTTGGAGTAAATTTAGGTGTTATTATACGGAGTCCTATCTCACTGTTCTGGTTATTTTTAAAAGGAACATTATCTACGCTCTGATTAATGGCAAATGTATAGCATCCGTTAAATCTCGCAACACGGTATCTAGAATTTGTATAAATAGAGTCATATATTAGCTTTGTTATAGCTCTAATCACGTCAGCCTGCTGTACATTTCTTTCACGAATCGCTCTGTCTATATCCTGCTCTTCATCTGTCAGGAACTCATAGGTATCCTGAATCTGAGACACTAGAAGATTTTTTACGAGAAGCTGTAATGATTCTTCGACTTCATTTCTCAGTTTCTTCCTGTCGTCGTAAATATTTGTGACCATGAGACTTACAATATTGCTAACTGTAAGATCAACTCCCTTCACATATTTCAGCAGAAAGAGGGTCTTTAATACATTTACTGTAAAACAATTATCATCATGAAGAGGATTGAGATTTTCGTTATCATATGCCCTCTGTATAACCCCCGCATGAGTATGATCAAGAAACTTTATTAGGTCATCGTAGAACCTGTAGAAGGGTACAAGAACTCCTTCTTCTTCGTTCATTACGTACTCTGCCGCCTTCTGATAAGCTCCCAACATGGAGCGCTCACCTTCAGACAGATGCTTACCTGTAGAACTGTTCAGCCTGATTGCATTAAGGACATCTGCCAGTAGATTAAACTGATATGGCAGGAAGGGATAACAGTCAGCAAACTCATCTGAGTTCCTGATCTTCTTCATCTCGATTGCTGTCCCCTGGAAATCGACCACATTCTGAATAGTGATCTCTTCAGAATCATAAAGTGCCATCAAAGTCTTCTTGCCGGAATCTTTTTTCTTAAGAATTCTTTCCTTGATTACCTCATCAGCATTGGCAGATGTAAGAGAAAGCCTTGTCTTGAAACGCCCCTGAATCTTTGAGAAGTCATTTGCACGATCCTCCATATTTTCTGTCATGGAGTCAATATCTTCCTGCGCTGTTACAATAATCCATACCTTACCCTTGCATCTCGTTCCCAGTTCTTCAGTCATAGTCTGTAAGTTAAGCATCAGGTTCGAGTCAGAGCTGATAAACTGCCCGATTTCATCCACCAGAAAAACAACTCGTCTGCCGGTTCTTTCGACATATGCCTTTACTCTGTCCGCAAAATCATCTATAGCAATCTGATAACCCTGCGTAGAAGACTCTTTTGTCCATAGAGCAGCATCCTCTTCAGACATATAACCCATTTCTACAAGTGTCTTCTCGACCTTGCTGCGCATGATTTTAAACTTATGTCGTGTCTCTTTCCAATCATCCCCGGTTATTTTCTTATAGGTATCTTGAAACTTCTGATACTGACCTTCCTCATCAAGCTGTCTCTCAAGATCAGCAAGCGCCGGAATAGACCCGATATATCCAAGCTTTTCATTGAATACACGGTTAAATACCATAACTATTGCGTTACTGTCAGATTTTGCTGAAGCCGCACTCTTAGAATCTACATTAAACAGGATTGCGTCAGTGGGCGTACTTGCCGCAAGTTTCATATTCGCAATAAGCATTGCGTCATCCTTAAGGGCAGGGTTATTCTCCACAAGATATTCCCATGGGTGCTCTCCGGCAACGACGGTGTTATCAAGATTGTATGACAGAATTTTTAAGAAGTGAGATTTACCACTTCCGAAGAAGCCGGAAATCCAGACTCCTATTTCATCGGTCGGATTCTTGATACTGTTTGTATAATTGGCAAAAAATTCTCTGAAATGCTTTGTCAGATCTCTCGTGACTACATATTCTTCAAGCTCCTCTTTCTTATCCGCTTCCTCAATCTGGCCTACCTTTACAACTCCGGTAATAGGTCTGTCAATTTTTTTCTCAAACATATCATAAATTTTCATTTTGATTCACCTTTCGCTCTGAGTCTGAAGAGTCTCTTATCTTTCAACCAGTGGAAATGCCCTGTAATAATTGTCTTCTTTCAATTCTCCGAATACATTTAATGAATCGCCCGTGTATCGCCCCGGATAAAACAATATGACAGGACAATGATCCATCACCTGATGCAGGTTATTTAATATCTTATGAGACCGAAGTATCGGAAAGCACTTACCGACTCCGGTCAGAAATACAACTGAATCCTGTGGCGTATGATCTACGATATAATTTACTATCAGACTGTCTTTGTCATCGAACTTAAGGATTTCCGCAATGCTTGAAAATACATATTCTGTACCTTCCTCTTCCTCTAGCTCCTTCAGATCATCGAGCGCGTCCTCTTCTGTGAGCAATTCGAGCATCAGTTCATACAGGTCATATATTATAAGCTGATATCCGAATTTCAGTTCAGTGTTTGTATGCTGAAGTTCGTTTATTCTCTTCCTGACAATCAATTCCTGACGTGGTTCATAGTCAAAGACATAATAACCAACTTCATTTCCCAGTCCCTTATTTGTCCTGAAGGACTCTGCCCGCATCTTTTCTTCCAGGATGTCGAGCCTTTCTTCTATTGTCTTCATTATCTTACTCCTGTAATTATGCGACGAATTCTTTCCATGCCATTATCATCAAGATAATCTATAAATGTCGGTGGCAGGATAGGTTTCAGGAGCTTCTGATTTTTAAAATCACCGGTTGAGAGAAGGCCCGCTTCACGCAGGATCATGAAATACTGACTGCGGAGCTTTTTTATTCCGGCATCAGTCCATTTTGACGCTTTTTCATCTCTGTCCTGAATTTCATGCAAATATCCGATAACATCAGAATCAACAAGCCTTAAATCGCCGACAACCAGTTTCTCTCTGAATACTAGATCCATAAATTCATAAAAAGTCCTGTCTGTCAGCATAATCAGGATAATACACATAACTTTCTGAATTTCATCCGGTTCATTTAAAAACGTTTTTCTGAAATCATCATCAACAGCAGTGTTTCGCCTTGTTAGCACCAGACGTATTTCTCTGGCTCGACTTTTAGATGCCGCATTAATAATGTTGTCATCTTCAATCTTTGGCTTTAAATCTTCCATAGACAGACCATCATTTATTATCAATGAAAAGATCAGTCTTGTCTCATGCGCCCATAGCAGGTCCTTTGTTCTGCATACGTAGGGCAAGTCGTATATATTTTTTACAATCATTTTCTACAATCCAATCTGTTGTTATATTTCGCTTAAAAAGCATAGCTTCGCCATGAGTGATTACTCACCCACATCGAGGGCTATGTTCGCCATCTGTTACCACTGTACCCGAAGTAACTTGCGGACATCCGGCTGCTTATACAATAAATTCTATCACTCTTTAGGGGGTATTTCAAGGCTTCTGCTATCCTATATAATTTAATTTATACTATTGACGAAACACAACAAGTGTGCGATAATATTATCAAAGCGTGAAGGAAAGTACATATATCAGCAAACCTCGCGGTATTTGTACATAAAAAGCCTCATTAATTACATAATACTCGGACACAAACAGGCTCTCATATCAGAGGGCCTGTTTATTTATAAGAAAGGAAAAAAGGCTATGAAGAAAAAAAGAGCAGTATCGTTACAAAAATCGCTTTAATTGTTATCGCTGTTGTCGCTTGTTCTTGTCTCGCTGTCAATATTGTGAGCATCCATAACACCAAAGCCAGCTTAAACCGTATGGCAGAGGAAGAGCTGTCAGTGGCCGCCTACCAGTTCCTAAGTCAGGCAATCAATGAGTATGACGGTGACTGGTCCTATAAGGATGGAGTGCTTTATAAGGGCGACAGTGAGGTGACGGAATCATACCAGGAAGACATCGATGCCATTAAGACAAAGACTAAGCTTGAATATTCGATTATTTATGGGAAGACGAGAATAGTGTCAACCATGAAGGACCAGATAGGAACTGACGTCTCAGACAAGGTGGCGGAGACCGTACTTGACGGTAGTGCCTACTTTAACCAGAACATTAAGATAGGTTCAGAGACATATTACGGATATTATCTGCCCCTTCAAAATGGCTCCGATAACGTCGGCATGATATTCGTGGGAAGACGTGCTGCTGATATACACGGCTCTATCAACAGCATAATCTGGAAGGTATCTATAATTGTAACACTCATTATCGTCCTTATCGCCATAGCGAGCGCCGTATTCGCGAATGGCCTTAGAAAAATTCTCGACCGTATGAACGGCTCTATAATGAGCATTTCTGAAGGAAATATACGTATCGAGCCGGATGAAAGGGTTATAGACAGAAAGGATGAGTTCGGTGATATCAGCCGCTCTATGATGTCTATATCAAAGAAGCTCACTGATGTCATTTCAAAAATATCAGATTTGTCAGGAAATGTGAAAGACGCGGGAACCGAGCTTAATAACTCTACCGCAAAGGCAAGTGCTGCCACCGGACAGGTATCTCAGGCGGTAGAGGATATAGCTCGTGGCGCTCAGGATCAGGCTGAGAGCGTACAAAAGAGTGCCGATAACGCAGCCAATATCGGTTCGGGGCTTAACGACCTAAATACCAGCATAGAAAGCCTCTCTGAATCCGCTTCGCAGATGAGCGATGCCTGCAAGAAGGCTGATAAGGGCATGGCAGACCTCCTAAAGCAGAACGCGGCTGTTACCGGTTCAGTTACCGGCATTGCGGAGGTTATCGATGAAACAGCGGCAAGCGTAAAGCAGATAGAAGAGAGTACATCGGCTATCGAAGCTATAGCTGCCCAGACAAATCTCCTGTCGCTTAACGCAAGCATAGAAGCCGCGAGAGCCGGTGAAGCGGGCAGAGGCTTCGCTGTTGTAGCGAATGAAATTCAGGAGCTCGCAGGGCAGAGCAAGCAGGCGGCAAGCAGTATTAACGAGATAGTTGCAAGACTCATTGAATCAAGTTCCGAGTCAAGTGAAAATATGGTGAAGCTTAAGGATGCTTTTAACGCCCAGAATGATGGTATCAATGAGGTTAAGGGTCATCTTTCAGCGATTACTGAGGGAGCTGAGGTTGTCGCGGAGGCTGCCGAAAAGACATCAAAGCTTTCACTTTCGATGGATGAAGCGAAGAACAGCCTTGTATCTGAAACTGAGAGCCTTTCGGCTATTTCAGAGGAAAACGCGGCTGCAGCGGAGGAAACCAGTGCCTCTATGGAAGAACTCGCAGGAACATTCAATGTTATTAAGAAGGCGGCAGACGAATTACAGAACCTGTCAGAACAGCTAGATAATGAGCTTAAATTCTTCAAGGTTGGATAATTAAAAAAACACCCCGATTCGCAGCTTCGAGGAACTACGAATCGGGGTGTCGATTAATAACACATAATTATCACTGTTTAGTAAACTTACTCTTCGATACCTTGCATATCGGGCATTTCCAGTCGTCGGGCAGGTCTTCGAAGGCTACTCCGTCATGCTCTGCGGGGTCATAGACATACCCGCAGACAGGGCAGACATATTTACCTCCTCCGGCACTTACCATAG
>Ga0256404_1005273_pt1 | contig 23123 bp, 21 predicted proteins | sample RumenRJG_01DNA_FD_185990 | JGI IMG/M metagenome (GOLD analysis project Ga0256404, IMG submission 185990) | Bovine rumen microbial communities from Lethbridge, Alberta, Canada - RJG_01 | ecosystem: Host-associated > Mammals > Digestive system > Stomach > Rumen | place: Canada: Alberta | collected... | reverse complement strand
GAGTTAATATAGTCTAGGCAAGCTTCAAGAGACATTTTTCTTGGAACTTTAAGAACAACTGTAAAATCTTTATTTGAAGAACGTTGGTTAGTTAAGTTTTTAGTAGCACAAACATTTACTGAAAGATCGGTATCGTATTTATTTTCACCAACTACCATTCCTTCATAAACATTAACGCCAGGAGAAATAAACATAACTCCTCTTTCTTCAACGTGTTGAATAGCGTAAGGAGTAGCCATACCTTTTTCGGTTGCTACTAATACACCAATTTGTCTTTCGCCTAAATCTTTCTTTTCAAGAGGTCGATAATCTTTATAAGTGTGAGAAATAATTCCATAACCTTTAGTTAAGGTTAAAAAATTAGTAACAAAACCTAAAAGACCTCTTGATGGTATAACATAATTGATTTTAGTATTGACGTCGCCTGAATCCATATCAACAAGTTCAGCATCTCTTGAACCAAGAGCAGTCATGATATCTCCTACATAGTCGTTTGGAACTTCAATTGATAAATCTTCAAATGGTTCACATTTTACTCCATCAATTTCTTTAATAATGACTTGTGGTTTTGAAACTTCAAGTTCAAAACCTTCTCGACGCATATTTTCAATTAAAATTCCAAGATGGAGTTCACCTCTTCCGGCCACAACCCAAGACTCACTATTTGGAATTCTTTTAACTTTCAATGAAACATCTTTTTGAACTTCTTTATTTAATCTATCTTCAATTTGTCTAGCGGTTAAAAGTAAACCATCTTGTCCTGCAAATGGAGAGCTATTTGTACCAAAAGTCATAGTCATAGTTGGTTCATCAATATGAATTGGAGGTAAAGCTTCAATTTTTGAAGAATCACATATAGTTTCTCCAACGTTAATATCTGGAAGACCTGCAACTGCAACGATATCTCCAGCTTCTGCTGAATCAATTTCTTGCTTTTTAAGACCAAAATAGCCAATAACTTTTTGAATCTTAAATTGTTTAATAGAACCGTCTCTTCTTGCACAACTTACCAAAGTAGCATTTTTAATAGTGCCTCTTTGAATTCGGCCAATTCCCATACGACCAACATAGTCATTATAATCAAGCATTGCAACTTGCATTTGAAGTGGTCCATCTTTGGTAACTCTTGGTTCAGGAATTTCACTTAAAATTAAATCAAAAATAGGACTCATGCCTATTTTTTGAGTTGAAAGGAGTGGATCAAGAGAAGAAGTCCCATTTAAAGCGCTACAATATGCAACTTTAAAATCTAAAAAATCATCTGGTGCTCCAAGTTCAATAAAAAGTTGTAAAACTTCATCAACAGCTTTTTTTGCATTAGCGTTTGGTCGGTCAACTTTATTTATAACGACAATTGGTTTTACATTGGCTTCGATAGCTTTTTTTAGAACAAAACGAGTTTGAGGCATAGTTCCTTCAAAAGCATCAACAAGAAGAAGACAGCCATCAACCATGTGCATAATTCTTTCGACTTCTCCACCAAAATCAGCATGCCCTGGAGTATCAAGAATATTGATTTTAGTGTCTTTATATAAAATAGATGTGGTTTTTGCAAGAATAGTAATGCCTCTTTCTCTTTCAATAGGATCACTATCCATTACACGATCTTGAATTTTTTCATTTTCTCTAAAAGTATTTGAACACTTAAGGAGTTGATTAACTAAGGTAGTTTTACCATGGTCTACGTGTGCAATAATTGCGACGTTTCTTAGTTTCATATAAAATACCTCCGTTTTCTAAATAACGCTATATAAAATATCATAAAAAGCGATATTTTTCTATAAAAATATCGATTTTTGTTGAAATCGTAAATGAATCTTTAAATGCAATTTCAATAATTAAGCACGATTTCAATGGAAAATCCTTTTTATCTATATAAAAGTAGTTTTTTGGCTACCTTTTTTAACAACAATTCACTATAATACTTTTCGTATGAGAACAAATGGAATTTTAATGGCTATATCATCTCTTCCAGGAGAGCAAGGAATTGGTGATTTTGGTAGTGTTGCTTTCGAGTTTATTGATTTATTAAAATCAGCAAAAATTAAAGTGTGGCAAGTTTTACCACTAAATCCTGTTGGATATGGAAATTCTCCATATCAATCTGAATGTGGTGAAGCAATTGATCCAATTTATATTTCTTTAAAAACTCTTCAAAATGAAGGTTATTTCAAAACTTTAAAAACTTTTAACAAAGACAAAGATAGAGTTGATTATGAAGGTGTTAGAAAATTTAAAGAAAAATATTTAAGACTTGCATTTAAAAATCAAAAAGATACTAATGGCAAAGATTTTAAAAAATTCGTAAATGAAAATAAGTGGTTAGATAATTATGCTAAATTCCACATTATTTTCTTAAAGAATAATTATTTAGAATGGAATAAATGGGAAATTATTGAAAGATATGATCCATATCAACATTGCTTTGATTATACAAAATATCAAAACGAGATTTTATATATTAAGTGGTGTCAATTTATTGCTTATAAGCAATATATGAAATTAAGAGAATATGCTAATAAAAATGGCATCTTGATAATGGGCGATATTCCATTTTACGTTGGAGGAATGTCAAGTGATGTTTGGGAAAATCAAGATGATTTTTTACTTGATGAAAACGATAACTTTACCTATATTGCAGGTGTACCACCAGATTATTTTAGTGCGACTGGTCAAAGATGGGGAAATCCAATTTATGATTGGGAACAACTTAAAAAAGACAAATATGATTTTTGGATGAAACGTATTGAATGTGCTGCTAAAATGTATGATATTTTGCGTATCGATCACTTTAGAGCTTTTGATACCTATTGGAAAATTCCATCATCATGTAAAACTGCTGAAATTGGGAATTGGATAAATGGACCTGGCGAAGATTTCTTTAATGAACTTAAAAAATCTAATATAAAAATTGATATTGTGGCTGAAGATCTTGGTGATTTATTCCCATCAGTTATTGCATTGAAAAATAAATTTAAATTTCCAGGAATGTATGTTTTGGAATTTAATTTCTTGAATCCTAAATGCGAAATTGAACAAAATCAAATTGTTTATACTGGAACGCATGATAATGATACTCTTTTAGGTTGGTATAAAAGCTTAACTGTTGAAGAACAAAACCAAGTTAAGCTAAAAATGAAAATTTTAAAAGTTAAGGGAAGAACTCTTACTCAAAAATTCTTGAATTATGCTTATTCTTCTGTTGCGGATTTCGTAATTATTCCAATGTGGGACTTTTTAGAACTTAGCGAATATGCAAGAATGAATGTTCCTGGAACTTGTGGAAGACCAAATTGGGAATTTAAATTAAAAGATTATAAAGATTTTAAAAAGGTTCTTCCTGAAATCTTAAAACTAAATACTTTATCAAAACGAATTTAATTTATGTATAATGTTGGACTTGTATCTTTAGGATGTGTAAAAAATACAGTTGATAGCGAATCTATTTTAGCGCTACTTCCACAAGATGAATTCAATATCACAACCGATTTAAATATTGCAGATCTTGTAATTATCAATACATGTGGATTTATTTTAGATGCAAAAATTGAAGCCATCAATGTTATTTTGAAGGTCCTTGAATATAAGAAGAAAACTATTGTAATTGGTTGTCTTGTAGAAAGATATAAAGATGATTTAGTAAAAGAGTTTCCTCAAGTTGATGCTTTTATTAGTTTGAAAGAATATAACAAAATTCCCGAAATTATTAATTCACTATTGAAAAAAGATGTAGTTTATAGTGATTTTGATATTTTTAATAGAGTTTTATCAACACCTTCATATATGGCTTATTTAAAAATTAGTGAAGGTTGTGATAATTTTTGTGCATTTTGTTCTATTCCTTTTATAAGAGGAAGATTTCATAGTTATGATTTTAATGAATTAATAACTTATGCAAAAGATCTTGCAAAAAATGGCATTAAAGAACTTGTTGTAATTTCTCAAGATACTGTAAGTTATGGAAAAGATTTAAAAGATGGTTCAAATCTTTATAAACTTTTAAAAGAGTTGGATAAAATTGATGGCTTAGAATTTATTAGAGTTTTATATACTTATCCAGAAGGCATCAGTGATGAAATTCTTCATTTAGTTGCATCTTCTAAAAAGATTGCACATTATTTTGATATTCCTTTACAACATTGTTCTACAAGAATTTTAAAGTTAATGAATCGTCACGATACAAAAGAATCAATATTATCTTTATACAAAAGAATTAAAGAAATTGTGCCTGATGCAATTTTAAGAACTACACTTATAAGTGGATTTCCAAGCGAGACCAGCGAAGAACATATGGAATTATTGGATTTTATTAAAGAAATTAAATTTAATCATCTTGGAGTATTTACATATTCTAAAGAAGATGGTACTAAAGCTTCTTTATTAGAACATCAAATTGATCAAGAAATTAAAAATCAGCGAAAAGAAGAATTAATGAACGCTCAAAAAAAGATTTCTTATGAATTAAATAAAAACATGATTGGGAAAACTTATAAAGCAATCGTTACTAAAATTTTACCTAATAATGAGTACGAAGTTCGCTCGACTTTTAATTCGCCCGATGATATTGATGGATCAATTATTCTTCAAACAAACAAAACTCATAAAGAAGGCGAGATTATATATATAAAAATCAAAAATGCTTTTGTTTATGATTTGCTAGCAGAAGAAGTCTAAATTAACGTTTTGTTTTCTTAATCTTTATAGCGAAAAATATTGAAATCTAGCGTCAGTTCATATAGAATAATTCTCGTTAGCCCCATTAGTTAATCGGTATAACGGATCCATGGTAAGGATCTATGCGTAGTTCGACTCTGCGATGGGGCACCATTTTTTTGAAAAAAGTTCGATACAGTCGTTAAAATTAGGTCTTTATTCAAAAGCGGAATTGGGACCTTAAATTATAAAGTTGTCTCTCTTTCTCTAATACCTTCTAGGTCTTAGAGTTTTTTTATGGAGTTTTGAATTTGGAGAAAAAAATTTGCCGTCGCAATTTTAAGATAATGAGGCTAAAAATGATATACTTCAAGTATCTAATGAAGGTAGATAACTTTTAAATGGTGTGGAAGATATTTAATGTAGGTAAAATTCTTATTTAAACTCGAAAATTTATTGCTATTAGTAAAATTCAAGCGACTTTATATGAGTTTTCTAATAAAATCCAAGTGACTTTTGAATTAATAATTAATAATAATATTTTAGTTGCCTAAGGAGACTTTGATAAAAACAAAAGAAAACCATAATTCTTTAGGAGTATTTTAAATAAATATTTTTAGACTTATGGTTTTTATTATTTATTCAGCTTTAATTCGATAAATATATTTTGCTCTTGTAAATTTACCAAAGATATATTTATTACAAGCCGATTCGTTATTTACATAAATATATCCATCTTTATATTCTAGTTCTTCATTCATAGCAGGACCTTTAATTTCGTTAACTAATTCATTTGTTCCTAAAAAAGAGATAACAACTGGGGTTAAGAAATCATCATTTTTAAAAAGACTCATTTTAGTATTGGCATTAACTTTATATGATACAAGTTTAGAAGCATCAAGACCTCTGGAAGTAGAGATAACTATTTTATTTGAATCTGTAATGCACATGCCTTGAGCACAATCTAAAACTGAATAACCAAATTGTGGAAGTGGAGAAACAATGTCGCCAATGAAAGGATAAGCAAGAACTAATGCATGATGTTCTTGATCGCCATTTTTGATGTGGTGAGTTTCATCAACTTTATATTTTCCATCATCACAAAATTCACCGACATACATCATTGAATTACTTGCAAAACAAAAGCTAGAATTGGTATGAACTTTTTGCTCGCCAAGAATATTCACATAATCACCATTATTAGCATTTACTAAATCTTTCATTGAAAGTGAATATAATTTGCTAGCAGTAGAAATATAGGCCATTTCTCCATGAATGCCAATTCCTCCATTATGTTTAGTAAATAATTCATCTTTATACTTTAATGATACAAATTTCATATCCGAACCATCTTCTTTAGAAATATAAATTCTAGAAGCATCGGATGATTTTTTCATATAGCCAGTATTTAAAAATACATCATATTTTTTAGAATAAGCTAAGCCTTGTGGGATGTAACCATCGTTAATTCCTGGAATTTTATATAATTTTTCACTATTTTTATAATAGTCATTAAAAGCAATAGTATCATAAAGGGCAACTCCTCCCATTGCAAGAAGTGGAGCGACTACAACAACATTAAAAATAATAGCTAATGTTTTTCTCAAAACTTTACACATAATATATACCTCGATTTTTTAGATTATAGCACAAAATATTGTATTTTTGAAAAAAGAACGAAGAACATATATAAATTTTAAAAATTAGTAAATTATAGAATTTTCAAAATCTATATAGGTATCGGCCTATTTTATAATTTCATAGCGACTTCAAAAGCACGCCAAATTACATCTTTTAAGTTGCTTACTTTATAGCAATCTCCCACAAGAGGATACCTTGACTTGATAGGATTTGGATCAAAACCAATACACGAAATAATATTATCAAAGTGAATTTTAGTTTCTTCTTTTGTAAGACTATTTACAATAGTTGCTTCATTTCCATTAACTTCTTTAATAGTGGAATTTAAGAAAGTTTTAACAAAATGCAATTTGAAATAATCTCTTAAATAAGATGAGTTGGCAAGACAAACTCCTCTAACTGCGATTAAATCATTTTTCATTTCAACAATAATTGGATTTTTACCTTCATTAAATAATTTATAGGCAATTTCACAACCAGTTAAAGATCCTCCAACAACTAATACGTCATTTCCTATATTATTTTTTAAAGTTAAATAATCAACTGAATCAATATATTTATCTAATCCTTTAATATTTAAAGTTTTGGCTTTTGCTCCAGTTGCGATGACGATTTTATCTGCTCTTATCTCATTTAAATCTTTAACATTGTAGTTATATTTAACTTGAACATTTAGTTTTTCCATTTCTAGACGATACCAATTTATTAAAGCTTTATCTTTTTCTTTAAAATCAAAATTAGATGCGGCAATAAAAACTCCACCTAAAGCGTTTGATTTTTCATAAATTGTTACTTTATGTCCTCTTAAAGCTGCGATTCTTGCGACCTCCATTCCACCAATTCCGCCTCCAACAATCGCAATACGTAGTGGTTTTTTGGTTTTTTTAATATAATGCTTTTTAGATTGCATCGTTTCAGCATTAACCGCACATCGACACATTCCAAGAGTATCTTTTAAAATCTGATCATTTCCAACCCCTTCATAATGACAAAGGTTAAAACATCCATTATGGCAACAAATGCAAGGCTTAATTTCGTCCTTTTTATCATTAATTAATTTTGTAACCCATAATGGATCTGCTAAAAATTGTCTTGCAACGCCCATTGCATCAATTTTGTTATTTTGAATTGCCTCAGCTGCAGCATCAACTTCCATTCTTCCAGCAACTACAATTGGAATTTTTACATATTTTTTAATAATTTCAGCTTCATTTAAATTGCAATTTAAAGGCATATACATTGGTGGATGATTCCAATACCAAGCATCATAAGTGCCATTATCACAATCAAGCATATCATAACCTTGTTCTTCAAAATATTGTGCGGCTTTAATTCCTTCAATAATATCTCTGCCTACTTCTTTAAATTCTTCATTTGGAAGAGCGCCTTCTCTAAAACCTTTTGTTTTAGAAACAATAGAATATCTTAAAGAAACCGGATAGTTTTGTCCGCACTCTTTTTTAATCTCTTTTAAGATTTCGATAGAGAACTTATAGCGATTTTCAAAATTTCCACCATATTTGTCTTCTCTTTTATTGCAATAATTTAGGGTAAATTGGTCTAGAGTATAACCTTCATGAACAGCATGGACTTCAATTCCATCTACCCCAGCTTCTTTACAAAGTTTAGCAGTTTGTCCAAAGGCATAAACAATCTCATTAATTTCTTCAATAGTGAGTGCTCGAGATGGAGTTTTATCTGACCATCTATTTGGAAGTGGACTACAAGAAGCGGTAACATAATCAACATTTAAAAATGGTTTAAATATAGTTCCTAAAAACTTATTGGTTGCAAGAGTTTCAAAAAGTTTTGTAGAAGCCATAACTCTTCCAAATCCAACAGTTAGTTGGATAAATAGTTTGGCACCAGTTTTATGAAACTCTTCCATAAATTTTGTCAATTCTTTAAATTTCTTCTTACCTTTATAGAGCCATTTTCCACCCATAACGTCTTTAATGGGAGCAATTCCTGGTAAAATTAAGCCGACATTATTTTTAGCTACTTTTAAAATAAGTTTTGCGGCTTCCTTATCAAAATGATTTGGCTCCATAAAACCAAAAAGACAAGTTCCACCCATTGAAGTCATAACAATTCGATTTTTAATCTCTACATCCTTAATTTTCCATGTAGTAAATAGTGGATTATATTTATTGTTCATAAGTTTAACTAAGCTTCCTTCCTAAATTTATTATAAAGAAAAAAGATACAAAAAGGGAAAAATTATCGCACTTTTTTGAAGAAAAAACGTAAGTGCATTAGTTTATTTTTCGACTAATTTATGCTATTATAGTATTTGATTTCGGATTTTTTTAATTAAGATTAATTTAATTAAAATAAATTAAAAAAATTTCGCAAAATCTTTTAAAAAGGGAGAAGATTTATGGGTGTAAAAATTGTTGAAACATCTTTAAGAGATGGACATCAATCATTATTTGCTACTCGTATGACAACACCAGAAATTCTAAGTGTTGCAAAGTATCTTGATGATGCAGGATTTTATGCAATCGAGATATGGGGAGGAGCAACTTTTGACTCTTGCATGCGTTTTCTAGATGAAGATCCATGGGAAAGATTAAGAGAGTGCAAAAAAGTATTAAAGAAAACTAAACTTCAAATGCTTTTTAGAGGACAAAATATCCTCGGATATCATCACTACGCTGATGATGTTGTTGATATGTTTGTTAAAAAATCTATTGAAAACGGCATTGATATTATAAGAGTTTTTGATGCTTTAAATGATGTTAGAAATCTTGAACAAGCCGTTAAATCAACTAAGAAGTATGGTGGAATTTGTCAAGTTGCATTAAGTTATACAACTTCACCGGTTCATACGGTTGAATATTTTTGTAAACTTGCAAAAAAAGTTGAAAAAATGGGAGTTGATTCGATTTGTATCAAGGATATGGCGGGAGTTTTACTACCAAATACCGCTTACGAATTAATATCTAAACTTAAAAAAACTGTAAAAGTTCCAATTGAACTTCATAGTCATTGTACGGGTGGAATTTGCGAAATGACTTATTTAAAAGCAATTGATGCTGGAGTCGATATTATTGATACCGCTCTTTCACCTTTAAGTAATGGAACTTCACAACCTTCAACACAAGCTTTTAATCATGCTCTTGAAGGAACAATTTATGATCCAAAACTTGACAATGATTGTTTAAATAAAGCGGGTAGCGTTTTATCTAAAATTAAAGATAAATATTTAGCAAATGGACTTTTAAATCCAAAAGTTCTTTCGATAAATCCAAATATTTTAACTTATCAAGTTCCTGGTGGAATGCTTTCTAATTTAATGAATCAACTTAAAAAGCAAAATGCACTTGATAAATATGATGAAGTTTTAAAAGAGGTTCCACATGTTAGAAAAGACCTTGGCTATCCTCCACTTGTTACGCCACTTTCTCAAATGGTTGGTACTCAGGCTGTTTTAAATGTTCTTACTGGTGAAAGATATAAGATGGTTCCACAAGAAATTAAGGATTATTTACATGGTTTATATGGGAAAGCTCCAGCAAAAATTGATGAAGCTGTTTTACATAAAATCATTGGAAATGATCCAATAATTACTTGTAGACCAGCCGACAAAATCGCTCCAGAATTTGAAGGCTTTAAAGAAAAATATAAAAACCTTGCAAGAAGTGATGAAGATGTTTTATCTCTTGCATTATTTGAAACAGTAGCCACTAAATTCTTAGAAAATAAATATCATAAACAAGAAGATAGCGTTGAAGAATTTAACATTGTTTTTTAGGAGATTAAATTTATGTTACTTACAAAAATTGGTTTAAGTGAAGCGGCGATTTATTCTTTAGTGGCAGTAGTGATGGTTTTTGTTGTCTTACTCATTTTAATTGGTGTTACCTATTTAATTTTTAAATGGTTGAACTTATTTGATAGAGTAAAAACTCCAAAATGTATTAAAACTAAAGAAACTAAAAAAGCCGATGACAAAGTTTCGATTAGCGATGAAGATATGATGGTTGCGGTCTTAGTTGCCTCAATTGATTATCGAAACGAAATTAAAAAAGACGTTAAAGTTGTTAGTGTTAAAGAAATTAAATAAAAGGAGAAAATCTAATGAAAAAATATAATGTTAAAGTTAATGGAAAACTTTATGAAGTTGAACTTGAATCTGTCGAAGAAGTTAAAGGTAGTGTAGAAGTTAAAAAAGAAGAAGCAAAACCTACTCAAAGCGCTTCAACTGGTGAAGGAAAAAATGTTGTAGCTCCAATTGGTGGAAATGTTATTAAAGTCGAAGCTAAAGTCGGTGATGAAGTCAAAAAAGGTCAAACCTTACTGGTTATTGAAGCAATGAAACTTGAAAACGAAATTGTTGCTCCTTGTGATGGGAAAGTCGTTTCCGTTAATGTACATAAAGGTGCTAATGTTAACACTGGTGATTTATTAGTTGTTATAGGTTAATTTTATGTGGGATACTATTTTAAAAATTATTGATGGTATTCTAAGTGAATCTGGCTTTGCAAGTTTTTTTGCAAATGAGGGTTGGAAAAACCTCATAATGATTATAATTGCTTGTGTATTACTTTTTTTAGCAATAAAAAAAGAATACGAACCATACTTATTGGTTCCAATTGCCACTGGAATACTTCTTGTAAATCTTTTTCCAGGGATTATGGTTGGCTATAATAAAGACACTGGAGAATTTTTAGGTCAACCTGGTTTATTTGATTATTTATATTTAGGTGTAAGATATGAAATTTACCCTTGCTTAATATTTTTAGGAATTGGTGCAACTACTGATTTTGGCCCATTAATTGCAAATAAAAAGACTATGCTTTTAGGTGGGGCTGCTCAAATTGGAATATTTGCAACATTTTTAGGAGCAATTGGTATATTCGGAATGTCTTATGAAGAAGCAGCTTCGATTGGAATTATTGGTGGAGCCGATGGCCCAACCGCCATTTTAGTTACTACCAAGCTTGCTCCACAACTTTTAGGAGCAATCGCAGTTGCTGCTTATTCATATATGGCACTTGTTCCAATTATTCAACCTCCAATTATTAGACTTTTAACAACTAAAAAAGAACGTGCTATAAAAATGGAACAACTACGTCCAGTTTCTAAAAAAGAAAAAATATTGTTCCCAATTATCGTTACTATTATTACAGTTTTAATTGTTCCAGCGTGTGCTCCATTAATTGGAATGCTGATGTTTGGAAACTTAATTAAAGAAAGCGGAGTTGTTCCAAATCTTGTACATACAGCTGCAAATTCTTTGCTATACATCGTAACTATTTTGCTAGGCGTTAGTGTTGGTGGAACGGCTACTGGAAGTAATTTCTTAACAGTCCAAACGATACAAATTTTCGTTTTAGGGATTTGTGCTTTTGCTCTTTCTACGGCAGCCGGCGTACTTGGTGGGAAACTTATGTGTCTTGCAACACATGGGAAAGTTAATCCAATGATTGGTGCAGCTGGGGTTAGTGCTGTTCCAATGGCTGCAAGAGTTGTACAAAAAGAAGGTCAAAGAGCTGATCCAGAAAACTTCTTGCTTATGCACGCAATGGGACCAAATGTCGCTGGAGTCATAGGTTCTGCAATTGCCGCAGGAATTTTACTTACTCTTGCTGGACTTTTGTAGAATGAATAAAAATCAAAAAATAATAAGCAGTATCGCCAAAATGGCGATACTTCTTGCTTTGCTTATAGTATCTAGTTATATAACAATTCCTGTTGGGGTGTTGAAGTTTACTCTCCAACTTTTAGTTGTTTTATTAATTGGATTTTATAGCAATCTTCTCGAATCAATAATTGTAATTGTTTCTTATATCTTTTTAGGACTTGTTGGAGTGCCGGTATTTGCAAATTTTAGTGGTGGAATTCAATATATATTAAACCCAACCTTTGGCTTTGTTTATGGATTCTTTTTTGGGGTATTAGTTATGCAGCTTTTTAAATTTTTATTTAAAAAGTGCATTAAGTTCAAATTTTTAAGATACCTAATAATTTCTTTAATTTGTTTGATGATAGTTTATTTTGTGGGATTTATCCATGGTTATTTTACTTTTAATTATTATCTAGGGAAAAATTATAGTGTAGCAAATTTATTGATGCTATTTATTGTTCCATATATTCCCTTTGATCTTATAAAAATTGGAGTTGCAATTCTTTCTAAATTTGCAGTGGATAAGGTTTATAAATATGATTTATCTAAGATTTGATGAAATAGATTCAACGAATACCTATTTAAAAAATAATTATCAATCTTTAAATGATTGGACAATTGTTCAAGCAAACTTTCAAAGTGCAGGAAGAGGCCGACTTGAAAGAAAATTTTTAATTGAAAAAGGAAAAGGTTTAATCGAATCCATTCTTTTAAAAGACGAATTTGCTTTTGAAAATACTGAATTAATCAGTATTTTAGTAGGAGTAGCTCTTTCTAAAACTTTAGAAGAATATAATGTTAATAGTTTAATTAAATGGCCAAATGATATTTTAGTAAATGGGAAAAAAATATCGGGAATTTTGCTTGAAGGCGTTTCAACTAGCAAAATGGAAGCTTTAATTGTTGGCATTGGAATGAATTTAAATCAAGACAGATTTAGTGAAGAATTAACTAATGCAATTTCACTAAAAATGGTATTAAACGAAGATATTTCAATTGAAGAATTTTCTTATAAATTTAATGATAAATTATTTAATTTATACGAGAGTTTTAAAAATGAAAATGATATTGAGTTTTTAAATCATGCTAGTAAAAATTTAGCTTACAAAAACGAAATAGTTTTTGCTTTAGTAAATGGTACTAAAAAACTTGTTAGGATTTTAAAAATTTTAGAAAATGGGCATCTACTTATTGAAGATAATGGTGAAACTAGGGAATTAAGAAGTGGAGAAATTTCATTTCATAGTGATTATGCTCGAAACGAAAAAAGGCTAAAACATAAGAATATTTTTAAAACTGGTGAAGATATTGATATGCTTCATGAAAACTTTCGTGAAAACAAAAATTCATCTAAAGAAGAGATAAATATTTGTGATAAAAACATCGATGGCGCATAAAAAAGGTTGATATGATAGGTCCCCAATTTCATAGACAATAATTGTTTGTTAATTGGATTATATCATACAACTTGTATGGATGCTTCTTTAAGCTTAGGTGGAGGCATCCATTTTTTTCTCCTAATTCTACGATTATTATAATAGCTAATATAGTTATCAACAGCTTTTTTTAAATTGTTCAAATGTCTTACATTCTGGTTGATATTGACAACACATATCACCATGAAAAATAAGACCTTCTAGATAAGAATATTTTTTAAATGCTTTATCTAACATTCGTTTGGTTTGTTCAAGATTCAAAGATAAAGATTGATCCCATGCTACAACATCACCGTTATATGAATGATATTTTTGTTTCTTTTTCATAACGCTTTGTTTGGTCGGCCTATCTTTCTTACTTCATAAACCATCCATACCTTTTTCTTTAAAATTTCTTACCACTGATAAACTTGAGCAGCGTTGCATGTGCCATCTTTGAAGCTGAAGATATAGAATTATCTGCAAGAACCTTAGTAACTAATTCAAATCGGCTCTTGTGTGTCCAATCTTTATTTGTTGCAGAATGCTGTAATCTAGCAACGCCAAAATCGTCGTAGTTTTTTGTCTATGTTCTAACCTGATTCATAAAATTATCGTGTTGCTTTTGAGTTCAAGGATGTTTGATGTGTTCGATGTTTTTATACTTGTTGACGTATCCAGTTTGAATTTCCATGAATATTTCATAGAAAAAGTACCCCTTTCCTATTCTTTAGGATTTGGGGTACCTATCAATATCTACTTATTTTTTATTTATCTTGAGAGAACTTTAAGAAACGTTTTGTTCTTTCTTCTTTTGGATTATCAAATAATTCTTTACTTGGACCTTGTTCTACAATATATCCGCCTTCAATAAAGACTGTTTTATTTGAAACATTTTTAGCAAAATTCATTTCGTGAGTTACAACAATCATTGTCATTCCATCATCAACAAGTTTTTTCATAACTTCCAAAACTTCACCGACCATTTCAGGATCTAGAGCACTTGTTGGCTCATCAAATAATAAGACATCCGGATTCATACATAAAGATCTTGCAATAGCAATCCTTTGTTTTTGCCCACCAGAGAGTTCACTAATTTTGGCATTTGCTCGATCTTTCATTCCGACTTTATCAAGATTTTCAAGAGCAATTCTATTTGCTTCTTCTTTACTTCGTTTTAAGATTTTTCTTTGAGCGATAGTGCAGTTTTTCAAAACATTCATGTTATTAAATAAATTAAATGATTGAAAAACCATACCGATTTTTGATCTAACAAGGTTGATGTTTACGCCTTTTGTCTCTTCTTGTATAAGTTTTTTATTTTCAATGTGTTTTGCTTTTTCAACTTTTTTATCTTCTTTATTTAGTCCTTTAATAATTTTGTGATATCTTATATTTTCTCTATGAAGCAATTTTGCTCTAGAGCGATCAATTCGTTTATCTTTATAATAAATAGCGCCAGTAGTAGGAGCACTTAATCGATTTATACAACGAATAAAAGTTGATTTTCCACTTCCTGATGGACCAATTACACAAATTACATCGCCTTTATAAACATCTAAACTAATGTCTTTTAAAACTTCTTGATCATCAAAAGATTTTGAAATATGTTGAATTGAAATAATAGGTTCCATAATTAGTTAGCTCCAACACCTTTTAAAGGTCTTCTAAATAATTTAAATTTGTGTTTCTTACCATCCATTTTGTTTGTAATTAATTTAAATATTAATGTAGCAATAAGGGTTAAGATAAGATAGATTACAGCAATTATAATATAGCCTTCAACCATAAAATAGTTTTTACTAGTTGCAATTGAAACTGATAGGAAAAGTTCGGTAACACTAATAACATTTAAAACTGAACTATCCTTAACATTGATAATATATTCGTTTGCAAGAGTTGGAAGGCAATTTCTTAAAGCTTGAGGAAGGATAACTGTCAAAAAACTTTGGGCTTTTGACATACCTAAACTTCTTGCGGCTTCTTTTTGACCATTGTCTATTCCATTTAATCCAGCTTGAATATCCTCGCCCATATAAGCGCCAGTATTTACAATAATTACGATTAAACCACAAATAAGCCATCCATCAAAGAGTGGAACCCCAGTTAAAATAGCGTTCCAATTTAGTCCAAGTGCGGCACAACCAAATTTGAAGATCAAAGCTTGAACCATCATTGGTGTTCCTCTTAAAACTATCGAATATATCTTGCAAATTCCTTTAACAATATATTTTAAACCTTTAAATAAAACATTATCATCTTTATAAATTTTTATATTTTTAACTAAGGCAACAAAAATTCCAATAATTAAACCGCATAAACTTCCAAGGATTGCTAAAATCAAAGTTGAAGCAAGACCAATTAAGAATGTTTTGTAGTAATATTTAAGTAAATAAGCAATCTTATCAATAGAATTCATTACCACTGGATTTTCGTTTCTAGAGATTGCTTGTTCCATTAAGGTTTCTCTAGTTTCTTTACTAATTTTACTTAATCCATCGTTAATTTTATTTTTTAAAGAAGTATTTCCTTTTTTGATTCCAATTGAAACCCCAAGTTCTGCAGCTCTTTCGCCTAATATATCTTGAGAAATTCTTACTATTTTTAGATCGGCATTGCTTGCAGAAATTGATTTTGCAACTGGAAGTTCGGCTGTCATTGCAAAAGCTGTTCCATTACTTACATCAATTGCAGCGTCGGCAAATGTATCAACTGGCTTATTGTGTGTTGCACCAAATTCTTTAACAAAGATATCAATTAAATCATCGGTAACAGTTGAAGTTTGTGAAACTATTGCTTTTCCTTTAATAAATGCTTCAAACTTGTCTTTTGAAAGTGTTCCTTCTACAGCATTTGACTTTTTAACTACAAGAGCAAGTTCACTTCGATAATATTCATCAGTAAAATCAATCGATTGTCTTCTTTCTTCAGTATCAGTCATACCAGCGATGACTGCGTTAATTTCTTCGCTTTCGAGCGAAGGAATTAAAGAATCCCAATCCATTTTACGAATAACAACTTGCATATTTTCATATTTACCAATTAATTTTGCAATTTGAATATCATAACCATTTGCAAATTGATTGGCTTTTCCTTCAATTGGAAGAGTGCTTTCAGAAGGAGTTGTTTCTGTCCAATTAAATGGAGCATAATTGCATTCAAGACCTACGATTAATTGTTCAACATTTTGGCTAGTTATCTCACTCGTGGGTACTTCATCATTATCTGATGAAGTGCAACAAGTTAAACTAAATAGGGATAGCAAGGTATTGAACATAAGACCTAGTTTTTTGATTTTTTTCACAATACTTTCTCCTTAAAGTAATAAAAGAGGTTGCACACTATCGTGCAACCTCTTAATGCCCTCTTTGGATTACATAATAGCGCCAAGTTTCATTTTAGAAACGAGAGTGCATAAGTTATTTACCTATACCCCAACCTCTTAAATCGCCATTTAAGGGTTTCGGCTGTCTTACCTTTCCTTGACTTCACAGGATGCCTCCTAGATCAAGTACTAATTTGTACAGCTCCTCTATATAGGTTTAATATAGACCTAAAAATTATTTATTAAAAGCATTTTTTCGCCTTTTCTCAAGTTATTAGAGGTTAGATAGAATAAGATTAGAGTAAATTTTATAAAATTCACTAGGTTTTATATAGGATTTTTATATGATTTAATTATGAAAATTAATTTATTAATGTGTGGAAATTCATATGTTTTTGATGGAATGCTTTTAGAAATATTATCGTTTGTAAAACATAATAAAATGGAAGTAGATCTTTATTTAATGACGATGAATTTAGAACAATATAACGAAAAATTTACATCAATTACTAAAAAACAAAAAGGCTTTTTAGAAGGAATTTTAAAAAGAGGTAATAAAAATAGCAAAATTATATTACTTGATATGAAAGATATTTTTATTAAAGAAATGAAAGATTCTCCAAATATGGATAATTTTTATACGCCCTATACAATGTTAAGATTATTTGCAGATTTTCTTCCAAATAATCTTGAACGAATTTTATATTTAGATTGTGATTTAATGTTTTTAGGAAATATTGAAGATTTATATAATTTTAATATTAAAGGTTTTGAATACGCCGCAACAAAAGATGTTTTAGGAGAATATTTTATTGCTTCTGATTATCAAAATGCTGGTGTAATCTTATTTAATCTTGAAGAATGCCGAAAAACTAAATTATTTGATAAGGCTAGAAATTTATGTAAAACAAAAAAGATGGCTTTTTTAGATCAAGATGCTTTATATCATTCAAGTAAGGAAAAACTATTTTTACCTTATAAATATAATGTCCAAAGAAATATGAAAAAAGACACAGTAATTAAACATTTTTGTAAGACTATTAGATGGCTACCTTTTTTTCACACAAAAAACATCAAACCTTGGCAAATAGATGACGTTCATAAAAGTTTAAAAATATATTGTTTTGACGATATTTTTATTGAATATTTAAAACTCAAAAAAGAATTTGATAAATAATTATCTTTTAATTCTGCTTGACAATATTGTAATAACGGTTGCTGGAATTCCAATTAAAAATAATTGCCACATATTTAATTTTACTTTTATTAAAATTGTTAGATAAATTGCAGAAATAATCGTCCAAATTAAAATTGTAACTAAAAAATAAGTATATTTTGCTTTTCCCCAAATTCCATTAAAAACAATTAAAACAATTATTGAAACAGGAACAGCATAAACAAAAAACAACCATTCATTTTGACCTAGTGCAATATTGAAAAATACATAAAAAATTGTCGCAATCGTCCAAATTGTGAAAAAAGAAAGAAGCGTAATAATTATTTTATTAATTTTGTTTTGTTTTGCTTCATCTTTTGGTTTAATATCTTTTCTATTTTCGCTTACTAATTGATCAAGACTTATTCCATAAAACTTACAAATTTCAATTAAATTCTCAATTGAAGGAATCGCATCCCCATGCTCCCATTTAGAAATTGCTTTATCTGAATAATTTAATTTTGTGGCAAGTTCGGCCTGCGTTAAACGTTTTCTTTTTCTAAGATCGGTGAGGTTTTCGCCAATGATTTTTTTAATTTCGCTCATAAAATAATTTTACACATTTTAAATAATACTGCAATTTATTTAAGAGAATTTGCATTTTTATATTTTGACTATAATGTTAATGTAAAAAGTTCGTTATTTGATATTCATCCGATTATTACAAGTTAATTTTATAAAAGTCTAAATATAAAAATACTACGAAAACATAATTCTCTTAAAAGTAGAGTGGAATTCTATTTTAATTATCGATTCTAAAATTTCATTCAATATTATTTAAGTTTATTTCGTGAATAATATAACTCGTGGAGGAGTTATGAAGAAGTTAGAAACGATTTATTATAGCGATGAACTTAATGATGAGTTTAGTGGTTTTAAAGTAAAAGACTTTAAATTAAGCGAAAATTATAAATATATCCATAAAAATTTCTTATGGAATTTTTGTGCATTTATTTTATATCGCTTGATTATGACTCCAATTGCTTATTTATATTTAAAATTCAAATTTAATTATAAAATCGTAAATAAAAAGGTCTTAAAAAAATATAAAAATAGTGGATATTTTCTATATGGAAATCATACAAATATCCCAGCTGATGCCTATATTCCTAATATGATATCTTTTCCTAAAAAAAGTTATGTTGTGGTGAATAGTCAAAATTTTTCAAACAAAGGTACTAAAACTTTTATGGCAATGGTTGGAGGAATTCCAATCCCTGATTCATTTAAAGGATTTAGAAATTTTATCGAAGCTATCGAAAAAAGAAGCGTTACAAATAATGCGATTGTGATTTATCCTGAAGCTCACGTTTGGCCTTATTACACAAAAATTAGACAATTTCCATCAACTTCCTTTCGTTATCCAATTGAATTTAAAGATCCAGTTTTTTCTTTTACAACGACCTATCAAAAAAGAAAATTTCTTAAAACTCCACAAATAGTAGTTTATGTCGATGGGCCATTTTATGGAGATAGTTCACTTCCACTTAATAAACAAAAAGATGATTTACGAAATAGAGTTTATGAAACAATGGTTAAAAGAAGTCAAAATAGCAATGTTGAAGTAATTAAATATATCAAAAAAGGAGATTAAATATGGATTATTATGTTTTAAAAGATTTATTAATTAAAAGTTTATATGTGTTTTTAATTTTAATTGGAATTTTATTTATTTTATATTTACCTAGATTAATTGCATGGTTTGCTCCTTTTAAAAAACAAGTACATTATAAAAATGAATCAAAGAATAAATTTGCAGTCTTAATTCCTGCAAGAAATGAATCAAAAGTTATTGAAGGATTATTAAGTGATTTAAAAAATCAAACATATGAAAAAAACTTTTTTGATATCCATATTATTGTTAAAGAAAAAAGTGATGAAACTATTAAAATAGCAAAAAAGTATCAAAATACTTATGTCCATATTGTTGAAGATCAAAAATGTAAAGGCGAAGCTCTTAATGCCGCAATCCATGATATTTTTAATAAAAATGGCAAAAAATATTACGACGCTTATTTAATAATGGATGCTGATTGTTGGATGGACAAAAATTGTTTAGAAGAATTAAATAATGCATTTTTAAGTAAAAGAGATGTTATTCAATGTAAAAAACTTGTTAAAAATTATTATTTAAAGGATAAAAAGATCTCATTACAAGCTTCTTGTAATGGAATTATTTGGACTTTAATTGATGAAATGGGAAATAGATTTAAATCTGATCACAATATAAACGCCATGACGATTGGAACAGGAATTTGTTTTAGCCAAAAAGTTATAAATAAGATCAATGGTTGGCCATATAACAAAACTCTAACAGAAGATATTGAATTTATGTACGATAGCATTTTAAGAGGATTTACAACTTATTATTGTTCTTATGCAAAAATTTATATGGAAGAAGCTGAAACTCTAGAAATGACAAATAAAAGAAGAAATCGTTGGATGAGTGGGGTTTGTGATTCAAAAAGATTATATAATCGAAGATTGTCTGACGAGTGCATCACATTAAAAGAAAAAATAAATCGATATTATTCTAAAGCTTTGTGGATTGTTTATTGGTTAATTGGACTTTCAACTTTCTTTTTTGCAATAAACGCTTTAATAAGCATTTATTTAGGAATTATTTTAAGCAATCTTGTTTGGTTTTCACTTCTTAATTGCTTAATCAGTTTTTCAATAATTTATTTTAGTTTCTTTTTTATGACACTTTTTGCAATCATCATTGATAACAAAAACATCAAACTAAAATGGCACAACAAAATGCTTCTTTTATTTACCCATCCTTTATTTTATATGGATTATATAAGAATTGTTTTCACAGCTTTATTTATGAAAAATAATAAAGGCTGGGAAGTAATTGAAAGAGTTGAAGGAGCAAATAAATAATGAAAAATTATATGGGCAAAAGAGCTCCAGTTGTCGAGATAATGAAAGAGCTTGAAGCCAAAGGTGAATTTGATGTTCATATTGATCCAATTCATTATGATCTTGTAATTCCTGTTACTGAAAAATTTCCTTATTTAAATAAAACTTTAAAATTAAAAACTAAATTTTTCTTTATGGAAAATTTTATCGTTAAACCATATTCTTTTTATCAAAATAACTTCGTTATGAAAACTAGAGTATATGGAAGAAATAATTTAAAAGACATAAAAAGTGCGATTATCACCTGCAATCACATCTATATGTTTGACTGTTTATGTGCTAAAAAAGCTCTAAAAGGTCACAAACTTTTAATAACGGCTGGTTGGTTTAATAATATGAATTCTTTTCTTGGAGAACTTATGAGAGCTGATGGAATGATGCCTATTCCAAACGATCTTGGAGCTTTAAGAAATTTTAATAAAGCCATGAAACATCATATGGATAAAGGGCATTATGTTTTATTTTATCCAGAAGTAGCGGAGTGGTGGATGTATGAAAAACCACGTCCTTTTAAAAATGGTGCATTTCATTACGCTGCAAACTTAAATGTTCCAGTTATTCCTTTATTTATTTGTTTTAAAGATTTAAATAAAAAAGATGAAGAAGGTTTTACAAAAAAACAATTTAATATTTTTATTTTAAAACCAATTTATCCAAAAAAAGAATTAAGTGAAAAAGAAAATATCGAATATCTAAATAAAACTGCATATAAAGAATGCGTCGAACAATACGAAAAATTTTACCAAAAGAAACTAGAATTTAACAAAAATTAAGCATTTTAATTTGACTTAATTTGTTTTCTTATTTATAATTTTTCTCAATAAGGAGAGTTAATGCAAAGAGAAACTTTACAAAGAAAAATTATTTTAAAAGAAATTCATGAATTAGGACATGTTTCTAAAAGTGAATTTATAAAACATTTAAAAACTAAATATAAAGATTTTAATCTTGCAACTATTTATCGAAATTTAGATACTTTATGTGAAGATAACTTATTAAGAAAAGTTTCAACAAATCTTGATGAAGATATCTATGAAGATACCACCAAAAAAATGCATGACCATTTTATTTGTAATGAATGTGGTTCTATAATAGATGTAGAAAGTAAAGATAATAAAGCACCTTTTATAGATGAATTTGGAAACCTTATTAAATCAAAATCAACTACATATTATGGAATATGTGTTGATTGCTTGAATAAAAAGAAGAATCTGTAACTTTTTATGGGAGGAATAATTATGAAAAAGTACAAATGCTTAATCTGTGGAGTTGAATTTGAAAGCGATGAAGAAAACCCAATTTGCCCAGTTTGTGGAGCAAGTGGAGATGATGTTGTTTTAGTCGAAGAAGAAGGTGAAAATAATGGAAAATAAGTATAAGGGAACAAAAACTGAAAAGAATTTATGGACAGCTTTTGCAGGAGAATCACAAGCTAGAAATAAATATACTTATTTTGCAAGTGTTGCAAAAAAAGAAGGTTATGAACAAATAAAAGCTATCTTTGAAGAAACTGCCGCTAACGAAAAAGAACACGCCGAACTTTGGTTTAAAGAACTTGGTGAACTTGGTGACACTAAACAAAACTTAAAAGCAGCTGCAAGTGGTGAAAACTATGAATGGACCACCATGTATAAAGAATTTGCTGAAACCGCCGAAGAAGAAGGATTTAGTGAACTCGCTGCAAAATTTAGAATGGTTGCTGAAGTTGAAGCTCATCACGAAGAACGTTATTTAAAATTATTAGAAAACGTTGAATTAATGAAAGTTTTCACAAAAGACACTGATATAACTATTTGGAAATGTAGAAATTGTGGTTATATCTATGTTGGAAAATCTGCTCCACATGTTTGCCCATGTTGCAAACACCCTCAAAGCTTCTTTGAAATCGAAGCCAAAAATTATTAAAAACTATAAGAGCACCTCGGTGCTCTTTTTAAAATCTTTAAACTAACTTTAATTTTAATTTGTTATATAATTTATTTTGTTTGAAGGAGAAAAGTTATGTTAATTGATACTTTAAGAAAAGAAAATATGTCGGCTCTTAAAAATCATGATCAAAATAAAAGAGCAGTTTTAGGTGTAGTTATTAATAAATACATGGTAGCTGGTTATGAAGCAAAAGCTAAGGGAAAAGAAATTGGTGATGCTGAACTTGTTTCAATTATTAATAAAACCTTAAAAGAATTGGAAGATGAAAAAGCAGGATATGTTGCCGCAAATAAAAAAGAAGAAGTAGAAAATATCGATCACCAAATAGAAACCATTAAAGGTTATCTTCCAAAAATGATGTCTGAAGAAGAAATTAAAGAAGTTATA
>Ga0256404_1005272_pt1 | contig 23135 bp, 17 predicted proteins | sample RumenRJG_01DNA_FD_185990 | JGI IMG/M metagenome (GOLD analysis project Ga0256404, IMG submission 185990) | Bovine rumen microbial communities from Lethbridge, Alberta, Canada - RJG_01 | ecosystem: Host-associated > Mammals > Digestive system > Stomach > Rumen | place: Canada: Alberta | collected... | reverse complement strand
ATCATATCGTTCACTCCGATCATTCTTGGTGCTTTATATTATTCATGAATAATATAAACCCCTTCACTCATTCTCGATCCTGATGGTAATGTCGGAAAGGTCCGGGTGCTTCTTCAGGTCGTCCTTCAGGAGAATGACCTGCTCCATCTCGCCGGGCGCAATGATGCGCTTCTGCACGTGGCGGACGCGCTCGTCGCCGTAATAGATGGAAACGTAGGCGTTCTTATATATAGCGCCGACCCGGAAGCGGACAGTCAGCTGGTCCGTCATGCGGTCCGTATCGATGGTCGAAGGCACCGTGTAACGGACCCCGTCTGTCGCATGGAGAGTAATCGGATGGGCAGGCTTTTCTTCCTTGCAGCCGTCCGCGACGAAAGCCGCCGCGTTGGCCCCGGCCCGGGTCGCCTCCTCGGAAACGTAGTCAACCAGGTCATGGACATGGAGGACATTGCCGCAGGCAAAAACGCCGGGAATATTGGTCTCCAGGGACTCGTTTACGACGGGTCCGTTCGTAATCCGGCTCATCTCGACACCGGCCTTCTGGGAAAGCTCGTTCTCCGGAATCAAGCCGACCGACAGAAGGAGGGTGTCGCAGGTGTAGCGCTCTTCCGTGCCGGGAATAGGCTTCCGGTCGGGGCCGACCTCGGCGATGGTGACGGCCTTGATATGCTCCTTGCCCTCGATGTCGACGACCGTGTGGGAGAGCTTGAGCGGAATTCCGAAGTCGTCCAGACACTGGACGATATTCCTCTTCAGGCCGCCGGAATAGGGCATGACCTCGGCAACGACCTTGACCTTGGCCCCTTCCAGGGTCATCCGGCGGGCCATGATGAGGCCGATATCACCGGAGCCCAGAATGACGACTTCGCGGCCGGGCATGTAGCCTTCGATGTTCACGAGGCGCTGGGCCGTTCCTGCTGAGAAGATACCGGCGGGCCGGTATCCGGGCGTGTTCAGGGCGCCTCTCGGCCGCTCCCGGCAGCCCATGGCAAGGATGACTGCCTTGGCCGGAATCTGGAACATGCCATCTTCCTTGTTCATGGCGGTGACGGTCCGGTCCGGAGCGATGTCCATGACCATGGTGTTGAGCTTGTACTCTATCCCTAAATCCAACACCTGCTGAATGAAGCGCCATGCGTACTCGGGCCCGGTCAGCTCCTCCTTGAAGGTATGGAGACCGAAGCCGTTGTGGATGCACTGGTTCAGAATGCCGCCCAATTCCTTGTCCCGCTCGAGAATGAGAATCGAATCATTCCCGGCCTTTTTTGCCGCAACAGCAGCCGCAAGGCCTGCAGGACCGCCGCCGACGATTACGATATCATAATTTTTCATCTCACTTGTCCTCCAGTCCCTTTGTCCGCTCGAATACAATCTTTGACTCTCCTCCGGACTTCGTAATTTCGTCAAGCGGGAGTCCCAGCTCACGGCTCAGGATTTCCATAACCTTGGGGCTGCAGAAGCCGGCCTGGCAGCGGCCCATGCCGGCCCGGGTCCGACGTTTCACGCCGTCCAGAGACCGGGCGCCAAGGGGCCGACGGATGGCGTCGATGATCTCGCCTTCGGTCACGGACTCGCAGCGGCAGATGATCTGCCCGTAGGCGGGTTCCTTTTTGATGAGCTCATTCCGCTCTTCGATGGAAAGTTCGGAAGGTTTCAAAATATCCTTGCGGGTGGTGATCCAGTTTTCCTTATTCTGAAGATGCATCATATCCCGCATCATATTGCCGATGTACTCGCCGATAGCCGGGGAGCTGGTAAGGCCGGGGCTCTCAATACCGGCGCAGTCGATGAAGGTCTCATCTTCCTCTACAGGACCGAGGACGAATTCGTGGTGGTCCTCATGGGCCCGGAGGCCGGCAAAGGCCGTGATGACCTGCCGCATGGGAAGGTTCGGTACGCAGCGGGTGGCCTTTTGTGTCAGCTCGTCGATACCCTCCTGGGTGGTGTTCACGCCCTCTTTGTTTTCAATATCCGTCGCGGTAGGGCCGACGATGACGTTGCCGTGAATCGTGGGTGCGACCAGGACGCCCTTGCCGTATTTCGTGGGCTGCTGGAAGATGGTCCGCTCGACGATGCCGCCGGCGTTCCGGTCCAGGAGATTGTACTCGCCCTTCCGGGGAGTGATGTGAATCTTCTTCTTCGAGACCATATTGTGGAAGACGTCCGCATAGACGCCGGCTGCGTTTACCACATAGCGGGCCTTGTACTCGCCGTTGTTGGTACGGAGTTTCCAGACCCCGTCTTCCTTCTTCAGGGTCTCGACCCGGGTATTGAAGCGGAAGTCGACCCCGTTTACATTCGCGTTTTCCGCCATAGCGATATTGAGCTTGAAGGGGCAGATGATGCCGGCGGTCTTTGCATAGAGAACGCATACCGCATCGGGTGTGAGATTGGGCTCGAGCTTCCGGGCCTCATCGCCGGAAAGAATCTCCATGTCGGGAACACCGTTCTTCACGCCCCGGTCGTAGAGGGCCTGAATACCGGCCTTTTCACTCTCGTCCAGGCAGACGACGAAGGAACCGTTCCGGCGGAAGGGGATATCGAGGTCCCGGCACAGGTCGTCCATCATCTCGTTGCCGCGGACGTTCATCTTTGCCATCATCGAGCCCGGTTCCGCATCGTATCCGGCATGAATAATAGCGGAATTCGCTTTGGATGTGCCCGAGCATACATCCTCTCCCGCCTCGAGAACACACACCTCGGCCTTGTAGCGGGACAGTTCCCGGGCCACGGCAGCTCCGGTGACGCCCGCGCCGATAATTACCACATCATAAACCATGAAAATCTCCTTTCGCTTGTCACGGCTCCGGCCGGATTGCAAGGGGAGTCCTGCCGAAACCATAAAAATAAAGCCGACAATAAAACGCAATGCTTTTTGCGTTTCATAGCCGACTCCTTTTCTCAGCTCAATGATTAACTTATGTCTGCATCATACACCCGCGTGAGGGGCAATGCAAGAGGAAATACACGATTTTTCAAAAATTAGTTTCCCCTGAAAGACCCGTCATACGCAGGCTGTACATTATTATCATGAAAAACAGTTTTCAGTCGTCGTCTTTCGCCCATCCCGAAGCGTACTTGACCGCCTTGTGCCAGCCCCTCATGTGGCGGGCCCGGTCTTCTTCGGACATCTCGGGCTTGAAGACCGCGTCGATGTTCCAGTTTGAAATAACCTCGGCCTTATTTTTCCAGTAGCCGACAGCCAGACCGGCCAGATAGGACGCCCCCATGGCCGTCGTCTCGACACAGGAAGGCCGGTTGACCGGAACCCCGATGATATCGGCCTGAAACTGCATGAGAAAGTTGTTCTTCGAAGCGCCGCCGTCCACCTTCAGGGCTTTCAGGTCCACGCCGGAGGCCTCTTCCATGGCGGCCAGTACATCCGCCACCTGGTAATCGACCCCTTCGAGGGTGGCCCGGATCAGGTGGTACTTGTTGCAGCCGCGGGTCAATCCGACAATGGTACCCCGGGCGTACTGGTCCCAATAGGGAGCGCCAAGACCTGTGAAAGCCGGAACGACGTAGCAGCCGTTCGTGTCCTTGACTCTTGTCGCCATGTATTCGGAATCTGCGGAGGAATCGATGATGCGGAGCTCATCCCGGAGCCACTGGACCGAAGCCCCGGCCACAAAGACCGAGCCCTCAAGTGCGTAATTCACTTTTCCGTCGATGCCCCAGGCGATGGTGGTCAGAAGGCCGTTCTTCGTGAAGACCGGCTTCTCGCCCGTGTTCATGAGGAGGAAGCAGCCGGTGCCGTAGGTGTTCTTCGCTTCGCCTTCCGTGAAGCAGGTCTGGCCGAAGAGGGCCGCCTGCTGGTCGCCTGCTGCCCCGCCGATCGGGATGGGGCCGCCGAAGAACTTGGGATCCGCCTCCCCGTAGACCGCTGACGAAGGCATGGGAGTGGGCAGCATGGACCTCGGGATGTCCAGTTCCTTCAGAATGTCGTCGTCCCAGTCCAGAGTATTGATGTTGAACAGCATTGTCCGGGCGGCGTTGGAGTAGTCCGTCACATGGACTCTTCCTTCCGTCAGTTTCCAGATGAGCCAGGTCTCGACGGTGCCGAAGAGAAGCTTTCCTGCTTCGGCCTTTTCCCGGGCTCCCGGCACATTGGTGAGAATCCAGCGGATCTTCGTTGCCGAGAAATAGGCGTCGATGATGAGACCGGTCTTGTCCCGGATCATGTCCGTGAGGCCGCGCTCCTTCAGACTGTCGGCGTATTCACTTGTCCGCCGGCACTGCCAGACGATGGCATTGTAGACCGGCTCTCCGGTCTCCCTGTCCCAGACGATGGTGGTCTCCCGCTGGTTCGTGATGCCGATGGCCGCAATGTCCGAGGCCTGGGCCCCGACCTTTCCCATGGCTTCGACGGCAACGCCCAGCTGGGTGGACCAGATTTCCTTGGGGTCGTGCTCGACCCAGCCCGGCTGCGGATAGATCTGCCGGAATTCCTTCTGGGCCACGGAGCACATATTGCCCTGCCGGTCAAAAAGGATGCAGCGGTTGCTTGTCGTGCCGGCATCCAGCGCCATTACATACTTTGCACTCATATTTCCCCCTTATGAATTATATAACCCCCGCGTCCACACGATTATGTCCGAAATTGGAACTATACATAATCCCGGTATGTCCGATAATTGGAACTATGGACGTGATTTTTGCATTTGTTCCCTAGGTTCAGGCAGAGCAGAGAGTGGAATGGCAAGAAAATGGAAACATGACCATTGTTTTTGCATTTATCCCCTATTGTCGAAGTGTCTTTGCTCTGGGCAGCTGAAAATTTGGAAATATAGCCTTCAAATTTTCATTTGGCCACCTTTTAAAATGCTTCTTGGCTCCGCGCTGCTGATGATTTGGAACTATGGCCTGCTATTTTGCATTTCGCCACCTTTTGAGATGCTTCTTCGCTCCGCGCAGCCGAAGGCTTGGAACTATGGCCTGACAATTTGCATTTGACCCCTGTGGAAGGGGGTCACGCCTTCCACAGTTTTCGATTCGTGGTCGACACCGCCGTCGCCCCGGCAGACAGGGCCCGCATGCATTCTTCCCGGGTCCGAACCAGGCCGCCAGCAAGAACAGGCACCCTGGAAAGCCCGTCAATCTCCGTGATGATGTCCGGAGAGACGACACCGGGCATGATCTCAATCACATCCGGCTGGACATGCTCATTCGCAAGGCGCTTGATATTGTTCACGGCTTTGGAGTCGATGACGAAAAAGCGGAGCACCGTATTCAGGCCGATTTCCCGCGCGTGGGCGGAAATATTGGACCTGGTCGTGATGATGCCGTCGGCTTCCGTGAACCGCTTCACATAGTCCACCGCTGCCTCGTCCTTGACAGAGAGGCCGGAGACCAGGTCGATGTGCACGAAGGCGCTCCGCCCCGCCTTCCGGACCCTTGCTGTAATTTCCGGAAGTGTGACGACGTCCCCGTACAGGATGAAAATGATGCCGATGTCCGTTTCCGTCAGGGCAGCCGTCAGATCTTCATCGGACTTGACTGCCGCAATGACCGGCGTGTCCCCGAGTTTTTCAATGAACTGCCTGTGTGTCATAGCCTGCCTTCAAGAAACTTTTCATCGGTATTCCGTTTCCAATCATAACACAGGACGCCGGAAAAGTCAGAAATATTTTGATGGTTGAGCAAATAAAGAATTTCTATCCGATATGGCTAAAAAACGGGCTGTGTAAAATGCATCACTCATTTTACACAGCCCATGTTTTTATCCTTTTTTACCGGAAGAATGTTTTCGTTTTCCGTCGACGGTATAATTCACGAGGTCGTAACCAGAGAAAAGGCCAGGGGCGGGATGCCGACGGCGTTCTTCACATTGGCGCAGAAATAACCGTCCCAACCGAAGCGGAGGCGGAGCCGGCCCACATCCTTCGAAAGGTGAAGCAGCAGGCAGTCTCCTTCGGTCTCCGCCGTGTAGGGCACCTCAGGACAAATGCAGAGCCCGTCCACTTCCTTCCCGGTCAGATGGAGCCCATCACCATTTTCGAAGCGGATCCGGACCTCCCGGCCGTCCCGGTCTGCGCTGATCGCGCGGGGCGGCTCGCACAGGGCTCGCCGCCCGTACACTCTTCCGAGGGCCAGCAGGGCCAAGCGCTCTCCGACCGTCTTCTTGTCTTTGGGATGGATGTCATCCTCGTCTCCGCAGTCAGCGATAGAGGTAATATAGACGTCCTTCACCCCGCTGCTGACGGCCCCCTGGGCCATGCGGAGCTCGCCCCAGTTCATCTCGTAAATCTGCATCCAGTAGGAGAAGGGAGCCAGCTGCACCTGCAGGAAGGGAAGGTCTTCTCCCCAAAGTGTCCGCCAGTCCTGAATCAGCCGGGTCAGCATGACTGCATAGAGATCCGCATGAGGATCGTCCGACTCCCCCTGGTAGTAGAGAAAAGCCCGGATGGTATAGGGAGCCACGGTTTTCAGCATGTGCTCATAGAGGATACCGGGCACGGCTTCGGGCAATAGAATGGAAAACAGGGGATTCTCCCCGCCTGCTGCCGCCTGTTTGGCCTCATAGGCCGCGATCTCCTCCGCATCAGGCGTATGCTTCAGAAAGGTATTACAGAAGTCATTCGTAAAGGGATTCCCCTTATCATTTCCCGCATTCGTCCGCTCCAGTTCCCAATACCGTTCAACAGCAATCCCATGCCCTTCAATCTTCCGAAGGGCGGCGTAATAGTCCTCCATCCAGGCCTGTCCGACCTCTTCCACTGATCCCTTCGGCATCCAGGCCGAGGCCGTGGTGCCACCGAAATTGCAGCCCACGATGCCCACCGGGCAGTCGAGTTCTGCAGACAGTGCTTTCTGAAAATAATATCCGACCGCAGAAAACCAGTCCCTGTCACCGGGTCCGGCCTTGCGCCATATACCTGTGCTGCTGAAATCGAAGTCCTCTTCCTGCCTGTCATAAGATATTTCCGGCACGTCGAAGAAACGGAGGCTGCTGTCCCGGGGCAGGGTCTTCTCCTCATCGAAATGAGCTTCATAGCGGAGCCAGAACTCCATATTGGACTGGCCGCCGGCCAGAAAGACTTCTCCGACCGCCACATCATGAATCGTGACTTCTTCTCCTTCACAGGAAATGGTCAGCATCTCGCCTTCCCCGTAGGAAAGGGGCGGCAGAGTAAGAGAAAAATGTCCATCCTCACCTGCCCGTACTTTCACTGCCCTTCCCTGAATATCTGCCTGCACCTCCGCCCCGGGGGCAGCGGTTCCCCATACCTTTACCGGCCGCTTTCCCTGCAGCATCATCCCGTCACTGAAAATTGCCGGAAGCCTTATACGCATGCCCTTGCTCCTCTTCATGCATTTTCCCCCTCTTGTCATCTGCATTATTATATTTCATTCCCTCCACGCCGGCTTTCTGTTTTTTCTGGATGTTTACATTATTCTGACGAAAAGAATGCCCGCCATTTCCGGCGGGCAAAGTAAGGAGGGTAAAGCTGGTAATCTGAATAATGTACCCGTCAGCCTTTGATGGCTCCCTGGGTCAGACCGTCCACGATCTGGTTCGAGAACGCACAGTAGACAATGATTGTCGGAATGACGGATATGACAATGGCTGCAAACATCTGGGAATAGTTCGTTGCATACGGGCCAACGAAATAAGTCAGTGTAACCGGAAGGGTCTTTTTTGCCGGGTCTGAGATAAAGACCATGGCAACCAGAAGCTCGTTCCAAGTGTTGACAAATGTCATCATCCCGGTAACCATCAGGCCTGTCTTGGCAAGGGGCAAAGCTATAGAAAAATATGCTTTATAGATTGAGCACCCGTCAATGCAGGCTGCGTCAAACAGTTCCCCGGGAATTCCCTTGTAGAAATTCGTCAGGATGAAAATAATCATCGGAAGGGCGAACGTGATATAAGGGATAATCAATCCGATATATGTATTCGTCAGATGCAGCTTTGAGAATGTCACAAAAAGCGGAATCAGTACGCAGTGAACAGGCACCATCATCCCGATCAGAAAGTATACAAAAGTCGGTCCGGATAATTTCCACCGCATACGGGCAATGCCAAACGCAGCCATGGAGCCGATGAAAAGGCTGAAAAACAGAGTAATGAAACAAATAATGAATGAGTTCTTCAGCGCCGTTCCCAGCATGCCCTGGTTCCAGGCAAAAATATAGTTTCCAAGCTGCAGTACGTCCGGCCACCCGAAGGGATTGGAAAAAATTTCCGCATTGGTTTTCAGAGACACCATGACAATCCACAGCAAAGGCAGGACATAAATCAGGGCCAGCATGGTCAGCACTGTATACTTGATAGCCGACGAAGGTTTGACAGGCCTTCTGTTTTTTGAACGCTTTTCCATTTCCTGCCTCCTCAGACTTCGTCAAAGTCTTTTGTATTGATACACTTGTTGACAATAAAGGTTGCCAGCAGGCACAAAAGCAACAGCACAACGGAAATCGCCGATGCATATCCGTATTTGAAGTAGGCAAAGCCTTCAAAGTACAGCCAGGTCGCCAAATTCTGAGTCTTGTTGTTGGGTCCGCCCTGGGTCATGTTGTAGACGAGGTCGAAAAATTTCAACGAGCCGATCAGCGTCAATGAGACGGTCGTCTTCATCATGGGCTTCAAAAGAGGCAGTGTCACATGGAAGAAGGTCTGACTCTTTGTCGCACCGTCAATGTAAGCCGCTTCCATCAGGCTGTTGTCAATTCCCGAAATACCCGCCATATAGAGCATCATTGTCGTTCCGACATAAATCCAAAGAGCAACAACACCGATTACCCACATCGTCAGCGGAATGGTCCCTTTCACCGACATCAGCCAGTTGGGGCCCTTGATCCCGAAAACCGCCAGCAGCTGATTCAAGCCCATATTGGGCTTCAGCAGGAAGCTGAAGAGAAGGCCCAGCGCAGCCGAAGAAAGAACACAGGGCAGATAAATGATATTCTTGTAAAGATTCTTTCCCCATCTCAGATTCGACAGGACCACGGCCAGCAGCAGTCCCACGGCCTGCTGGGTGACCAGTGAAAACAAGGCAAAGAAGATGGAATTCTTCAATGCTGTCCTGAATATTGCGTCCTTGGAGAACAGATCCGCATAATTCTTCATCCCGACAAAAACCGGTTTCGTCAGAGCATTCCAGTCACAAAACGAGATGAAAATCGCATATACGATCGGGATAAACAGAATCAGCGTGAACATGATCAACGCCGGTGCTTCAAAAAAGGCAATTGCCTTCTTGTCCCTCAGCAACTTGTCCATACTGTCTCCACCTGCAAATTACTTATTCCAAACATTATCTGCATAGAAAGTCTCAATTGCCTGGCAGCCGTCGTCCACAGACTCTTCACCCATTACGATTGAAACCATATTGTTATCAAACGTATCGCCGGCTTCGACAGAAGCGAGGGATTCGTTATAGAATCCGAAGGAGTCAGTCATCGTAGCCAGAATATCGGAAACATAGGAAAGCTGCTTGGGCGCTGCATTCTTGTCGTATTCCACATCTGTAACAGGGATTTTGCCGGCCTTCTCGGCAGTAGCCTTCTGAGCTGTATCATCGGTCAGCATCTTCATGAAAGCCACGCAGGCATCCGGATACTTCGTAGTGGAAGACATCAGGACATTATCCGTCTTGACAATCATGGGGCCATTGGAACCGTCGAGCGTCGGGAAAGAGAACACGCCGCACTTGTCTTCAATCGTGTCGGAATTTCCGTTCATCTGAGCAATAACCCATGAGCCCTGGATTAGCATTGCCGCTTCTTCATTGTAGAAGTGGGCTGTCGCATCATCATTGGAATCGCCAAGATAGGTATCCTGGAAATACTTGGAAATCGTGACCAGGTCATTGGCCCCTGCCTTCACCTTGTCATCCGTCCAGTGCATATCTCCGCTGTTCAGCGCTTTTGTATCCACGCCTTCCCGGTTCATGCAGTAGCCGGCAATCATGGAAAGGCACCAGGCAGTAGAAGCTGAGCAGGAAATGGGAGTGATGCCTGCCGCCTTCAGCTTGTCGCATGCTGCGATAAATCCGTCCATGTCCTTGGGAACTTCGGTAATTCCGGCTTTCTCAAAGAGCTCTGTATTATAAAAGCAGAGAGCAGCCGCAAAGTTCGTAGGAACTCCGTAAATATCATCACCGTAAGTAATGCGGTCAAACATACCGCCTGAGAAAGAATTCTTCCAGTCCGGATCTGCATCCAGATACTGGTTGATTGGCTGAACCACATTGGAATTCACATAGACATCGGCATTCGGTCCGGGATTGCAAATCAGAAGGTCAGGTGTATTCCCCGCTGCAACAAGCGCATTGACCTTAGAATCATATTCCTCAAGATTTGTCGTAACCACGTTCAGATGATATTTCCCCTTGTAGGTCTCGTTGAAGCGGTCAACCGTATCTTTGTAAGTCTGTGTCATGAGGTCCTGGCTGGCATTGAGGTCATCCCAGAAAGCCCAGGTGATTTCCTCTTCATCCCCCGTCGCCTCGGATGCGGCGGAAGAACCCGTGGATGCGGTATCGCTGCCGGCTGAATCACTGCTGCCGCCGGAGCCCGTGTCCGTGGACACTCCACAGCCCGCCATCAGCGATGCTGCCATCGTTCCAGCAAGAATCAGGGATAGAAGTTTTTTCTTCATGTTTGTTTCCTCCTTTAAACTAAATCTCTCCCCTTAGAATAATATGTTCAGACAAGTCTCACCGTAAGCTCAACGGGGATGCGCCCCGTAAGCCGTTCGCTGACGCGATCCGGCTGACTCGTTCCGACCCAGAAATGCAACCCGCTGCCTTCTTTGACCTCCTGTCCCTCTTCGTTCACGACAAGCAGATTTTCGGCCGCGATTCGAATTTCAACGTTTTTTTTCTCAAGCGCTTCTAGATGAACCCGTTCGAAACCGCACAATGCACAGTTTCTCTTCTCGTCCTGTGCCTCTTCCGCCCGGACATAAACCTGAATGACTTCGTCAGTCGGGAAGCTGTTCCCGTTCTCTACTTGGGCTTCAATAATAATGCTTCCTTGTTCGGAGCTCTTCATTGCTTCAGCAACCGCGTCTTCTCCGCCGGCCACTTCAGCACCTGTCACAAAACAGTCCCCGTATGTAAGCCCGTATCCAAAGGGATATTGGGCATCTTTCCGGAGATACCGATACGTTCTGCCCTCCATGTCATAGGATGTAAATTCCGGCACATCACTGATACTCCGGTAAAATGTAACCGGCAGCTTGCCAGACGGGGAAATCTCTCCGAAAAGAATATCTGCAAACGCGTTTCCTCCCTGTTCTCCCGGATACCAGAGGTCAAGGATGGCGTTCGAATGGGCCTCCGCAAAAGAAAGGTCGATATCGCTTCCGGCCATAAGCACCGTGACAGAAGGTTTCCCGGATGCAGACACTGTTTCAAGCAGCCTCTGCTGGGAGGCCGGAAGTGAAATGTCCGCCTTGTCTCCGCTCAAATACTGGTTTCCTGCGTCGCCCTCTTCCCCTTCCAGAGACTCATTCAGCCCCAGAACGGTAATGACTACATCTGCATGGGCACAGCAGGCAGCTGCCTCTGAAAGCCTGTCATCTGCCTGGGCCAGATTCTCCGTCCGATCCCGGTCCAGTTCACAGCCGACAGAATAATATATGCGGATGTCATCGCCGACGTAATTCCGAAGGCCTTCCAGAACCGTCACATATCTTCCGGCGGTCCCGTGATAGTTTCCATCCAGGGAATGCCTGTCGTCCGCGTTCGGACCGACCACCGCAATGCTGTGAATCTTTTCCTTCTGCAGCGGCAGCAGACCGTCATTCTTCAGAAGGACCATGCTCTCAGCTGCAGCCCGACGGGCCAGGCGAATGTGAGCCGGGGAATTGACGTCTTCCAGATTCAGGTCATCATATTCCGTCTTCTGTCCGGCCATGATTCCCAGCAGGAAGCGTGTTGTAAAGACACGCACCGCTGCGGTCCGGATTGTTTCTTCATCAACTTTTCCTTCATCAAAAGCCTTCTGCAGGCCTTGCCGGTATGTGGTGCCTGCATTGAGGTCACAGCCGTTCTTCAGAGCCGCTGCGGAGGTCTCTTCTGCATTCGATGTCAGATGATGCCCGGAATGGATATCTTCCAGGGCCTGAAAGTCCGAAACGAAATGTCCCTCAAACCCCCATTTTTCCCTCAGAATGCTCTGCAGAAAAGGACTGGCGCAGCAGGCTTCTCCGTTCATGCGGTTGTATGCCCCCATGACCGCCTCTACGTGCGCCTTTCGGACGAGTTTTCTGAAAGCCGGCAGGTAGGTTTCCGCCAGGTCTTTTTTGCTGCATTCGGAATTAAAACTGTGGCGAATGGCTTCCGGGCCCGAATGAACGGCAAAGTGTTTGGCGCAGGCCGCCGTCTTCAAATGCTTTTCCTTGCCTTGCAGCCCCTCTACAAAAGCGCTCCCCATCTCGCCTGTAAGGAAGGGATCCTCTCCGTAAGTCTCATGGCCCCGCCCCCAGCGGGGGTCCCGGAAAATGTTCACGTTCGGTGACCACATGGTCAGGCCTTTATATATACCCCGGTCTCCCCTTTTTGACGTTTCATTGTATTTGGCTCTGGCTTCCGTAGATATCGCATCAGCTTCTTCCTTTGCCAGTTCCCTGTCAAACGTAGCCGCAAGACCGATTGCCTGTGGGAAAACCGTTGCCGTTCCGGCTCTGGCCACGCCATGCAGGGCCTCGTTCCACCAGTTGTAGGCAGGAATTCCAAGCCTCTCTATGGCCGGGGCATCATATGAAAGCTGGGATATCATTTCTTCAACAGTCATCTGCCCGACAAGTTCTTCAGCCTGCCGAACGGCTTCTCTCCGGTTCATCAATGGGCGTCTCCTCTTTCTGTTCCGAACTGATAAGCTGATGATAAACTCCCTTCCTTTCTTCTTCTCTTCAAATCGCACCAATAACTGCCCATTTTTAATCATCGCCTACCGTTTTTGTTGGTCTTCATTGGCAGATGTGCTAATATGCACATAGGAAAAATCCCGATTTTACAAGCATTTTTGGCAATCAGTCTCTTGTGGAGCGAATTTTTCTTGTGCACTTTTCATAATATGTCCAAACGTTTCCGGGAATCTTTGGCGGTGAAATAGTTGTTTTTGGGCAGTTATCAGAGAAGACAGGGAGAGTACAGCAGTGATTGAAATACTTCACGGAGAACGCGAAACCGTTGTCTATGACAAGTCTCTGAAAATCCGTGCCTATTTAAACGTACAGGATGACTCGTATCCGAACCACTGGCAGCCATCCTTCGAGATCATCATGCCCCTCCGGGGAAATTATGATGTGACGGTGGATGGAAATGCCCTGCATCTTCAGCCCGGAGATATCCTGCTGATCCCGCCCGGAATTCTCCATCACATTGCAGAACCTGCTCCAGGAGGAAGCCGGTACATCCTTCTATTTGACCCGGACCTCTTCCTTCAGGTTCCCGGCATGCAGAATCTCTACCGGGCCTTTCTCCCCTATGCCTTCTTTCCTGCATCTGCTGCCGAAAACAGTCCGGAGGCTAACGGGATGAATACCCTGATTTCCGGCATTTACAGCTGGTACTCCACAGACCAGCGTCTCAGATATGCCCATATATACAGCCTTCTGCTGAACTTTCTTCTGGAAGCCAGCAGCCGTTTCACACCGGTGGCCGGTTCGGGAACGGCCCTACAGGAGCCTTCACGGGAGGCCTCTGACCGCATGCAGGCAGCCTGCCGTTATATTGAAGACAATATTGCCCGGGAACTGTCATCATCAGAGGTAGCTGAATTGTGCGGATTCTCCGAATCCCACTTTCTCCGCCTCTTTCGCCAGTATACGAATCTGCCCTTCAAAAAATATGTAAACAGCTGCCGCATAACGGCAGCCCGCTATATGCTGGCCGCAGACGCAAGGATGCCGGTCACGGATGTCTGCATGCAGTGCGGATTTCCCAGTGTGTCCACCTTCAACCGTCTGTTTAAGGAAACCGTCGGCCACTCACCGACAGAATTCCGCCATCTGCAGCGAAGCTACGAATGGGAGAATCCCGGTGCGGAAACCATAGGAAAAGAGCAGCCTGACACCGGCTATCAAGAAGGATAAAAGCGTGAGCCCGCAAACAGAAGTGAAAACAGATATGTCGGAAAATCAAGCCCCCGTGCGGACCCGGTACGGTACAGCGATCGGAAGGCGGGGCAAATACGGGAGGCATTTTTTCGGGATTCCTTACGCTCAGGCTCCTGTAGGAAATCTTCGTTGGAAGGCTCCCGGGAAGGCCCTGCCATGGCCTCATGACCTGGATACCTCCTTTTTTCCGCCCCGGGCTATACAGTGCGAGCGGAAAAGCACGGACTTTTACTTCAGGGAATTCTATTCGGATCCCGCTTTCACGCCCCCACTCAGTGAGGACTGCCTGTATCTCAACATCTGGGCGCCTGAGCACGCGACCGGCTGTCCGGTCGCCGTATTCTTCCACGGCGGGGCCATGATTTCCGGTTGGAATTCCGAAATAGAATTTGACGGAGAGGAATATGCGCGGCGGGGCATTATTCTTGTGACGGTAAGCTACCGACTCGGTTTTCCCGGCTTTTTCGCCCACCCCGCCCTGGCTGACGAAAAAAACGATAGCGTCTGCAGCGGGAACTACGGTCTTTTCGACCAGCTTGCCGCAATAGACTGGATCCGTGAAAATATTGAAGCCTTCGGCGGAGACCCCGGAAACATAACCCTGATGGGACAGTCCGCCGGGGCCATGTGTGTCCGGGCCCTCATGACGTCGCCTGCCGCTATCGGGAAATTTCAAAGGGCAATTCTTCAAAGCGGCGGCGGCATGAACAGCCGCTTCACCATCGGTCGCCCGCTAATAGAGCTGGAGGAGGCCTGCATTGATTTTCTCAAAATGAAGAGGCTTTCCCTGCAGGACTTCACCTGCCTGCCCGGCACAGAGCTTGCAAAACTGGGCGAAGAATTCGTTGCAGCATTCTCCTCCATTCTGCAGACTCCCTTTCCCCTGTCCGCAGTGACAGACGGATATCTGTTTCCCTGACCTTCGACAATGCCGTAGAAAAAAGCGCTTCCTCCCTCGTCCCCTGCCTATTGAGCTGCACGGCCGATGACCTTTGGGTGGAATATAAGGGACAAAAAAATCCGGAAGAGAATTATCTCTTCCGGGAAAACGAGGCATTGGCCGACGCCCTTAATAAGGCCGGGATTTCTTGCCACAGGTGTTATTTCGCCCATCCCCTTCCGGGTGATGGAGCGGGTGCTTTTCATTCCTCCGAGCTCTGGTATATGTTCGGAACACTTGGACGCAGCTGGAGGCCAATGACAGAAGGCGATTTTCATCTGTCAGCCGAAATGCTTGATGCCTGGGCTGCTTTCATGAAAGACGGAAACCCAGGCTGGGCAGAAGATGAAGTGAAAACGTTCAACTGAAATTTCCTCATGCCGGAAGCTGCCCTCTGCAGGAAAATGCGGCGCGTCCTCCCAACGCGCCGCATTTTCACTTCTCCCTTGTCGTCAGCCACTGCACGGTTTCCGTCAGGAAGTCATTTGTGTTGGCGAAGGAGTTCAGGATCAAAAGGGCGTCCTCCGACAGGCTCTTCACGTCAGCTTCCGCCTTCCCGAGGCCCTCAAAGGTGACGTAGGTGACTTTATTATTCTCTTGATCACTCCCCACGTGCTTGCCCAGGACAGATTCGTCCCCGGTCACGTCCAGGATGTCGTCCCGGATCTGGAAGGCCCGGCCGATGCCCGAAGCGGCGGCCTCCACCTTCATGAGGTCTTCCTCCGAAGCCCCGGCCAGGATGGCGCCTACCATCATTGCCGCCTCAATCAGGGCCCCGGTCTTGCCCTCCTGAATGAAGTCCAGTTCTTCCTTCGTAATCTCTTTCCCCTCGTCCTCGACGTCGCAGGTCTGGCCCCCGATCATGCCATAGATGCCGGCCTTCTTCGTGAGGAGCTGCAGGGCCTGTGCAATCTTCTGCATATAGGCTGCCTCATTCGTCAGGCCCAGCAGCATGCAGGCCTCGCACACGCGCTCGGCCTCAAAGGCGCCGGTCGCGGTTTCGAAGGCGTAGTTCAAAAGGGCGTCCCCCGCGAGCAGCCCCATATCGTCCCCGTATACCGCGTGGGTCGTCTTCTTGCCCCGCCGGTATTCGTCGTGGTCGAGGATGTCGTCGTGCACGAGGGAATAGTTGTGGATGAGCTCTATCGCCGCCATAAAGCGGTGGAGGACAGGATTCTGAGGGACCAGGGGGGCGTTCCCGTCCTGGACGGCAAAGAGCTTGTAGGTCTCGGCCATCAGCAGGGGCCGCAGACGCTTACCCCCGGCCATGACGGAATAGTTCATGGCGCTCATGATTGTCTTCGCGTAGCCCTCTTCGGCCGGCAGAAAGTTCATGATGATTTCTTCGACGCCCGCCGTCCGCTTCTTGAGTTCAGTCGAAAAGTCCATGCTCTCCTCCCCTCAGAAAATTTCATGAATAATACTTATGACACGCTCTGCGTATGTGTCCCATGTGATTGGAAATTCCGCGCTTCCCGGCGCGCCATTCATCCCATTCCCTGCCAATTTTCCGCCTGCTGCCGTCTGTCGTCCAGCCTTGGTCTCTGTTCCGGGCAAAAACTTCTGCTTCTGCGCATCCAGCACAGCTTCGCAAAGGGCATCCGTGTCATATGAGCTGTAATGTCGGAACAATGGCGTCTTCGGAGCCGTCTCTTCCGACATGTTCGAAAAGGTAAGGCAGCCATTGATGACAGCCGTCGAAACCCGGTCATGGAGACCCGCATAGAAATTCGGGTTGATGTCAAGGATTGCCCGGTACTTGGCCATCGTCTCAATCGAAGGCCCTATAGGCATGGGCGGCACGGACTTTACATTCGGATGGTCGAAGACATCCGTCATCTCCCAGCCCTCGCCCTGGATATCCAGTGCGACACCTGCCTCCGCAAGGGCTGTAATCACCCGCTTTCGCATCAGAAACCTTGTCAGCCGGTCCAGAGGGTAGAGGTAGTTCATGATGACAGGAAAGAAATCGGCCGCCTGCTCACGGGCCGAAAGATAATCCCGGATTTCATCGATTCGTGCCGGCGGCAATGACTCCAGATACCCGGAAACAGCCTCTTCCATCGGCTCTTCTTCCGGATTCCACTCTCCGTAGAGCTCCCGGACAATGGCACCTGCCCAGTCCGGCAGGGCATCCACCTCTTCATAGAGACAGGGCTCCGGCTCGAAGGTCCCCGGGAAGAGAAGGCAGGGAAATCGTTCATCGGAATGAGCGTACGCGTTGCGTGTCGTTCCCGCATTCGGCCCGCCGCCTGTGCTTTCCGTTCCCGCCCCGGCTTCCTCTGCAAGTGTTCCGGCAAGGGGGAGGTAGAAGGTCTGCATTATCCATGGATAATACTTCCCGATATAGGCATTGTGGCAGCGGTCAATGGTGACCGTATAATAGTGCTTCAGGCGGAAACTGAGCCCCGGATGATGGTAGAGGGGGTGGTCCAGAATGATGTTGAAGAAGGGGGCGTCAAAGGTGTCGAGATAACGGACCCCCGGCTCCGCCTCCAGGTAGGGGAGCTTGGAATTAATGTCGATAATGGCATCGAAGTGCTGCCCCTCGAAGGCCTCCAGGGGCGAAAAGTCCGGTGTCACCGGCTTTCCATCCACGATCCGCTCCGGCATGGGCAGGCGGACGACCTCTGCGCCCTGTCTTTCCAGCGCCGTCGTAATCTGTTCTGCGAAGAAGTCTGCCGAAAAGTAGCAGAGGTCGCGGGTTGTGGGAAACAGAATGCGCATCAGTTCGAGATGACCTCGTAGCCGTCTTCCGTGACAAGGACCTGGTACTCCCACTGGGCCGAAGGCTCCCCGTCCAGGGTGTAGACCTCCCAGCCGTTGGCCTCATCCGTGTAAAACTGATAGGTGCCCGCGTTCACCATGGGCTCGATTGTAAACATCATGCCGGGCACCATCAGCATGTCCTCGCCCGCATTGGTCACATAGCTGACCCAGGGCTCCTCATGGAATTCGAGGCCGACCCCGTGGCCGCCGATGTCCTTCACAATGCTGTATCCGTGCTCTTCCGCATGGGTATGGACCGCTTCGCCGATATCCCCGAGGAAGCCCCAGGGCTTTACCTGCGCCAGTCCCAGGTCGCAGCACTCCTTGGCGACCCGCACCAGATCCTGCTTCTCCTTCGACACGTTCCCGATCATGAACATACGGGAGGAGTCGGAAAAATAACCGTTCAGAATTGTCGAGCAGTCGACGTTCACAATGTCCCCGTCCCGGAGCACGACGTCCTTGGACGGAATCCCGTGGCAGACCTGATCGTTGACCGAGGTGCAGACGGACTTGGGAAAGCCCTCATAGTTCAGCGGGGCCGGAATGCCGCCCATGCCGTAGGTGACGTCGTTGATGATATTGTCGATTTCCACGGTCGTCATACCCTCGTGAATCTGCTTGGCCACCTCGTCCAGGCAGGCCATGTTGATTTTGGCGCTCTCTTTGATCTTCTCCACCTGCTCCGGGGTCTTGATCATCTTGTGGTCCGGCACCTTGTGGCCCTCCATCCGGGCCTTTTCAATCCGCCGATCAAAATCCTCGTGGCAGTACTTGTACTTCTTCCCGCTCCCGCACCAGCAGGGGTCGTTTCTGTTCAGTTTCATTTCCTTTCGAACGCCTCGTTTTCTCTTTCTCATTACTAATGTAGTTCACCGCGTCTGCTGCGGATCTATGGCTTGCATCTCATTGCCGGCAGGCTGCAATTCTGCGGCCTCCGGGGAAGTAGTTGTTTTACATTATTCCTGTGACTTGCTTTTCTTCTGCTTGTCCCGGTCCTGGATGTAATTCGCCTGGCCGTGATAGAGGGTGTTGTTTCCCATGTGGAAGCGGTGCCAGATGCGGTCGTTGACCTTCACCGTGTGCTCCTCGTCCCGGAGCTTCTCATATAGCTTCCCGTTCCAGTCGTAGCTCTCGTAAGAAACATTATTCTGAATGGAAAGCTGCTGCTGGTACTTCTCTGCGAGGCCGATCTCGTAGATCACGTGGTTGATGTCGTCCCGGGATGCGATCAGATTTTCCGTCTGCGAGGGGTAGAGGTCCTCCCAGAAGTCCGTCCGCCGGTTTTCCATCGCCGCCTTCTCGTCCGTCGACAGGGTGATTCCCGCACGCACCGCCTCATTATAGAATATCCGGTCGTGAACCGCCATACCCATGACCATATCCTTGACCCGGGCGGACAGGTAGACACCGTTCATCAGGATGTTCCAGTAGTCGCGGGTGTTGTCGGGATTGTAGACCTCTGCCTGCCGCTCCACCTTCATTTCCTCATACATAATATAAAACGCGAGGTCACCGAAGGTCATCTCTTCGCCGTCCACCGTCACGGCTGTGGCGTCCGCATATTTCCGCACATCGAGGTCTCCCCGGTTTTCGCCCGCCTTCAGGGCGATGACGATCAGGGCATAGGCAATCGCCACAAAGGCCGCCGCAATGCAGGCCGACCGGATCCACAGGTGAAGGAGGTCCTTCCCGGTTGCCTTTTCCTCTGCCTCCCGCCGGCGCTTCTCTTCATGTATCGCGCTTCCCCGCGAAACGCCGGCCCCGTAGCCGCCCATATTCGTGTGAAAGCCCGGCTGCGCCGCGCGGTTGGGTCGGGTATGGAATTTCGCGGGAGGGTCGGGTGGCTCCTTCCTTCCTCCATCTTCATCCTGTGGAGGAGAAACTTCTTCCCTTGGCTCCTCATCCGCTGGTATTTCGCCCAGGCTGAAGTCTATATTGTCATCTTCGTGCATATTTCAAAACTCCAGCGCAAATGCCGCCCATGCAAGCACATGGGGCTGTGCCGAAAACACAGCCCCATGAATGATTCAAAAAAAATCGATATCAGATAACCCGCCTTATGGCCACGATCTTGTGGCAGGTGACGGGGCGATAGTTCGTGATTCCGGTGGCCGTACTCTGGGCCTCGACGATGAGGCCGCCGCCCGCATAGATGGCCACATGACCGGAATAGCAGACGATGTCGCCCGGCTGCAGGTTCTCATAGGAGACCTTCTGCCCGACGCTGCGCAGGGCCGCACTGTTCCGCGAACCGGAAAGACTGATGCCGAAATGTTTGTATACCTGAACGACGAAACCGCTGCAGTCGCAGCCCTCCGTCAGGGAATTGCCACCCCAGACGTAAGGGTTCCCGACGAACTGGTTTGCATAGGAGACGACCTCGCTGCCGCTGATATTCGTCACCGGCGACGGATTATAGCTGCCTCCGTCCGAAACGTCCTCTGCGGCCGAAGCCGACGAAGAGGAGGATGAACTCGTGGAAGAGGAAGACTGGGCTGCCGCAGCCGCTCTGGCCGCTGCTTCTTCCCGCTGCTTCTTGGCCGCCGCCACAGCTGCAGCCCGCTGCCGGGCCTTCTCGGCCTCCATGGCCTTCCGCTTCCGCTCGGCTTCTTCAGCCGCCTTTTTCTTTGCGTCGGCCAAGGCCGCATCCACGTCCTGCTTCTGGGCCTTCATCTGGGAAATCTTCGTATTCAGGGCCGACTGCTTGGCCGCAAGGTCATTCTGCTGGGACTGCAAATCCGCCTGCTCGGACTCCAGGTCATCCTTCATGCCCTGAATCTCGATCTTTGTAGCCTCATAGGAATCCAGCATCTGCCGGTCCGAAGAATAGACGGCATTCGTATACTCGACCTTGTTCAAAAAATCCGCGAAATTGTCCGATTCCACAAAAATTTCGATGATGCTCTTGTTGCCATTCTCGTACATGAACTTCATGCGCTTCTTCATGGCTTGGTACTGCTGCTGTTCCGCGGCCTCGGCAGCGGCAATGTCCGCCTCGGCCTGCTGAATCTCCTGCTGCTTCTCCGAGATTTCCGCCGAGATGGCATCGATGTCCGACAGAATATCGACAAGCTCCGCATTGGCGCTGTTGATATTGTTCTGCAGGTTCTGGCTCTGATTCGTGAGGTCCGTGATCTTTGTCGCCCCCGCCTGCAGAGGTGTCATGACCGCGCAAAGTACGCTGCAGGCAGCAAGGACCGACGCCAGAAGGGGCGTCCGAAACCTTATGGAAAAATTTCTGTTTTTCTCAGAATTCTTTTTCATCTCGGGAAAATGTTTTCGTTCGTGTATGACCAAAAATAAGGGCCGGATGCGACAGGCTTCTCTGTCGCCGCGGTACGCGCCTGGCAAATCCAGTAACTTCTATTGCGCGAGCCTCCGATAGAAAAACCCCGGGCGGACAGCCGCCCTCCGGCGCTCCCTACCCGGGGTTACAAATCTCTGTTTCAGCAAAGCTTCATGCGGATGTCCTTCGTGATGATATCCGTATAGCTGAAGGACAAAAGCTGATTCGGTTTCTTTTCGTCGTCCGCATCGATCAGGATTGTGAAGACGCTGGGGTATGCATTCTGGATGACCCCGTGCTCAATGTCCACCTTGTTCCTTCCGCGGTCGAGCCGGATGACTACCTTGCTTCCGCACTGCTCACGCACTGCCTGTCGCACCTTGTTGAACTCTGCCTGTTCCAATTTTTTCTTTCCTGCCTTCCATATTTTTCGCAGTTTTGCCGCTGCGCAACAAAATTGCTACAGTATTATAGCACGCTGAAGCGGTTTCAGCAAGACGAAGACGGCTCTCCTCAAATACGAGTCGGAAGGAGTCCGCGACGTACACACTGTGAAAAGGCCCCGCCGGTTTCCGGCGGGGCCACATTATTATAGTTTGAATTTCTTCACGACATTGTCGAGGTCGTCGGCAATGGTCTGCTGGTCGTGGGACATATCCGATACCTGGGTGACCGTACCGGAAACCTCCTCGACGGAGGACAGGACATTCGAAGAAATATCCGCCGTATCCTGGGAGGACTCGGCGATATTCTGGATGGCCAGGGAAACCTGCTTCATGATTTCCTCCACGTCATCGGACATGGAAGACACCTTCTCGGAAATGGAAGCGAAATACTCGGCATCCTTCCCGTACTGGCTGGCTGTTTCCGTGAATTTGCCGTAGTCGGGCATTACCGTATCCGTAACGAATCCCAGCAGGCCCTTCGAATTGTCGGAGAGGTCGGAGAAGGCATCCTGTACCTGCTGAACCGTATCCTGAATATTCTTGACCGCAGTGGAGGTCTCGTTCGCCAGCTTTCCAATCTCGTCAGCGACGACTGCAAAGCCTTTGCCGGCCTCGCCTGCCCGGGCCGCCTCGATGGAGGCGTTCAGGGAAAGGAGGTTGATCTGCTCGGCAATGCCGGCAATGACATCCGCCATCTGGCCGATATTTTCAACAACCTTGGAGTTTTCAATACTGCTGGAGAGCTGGGTCTCAAACTGCTCGGACAGCTTCCTTGCGGACTCTGTCGAAGCCATAGACTCTTCCTCAATCTGGGCTGCCCGTTTCTTGATCTCCTCGGCGGCCTTGACGGATTCGGAAGTCTCACCGGCAAGAGAGGTCATGGAAGCATTGACTTCCTCGGCGGAAGCATTGACCTCTTCGGTAGCGGCCGAAGATGATGTCGTGGCTTCGTTGATCTTCTCCATGTATTCCTTGATGGCTTCGAACTTGTCGTTCAGCTCGGCCGAAGCGTTTTCGAGGTCAATGGAGGACCGGGACATCTTCTCGGAGTGGTCGGCGATATTTCCGATCATCTCGCGATTGCTGCCGTACATGGCATTCAGGGCGCTGCCCATCTTTCCGAGTTCATCTTTGGATTTCACTTTCAGCTGATCGATGGTCAGGTCGCCGGCTGCCAGGCCATCGGAGAACTGCTGGACGGACTTAACGCTCTTCGAAATCCCGTTGACCTGCCAGATGACAATCACAGTAGTGGCAATCAGGGCGATGATGCAGACGATAATCAGAACCGTGGTCATGCTGGCAATGGGCTCCACGAGCTCATCCCGCTGAATCTGGATCATGAGCTTCCACCCGAGGTCCGGAATCGTATCGTAGTAAAGGCGCATATTCTTGCCGCCGGACGTAAAGGAGGTCTGGCCCTCTTCATTGGCCAGAACCGCAGCAGCTGCCTTGGCCAGGGAGGAATTCGAGTCTTCCGTAATCTTCACGCCGTTGGCGACATTGTCATCGGTGGTACCGGCGATGTAGGTTCCGTCCGCAGAAGTCAGCATGGCGGTACCGGTGCTGCCGACCTTGACATTTCCGATCATCTCGGAAATCGTCTTCATGGAGATATCA
>Ga0256404_1005270_pt1 | contig 23138 bp, 22 predicted proteins | sample RumenRJG_01DNA_FD_185990 | JGI IMG/M metagenome (GOLD analysis project Ga0256404, IMG submission 185990) | Bovine rumen microbial communities from Lethbridge, Alberta, Canada - RJG_01 | ecosystem: Host-associated > Mammals > Digestive system > Stomach > Rumen | place: Canada: Alberta | collected... | reverse complement strand
GATGCCTTCAACAGGCTCCGTAGAGTTGACTATCCCGGCGAAATGACGGATACTGTATATGAGTATGGAAAATCTGACAACCGCAGCAACCTTGCGGGCAGGCTCACTTCAAGGACGGACGCATCGGGAACAGTGAGCTACATGTACGGAAAGCTTGGCGAGGTTACAACGGAAACAAGGACAATTGACTCTCATATTGACGGATATTCAAAGCCGCGTACCGCTAAAATGGAATACGCAAGCGACTACCTTGGCCGCATGCAGGAAATTGTCTACCCCGACGGCGAGTGCGTAAAATATTCCTACGACTACGGCGGAAACGTGTGCGGCGTAAGCGGAATCCCGAAGGAAGGGGAAGACTTCCTCTACGTAAGGGACATAGGCTACGACGAGTACGGCCAGAGGAACTTCATAGAGTACGGCAACGGAGTAAAAACCGACTACGAGTACGACAGCGAGCGCAGGTGGCTTTCTTCAATTAAAACAGAAAACGAATACGGCTCATGCTACCAGAACATCGAGTACAAATTTGACACCCTTGGAAACATCCTGTCCTACACCAACGACTGCTTAAATGACGGTGCCTACAAGACAAGCCAAAGTTACACTTATGACGCATTAGGACAACTCACCAGCGTAAGCGGAAGCACGGAGCATAATCCCTACCGTGCAAGCCAGCCAGTTCATGTAAGCGAATACAAGCAGAACTTTGTCTTTGACGAAGCAGGACTTGGCCGCATGATGAACAAAACTTCTTCTGAGGTCACCTTAACAGGAAGCCGAAATGGCGACGACCTTAACTATGCAATAGACTACGTATACGCAAGGGGCTTTGCCCACCGCCTTGAGCGCGCCGGGAACCGCTTTTACAAGTACGACGCAAACGGAAACGTAACGCAGGAGGAATATGACGGCCTTTCCGAAAGCGACAGCAGGGAAGTTACCGTGACCGACTACGGGAACGACGTTTACGGCGTGGACAGCGCATGGGGCTACTTTGAGACGGACAATGCAACAACTAAAGTAAGGCAGGAAAGGCACTACCGCCGCACCTATGTCTGGGACGTCCGCAACAGGCTTACGGAATCGCACGACTCCACGAACGACGTATACTACGTCTACGGCGAGGACGGAATGCGAACCAACAAGTATACGAGGAATGCGGAGACAATCTACTTCAGCAACTTCTGGACCTGGCACAAGGACGGAGGTTCTGAATTGGACGGCGGAAAGAACAGCAAGCACATCTTCCTTGGAACGGAGCGCTTGGTTACAAAAGTAAACAGCGCAAACCGCCCGACCGACAGCGAAGAATTCCACAGCCAGTACTTCTACCACAGTGACCACCTTGGCTCTGCACAGCTTGTAACAAACCAGGACGGCGAAGTCTACCAGCGCATAGAGTACACGCCCTACGGCGAGACATGGATAGACATGCGCACTAACATAACCGCGCTCTACGACGTGCCCTACCGCTTCACGGCAAAGGAGCTGGACAAGGAGACTGGCCTGTACTATTACGGCGCAAGGTACCTTGACCCCAAATACAGCCGCTGGATTAGCACAGACCCTGCCCTTGGAGAGTACATCCCTGCCGCAGGCAAGGCAAATGCCAAGGATATGGCAAATTTGCCCGGAATGGGAGGAATTTTTAATCACACCAATGCCGGTTTGTTCCATTATGCAGGCAACAACCCGGTGCGCTATATAGACCCGGATGGAAAAGAAGATGATGGAATAATATTCTCCGTACAAGACATAAACATTATCGAAGGTGATTTTTATTTTGATAATGATTTGAATCTTGGCTCCTTGTTATCCGCAAATTCTGTGGATAATTTTGTAGGCAATGATTCTTTTACCTTTAGTTTACATAAAGAAGAAAAAGATGGTTCAAACCCAAAAAGAAATGAATTAGGCTTTTTTAGCAAAGGAATAGCATATAATTATGAAGATATAGTAATAATGGGATGCGCCGTGGATTATTTGCTAGTTCCCGAACGTTCTGCCAAGAATGCCTATGGAGATCTTTCACCATTCCTTAAGTCTACGGGGAATCCGCAATTCGGAATCTCGTATACGGTCGGTGTACATGTTCCTTTGTATGGAGGAACTATAAAACTGGGAGATTACTCTCCAGACTTTTCTTCAATGAATTTATACAAATCAAATTTACATGTTTTCTTGAAGTATAAATATTAATTAAGGAGGCATATTTATGAAAAAGACAAATCTCTTGGCTATATTTGTTGTAATATTTTTTTCTCACTTTTCATTAGTGTTTTCCATGTCCGGGGATGAAAAAAAATCTTTGATTAATAAAATGTCCGAATATCATTCGGCTAATATGCTTGATGAGTCATTGCTTTGTCTGGAGAAAATTCTTGCAGATAATCCTTGCGATGATGAAGCTTTGTATTACAGGTCATTTATTTATTTGGAAATGGGTAAGCCGCAGCTTGCTATTGCTGATCTTGATAAGATGCTCGGTTTAGGAATCCGCGACTATGAGACATTGCATCTTCACGGTTGTGCACAGTATGATTTGGGTAATTATGAAAAAGCGATAGAAGATGAAAATGAAGCTATTTCCATAAATCCCCAAGCGCATGAATGTTATGACATGAGGGCTTCTGCATATAGGGCTGTTGATCAAAAGGATGCTGCAATTCAGGATTATACGACCTCCATTTACTATGGAAAATGCAGGGGGGTGGATTTGTGTAAGAATTATACGAACCGTGCATTGCTTTATCTTGAGACGGGAAAGTATGAAGAGGCTGTGGAGGATTGTAATGATGCGCAGAAATATAATCCGTCATATATAACCTTATACCTTACTCGTGCGGATGCATATACAAAACTTAATAAGTATAAAGATGCGATTGCGGACTGTAACTATGTTATTGGCATAGCTCCCAATTCTGCGGATGGTTTTCATTCAAGAGGAAACGTATATATGATTATGGGAGAATATAAAAATGCGGTGGCAGATTTTACTTCTGCAATAAAAATTGACAATTCAAATTCATCTTTCTATGCGCTTCGGAGTGTTGCATATATGAACTTAAATAAAAACAAAAAATCAATTTCAGATATAACATACGCAATAAAACTTTCTCCCAATAATGCCGACTGGTATAAATTTCGTGCAGCGGTATATATAAAAATGAAGAAAAAACAGGAAGCAATAAAAGACCTTGATATAAGTTTGTCTCTTAATCCTAATGATGAAGGAGCGATGCGGTATAGAAAAATTGCAGAGGAGTTGTAAGAAATCTTTTTGCATGCAAAAAAGTTGCGTATCAAATTTATTCAGGAAAGCTTGAGCCGCAGAGAAATGGCATTCTGAGAATTACGAGGAGTGCCTTTTCCCTGCGGGCAACATGTGTTTTATGCGCCGCAGCAATATTTCTGTTTACGCTATCTATAGCGTTTCTGTGGCTGCCGTAAAACTACCTGTTTTCTCCGACATATAGGTATTTGATGGGGAAGTGCGGAAAACACCCCATTTTTGGGTGTGTTTGCAGTAAAAATTTTGTGAAAAGAGGAGTTTAGGAACAAAAAATGGAAAATTCCTGTCTAAAAAAATACAAACCGTCCTCCAAAAAATGGATTTTAGCATCCAGATGCGCCGGATTACGCAGGAATTCCGCTTTAATCCCAGCAAATGCCGGTTTGTTCCATTACGCGGGCAACAACCCGGTGCGCTATATAGACCCGACAGGAATGTATGAGCAGGATCACGAAGATAAGGTTTACAGTTTTGATATTCGCAACAAAAGCGACTTTGATGATGTTGCAAGCATAATGATGGATAAACAAAGAGAGGGCTATGTTGCTCGTGGATTTGATAGCAATACTGGTAACTATATAGAGTTTAATAGTTACTCGGGAATGCTAAAGTTTTCTGAAGCAACAAGAGATCCCTTTTCTCTAAATGAAGTGATCGATTGTGCAAATTTCATTGCAAGTGGTTTGTCTAATATACTTACTGTCGGTTCTGTTGCCAACGAGGTTTATAAAAGTGAAATTGTAAATGGAGCAATCTCGTTTGATGGATTTCTTACAAAACCTGGATATTTTTCATTTTTTGCGTCGACAGCTACTGGCTTAGCTGATTTCTTTGAGAATCCAAGTGTTTTGAAAGGAATTGACATAGGTACTGATATAGGAATTTCTGCTATTGGAACATTTGGCGGAACTCGTGGTTTATATGTGTCAGTTGGACTAATAGGAATAAAAAAATGTATAAAAGGCTACGCTTTCGCTTCGGAACAATTGGGAAAGTTTAAAATTTATGAAGAAAGGAAGCTAGTAAATTCTATTAGTCAATTCTATTTTGGTAGAAATATAAAATAGGAGAATAATCATGGATAGTAATTTTAAAAATGAAGATAAGAATAAATATTTTGGACGCAGGATTGCAATTACCGGAGGGATTATAATCGGTGATTTGCTTTTTATATTAAATTTAACAGGGATAAAAATAACACCTTTGTTGATTATTATTCATATTTTAATTGGAGGCTCTGTTTTTGTAATTTTAGCCTATTATTTAGATTATATACGTAAGAAGGGGAATAAAATAGTAGTTCCTGTAATTAATATAATACTAATAATAAGTTATATTCTAATGTTTGTTCTAATGTTTTTGATTTCAAAAAGCAATAGGAATTAGAATATTGCAGAAAGGCATATGTATGTTTAGCTGCGAAAATAGTCGAGACATAAATTGCTCTGCACGCTACGTATAGCGTTTTTGCAAAGTGCGAAAATACCCCCACTTCCCCCATCAAATAGGTATTTGATGGGGGAACGCGGGAATTGCCCCATTTTGGGGGCAGTTTGCAGTAAAAATTTTGTGAAAAGAGGAGTTTAGGAATAAAAAATGGAAAATTCCTGTCTAAAAAAATACAAACCGTCCTCAAAAAAATGGATTCTTGCGTCCTCATACCCAGAATTCCGCAGGAATTCCGCTTTAATCCCAGCAAATGCCGGTTTGTTCCATTACGCGGGCAACAACCCGGTGCGCTATATAGACCCGGACGGAAACTTTGAAGTTGACTCTCATAATCCTATGCGAATATTTGCAAACTTGGATGACACAGATGATTTGATGAAGGCTTCCGTATATTTGCAAGCTCCTAATAGCGGCTACACAGTTACAGCTTATGGGGAAAACTCGGGTATAACTAAAAATTTCAATAGCAGTTCTGAGATTTTTGATTATATAAATCAAGATCATGCAGATTATTTAGGGTCACAAAAAAGAATGAGTGATATTGATTATCAAAGTTTAATTTCCTCATTAAGCACTGTTGCTACAGAGGGACAAATATTTACCCATATTGGAAAACTATCAAAAGCATCTAAGTTTCTCGGTAATTCAGCTTCGTTTTTTGGTGGATTTTCTTTAGCTATGGAAGTTCCAGATGCAATTTCTTCTGCAAAAAATGGCGATATCTTTGGCGTTATGAATTTTGAATCCGACCTAATAATTTATGGTATAGGTTTTTTAGGAATACCAGGAGCTGTTCTTAGTTTGTATCTTGGAGGAACAAAAGGATGCGTGCTATATTTTGATGATGTTTTTAATACATTACTTCCATTAGAAAATGCTCGGCTAGAAGATTATTTTTGGGAAAGGACGTTTGAATCATATGAATATTAGAAACGATAGTTGTAATCCGAGGTTAATACCAGGTATTATCCTATTTTTTTTCTTGGATGTTTTATTGATTGTTCAGATTATTTCGCACACTGATTATTTAGTAAAATATAATGCTAAATGTCTTATAGTTATTGGTCCTGTCTCTTTTGTATTATCATTAATAGGAAATTTATTTGCAAAGAAAAAACACGAAAAAATATTAGGATTAATTTTTATTTTTATTTACATCTTATTTTTTGTGTTGTTAGTTATAAACTGCAAATTTGTTTATGGAGTATTATGACATTGCCAAGGCTTGCTTGCAATTTGCATTTCTTTTTACCCCACATCTAGCGTTTTTGCAGAATGTGAAAACAAGTGCCTTTCCTCCGTCAAATAGGCATTTGTTGGGGAAGCGCGGAAATTGCCCCTTTTTGGGGGCTGTTTGCAGTAAAAATTTTTTGAAAAGAGGAGTTTAGGAACAAAAAATGGAAAATTCCTGCCGGAAAAAATACAAACCGTCCCCCAAAAAATGGATTCTTGCGTCCAAACGCACCGGATTCCGCAGGAATCCCGCCTTAATCCCAGCAAATGCCGGTTTGTTCCATTATGCCGCTAATAACCCGGTACGCTATATAGACCCGGATGGGAAAACTACAAGAATTACAATAACAAATCAAAAAGTTAAAGACTTGCCTGAATCTTTTAGAAAGCAATATGGATTAATGGGGTCTGGAGAAATGAGGATAGTTGGTCCTAAGGGGAAGGGGGGAGAAACTGTTGTTGATACGTATCTTATGTCTGTCACAGATGATAAAACAAACATGACAACTTATTATGAAGTTTCTAGAAACGCTCCATGTCTTGGAGATGAAGACAGGTTAGCTTTTAATCCAAAAGAATTTACTGAAAAGTTTTATGGTAGATTGTTGGATTTGGGAGATGGATTAGGAGATAAAATTGAATTATGGAATTCAATGTCAGGAACTAATAGAGATACCAGAGCTGATATAACCGGCGATGGAGCTCCTGATTATATACAGATTCATGTTGGCGGTTTCTTCTATAGGAAAAATGGCAAAAAATATTTAATGGGATCCTTAGGTTGTTTTGGCTTAAATGGTAAAGACGCTGGTAACAACGGAAGGGATAGATTTATGTCTGATGTGTCAAGGCGATACAAAACTGGTGGACGAATTGAAGTATATGTACAGAGGATAGAAGAATGAATAAAACAAAACTAATTTTTATTATTTTTTTAGCATTTTCAGTATTGCATGCTCAAACAAAAAAGGACTATGAATCTAGTACTATATCTCAAATTAATCAGCTATCTGATTATAATAAGAATAATCTCAGCCAATCTTTTGTAATTATAAAAGGTGATATAATTTTTGTAGAAACAGAGGAAATTAATGGAATAAATTTATCAAAGGTTATAATAGATTCTAAGCTAATAAAAGATCCTCAAGAACGTTTTTTTATTTCCCATTTGATTCGGAATATTTTAATTGACGGGGCTATAATAAAAAATTTTGATGAAAATGGAAATGATTTTATGTTAGAACCGGTTGTCGTAATTAGCGAAGATTATATTGTAAAGCATAAGAAAAATATTATAAAAGTTTTATATTACCTTATGCATAGTAAATATTTTAATCTTTATGGCAAATTACAAAATTCTGGTGAAAAGATATTTATGAGTCCTTTATTAAAACCAATAAATAAAGATTTGACAAAATTAAAAGAAAAACTATTGAAAGAAGAAGGGATTGTACCTGTCGATGCAATTTATTAAAATTTTTATATTATGTTGAATTTGTTTTAAGCAGAGAATTGTCCACTTTGTTTACAAAACAACAGGCGAAAAAAATGAATGAGAATTTTAAGTATGCTGTCTATTAGGAAGGGGGCGAGCAATGGAGAGTACGAGCTAGAGGAATGCTTTTCCTCGTGCACAATCTGCATCTAGTGAAAAGCGTTGATATTCTGTCTACGCTACCCATAGCGTTTTTTCGGTCGTCCAAAAACACGCCCTTTCCTCCGTCAAATAGGCATTTGTTGGGGAAGTGCGGAAATTGCCCCTTTTTTGGGGCAGTTTGCAGTAAAAATTTTGTAAGAAGAGGAGTTTAGGAACAAAAAATGGAAAATTCCTGCCGGAAAAAATACAAACCGTCCCCCAAAAAATGGATTCTTGCGTCCAGATGCGCCGGATTCCGCAGGAATTCCGCCTTAATCCCAGCAAATGCCGGTTTGTTCCATTATGCCGCCAACAACCCGGTACGCTATATAGACCCAGAAGGAAGGTGGACAAAGAATGAAGACGGATCGTATACAGCACAAGAAAAGGATACTTTGTGGGGATTGTCTCAGGAAACTGGCATTGACTGGAGGAGGGATACAGACTATTCTGGAAAACCAGAGAATCTACAAGTAGGCCAAACGATTAGAATAAAAAATAATACGTTAGAAAAATCTAAGACATTTTTTGACTGGTCTGCAAATGTATTAGTTTCTGGCTCTCAATATCTTGCTCATCATGCACGTGGTGGTGTTACAAAAGTAACTTCCTGTTCTCTTCCTCTAAAATGTTTGGATAATCCATCTTTGATGGCAGAAGCAAAAGTATTGTATCGTTTTGGAGACAAATTAGGAAAGATTGCTTTAGGATTGGCTTTTGCCTGTTCTGCTGCCTCTGGTATAGATACAGGTATAAAAACAAACTCTTTTTGGCATGGCTTTTATAAGGGGGTTGCAGATGCTGTATCTACCGGGACTGGATATGCCGTAACATATTTTACGTCACCTGCAGTTACACCTGTGGGCGGTATTGCGCTAGGAATGGCCTCTTCTTTTTGCGTTGACTGGTTTTCTAAAAAAATTGAAAATCTAATATGGAAAACAAAATGACAATAATAAGATCTCGAGTTTTACAAATTTTACTAATCATTATGTCTATTACTATGTTTTTATTTTCAGTTATTTCATTTTTTTATATAGAAGATGACAAATATTTATGCATAGCAGACGGTGTCTTTCTGGGAATTTTATTTTTAGTAATATCAACAGGCCATATTAAATATGATGATGAAATAATATTGTATAAGTTATGGGTAGTAAAAAAACAAATAAATATAAAGGGGATAAAGGAAGTAAATTATAGCGGAATCCCCAATCTGTTTATGCTATATAATTATCGAGATACATTTTATCTGCCGGTATTATGGAATAAAAAGAAAGTGAGAAAACTGATTGAATTTATAAAGTATATAAATCCTGAGGTGGAAATTAATGTTAGTATTTGATTATAAGAAAAACAAATGCAAATAATTCTTTTGTAATGTTCGTACCCAGATTCAAGGCAAAAACATATACAAACAGAATAAAATACTTACCTCCCGCCCCCCATGAAGCCGGAAGTAGTAAGAAAGCTTTTTGACATGACAAAAATTGCGGCTCAAATTCATTCATGGGAGTTTGAGCTGCAGAGAAAAGGCATTCTGCAAAATTGATGGAGTGCCTTTTCCCCGCGGAGCAATATGCGCCTTGTGGACAACGTTGGTTTTTGCGGACGGACTGGACAATTAAAAAAGCAGTTCACTTTTCCCGGAGATTGTATTATAATATACTTAAAGGAGGACTGTAGGGGCATGGCAGCTGAAGGTGAAAACCGCAAGGTGAAGGACAGCGTGTTCGTAGACCTGTTCGGCAGGGACGTAACGGCCAAGGAGAATTTCATATCGCTCTACAATGCCCTGCACGGGACAAGCCTTAGGCCGGAAGACACCGAGCTTGTGCCCGAGATGCTAGAAAGTGCCATGTACATGAGCTATGCCAACGACGTTGCCATGCAGGTGAACGGCCAGGTCGTGGTCCTAATAGAGCACCAGTCAACCATAAACCGGAACATGCCACTAAGGCTCCTTGACTACGTGGCAAGGATTTACGAGAAGATAGTCCCGGCAAAGAAGAAGTACTACCGGAGCCGCGTCTGCGTCCCCATGCCGGAGTTCTACGTGCTCTACAACGGAACGGACGACTACCCGGCGGAAGACGAGATGAGACTTTCCGACTCCTTCACCTATCCAGGAGGAAAAAAGCCTTCCGAGGTTCCGCTTGAGCTTGTGGTAAAGGTATACAACATAAACCTTGGCAAGGGAGATGCCCTGCTTGGAAAGTGCGGTGCGCTAAGGCAGTACTCCCAGTTCATAGACTTGGTCAGGAAAGCCCGGGTTGGAGGGAAGGAAGAGCCCCTCACATGGGCTGTAAAAGAGGCTATAGGGCGGGGAATCCTTCCCGGATATCTTGAAAGGAAATCAACGGAGGTAATCAACATGCTTACGATGGAATACGACTACGCGGTTGACGTTGCCGCACAGAAAGAGGAGTCTCTTGCAGAAGGAATCCGCATCGGAGAGGAAAGGGGCTTGGAACAAGGTTTGGAACAAGGCCTGGAACAAGGCCGGCAGGAAACCGTAAGGCTTATTATGGACAAGTTAAACCTTTCGCTTGCCCAGGTGATGGACGCGCTCAATGTTCCGCCCTCAGAGCGAGACAGCTTTGCTGCCAAGTTGTGACAATTTGCCGGAAAAAATACAAACCGTCCTCAAAAAATTGGGTTTTAGCATCCAGACGCACCGGATTCCGCAGGAATTCCGCCTTAATCCCAGCAAATGCCGGTTTGTTCCATTATGCGGGAAATAATCCTGTACGCTATATAGACCCCGATGGGAAAGAAAATCTTCCATACGAAGTTGCGAAGAAAATAAATACGAAAGAACGATTGTACGCACTTGGTACAAAAATTAAAAAGACAGATCGTGCGGCAGGATATAGACTTTATCAAAAATCTAATGGAAATTGTTGTTTTGCACGAGCGTGTTTAATATCGAGGGAATTACGCAATTTTGGCTTTACAGTTTCCTATAAATATGTTGATCCTGTCCAATATGAGTATCATATTGCAGTGTGTGTAAAAATAGAAAATCAAAGATATATTGTCGATCCGTCCATGAATGATAAAATCGGTGTGTACACATATGAAGAATGGGTTGGAAAACAGAAAATTCGAGGAGGTGGAATAATTCGTAATAAACCACAGCTTATTGACGGTTCTTTTGAAAACTATAATATTTCAAAGGCATATAAGCGTTATTTGAAAGATACAGGAAAAACATATAAAGATATTTCCATATATGAATTCAGTGCTAAACTTATAGAACATTATCATAAAACGAAGGAGATAGATTTAAATGATTAAAAAGTATGTTCTGATAATTGCAATCTTTGCATTGTTAACCTCATGCAAAAATAAAGCGGAAATAATTTTCTGGGATTACAGCGAGGATCTTGCAAAGGAAGAAGTTAACGCGGATTCCAATGTAAATGAATTAAAATCTAAATATGCTTCTCTTACAACTATTAGTTTTGATGAATTTAAATATTTTGATTCAGTAAAAAAGGTTTTTGCATTCAAGGATTCTACAAAGTCTGATTCCCTTTTTACACTCATGGCTCGTAAAACAGACGTATCTAAAAGTGCTTGGTATTTCTTTTCAATCGTTAAGAATGATAAAATAATTATGCACGGATTGAATCGGCTTATTCCTCCTCTTGAATCAAATGATATAGAAAAATATGTTCCTAACAAAATCATATTCGACACTGACGATAATTTAAGGATTGTTAAGAAGCGGAACCTTCTTGAAGGTAGTGATTATGGCGTGGAAATTGTTCATACAGAAGAAATAGAAAAGTTGCTGCCAGACTGCAAACGTGAAGTTCCTGCCAATGCAAGACTCGTAAAGGACAAGGACTATTATTATCTTATTCTTGATGATAAAAATTTTGTGTTAAATCTTTGGATGGATGACAAAACAATACTTGACTGTTCTGTTAGGGCAGAGAATATGGATACAGATATGTACCAAGAGAATGACGGCGACTATGCATTTAAAGTAGATTTTCCAAATTACCATGAGTTTACTTATTCATGCAGGCGGAAAAACGAAGATAACTTGGCTTTCTTTACAGACATTATTTGGAACAATGAAAAAACTTATAATATGAAAATGTATCAAAACGGAACAATTGAAAATGGAGATTAGTCATTTCCAATTGTTTTATATTAGGCACTATGCAGATAGAGTTGAAAATTGGTGATAAATGCCCATAGACTCCTACGCTATCCATAGCGTTTCTGCGGCCGTCAGAAAAGCACCTGTTTCCTCCGACAAATAGGTATTTGCCGGGGAAGCGCGGAAATTGCCTCATTTTGAGAGCAGTTTGCAGTAAAAATTTTATGAAGCGAGGAGTTTAAAAATAGAAATGGAAAATTCCTGCCGGAAAAAACACAAACCGTCCCCCAAAAAATGGATTCTTGCGTCCAGATATTCAGAATTCCGCAGAAATTCCGCTTTAATCCCAGCAAATGCCGGTTTGTTCCATTACGCCGCCAACAACCCGGTACGCTATATAGACCCGGATGGAAATTTCCCGACTTTCTATGACTTTTGGAATTTTATAAAAAGTTATGCAATGGGACAAGACAAGGTGTATGCGTCTATAATGGCATATTCAGCATCCTCAAGGACAAAACCCATTTTAGTGAATATAAATTCTTTAGTAAAAAAGCTTTCTGATATACCGTATGGTGAGGAAGGGGCATCAAGAACAGAAACTATAAAAGCTTCGAATACAATAGAGAATACCAAGTATATACGTATAAAATCTGATTTCTTTCGCAATCTAGGATGTTCCGGTAAAACACAGTCTGACGCAGATTTAACTGATATTCCCAGTGCAAATCCTTCTTCTGTTGAAGCAGTTATTAATTTTGCAACTATGGTATCAGAAGTAGGCATAAAGAGTAAAAGAAAAATTGGTGAAGTTCATTTAAAATACAAAATTGTAAATGGAAGTGTTGTAAATTGGGTAATCGATGTAAAAGGCTTGGATCCTATTACAAATGGAGATTATTATGTTCGTTATAAAAAGGACGAAGCAATAAAATTTTTATTAGAAAACAAAGACAATGAGGCCTTCTATGACAATAAAAAACTTAAAAAACTTGATGATTTGCTTTAGTGCAATTTTTTTGGTCGGCTGTTCTTCCACAAAAGTGATATGGACAGATCTCCGTGAAGAAAAACATGATTTTACATTAGAGTTGTCTTTTGAAAATGTTGAGACAAAAAAAGAAACGAATTGTAAATTACGGGCAAACAAAACAAAAGAAATTTCATCATTGAAAAATATGGAATGGACAGGATCTGAACACCCCAGCAAATATACTGTTTCTTTTGCATTGAATATTGATAATTCTATTATACAAATTATTCTTATGGATAATCCTAAAGGAATGAAGTCATTATCATACGATTCTGTTTTGCCAAAGAAAAAAGAATCATTGTTTTATGGATTATTTTTCTATGATAAGAAACGAAACAGAACTGTATGGCTCTATTCAAAAGATAATGTCTTTAACATAAATCCTGATTACATAGAAGTTAATCTCAATACAGATTTTAGAAATTACATAAAAGAGCTAACGGACAACAAAGACACTGGATATTATAGAAACGGTTCTATATACGGAACAGACGAAAACTTTTGCGCGTTTGTGTATTATATACAAAGTTCTTTTTCTGATACTTTTTTACATGCTTCTCCTAATTATGATGATGGGATTGATGCTTATTTATATCCGTTGAGTAGTATTAAGTAGTACAATTATACATAAGTAGCCCGACGAGACCTTATCCCTGGGCTCCGTTTTTTGACATTCCAAAACCTGACATATCCTGCCGGAGGTAAGGCTGCAACAGGATGTGTTCTCCAGACGCATTTTCTTTTTTGCAGCGGAGTGCATCTGGAAAGCACCGTCACGCGCAAAATTCAGTCGCAACCAAATTTACAGAGGAAAACATACCCGGAAATCCTATGGAACAAGGGAACTAGACCCCAAGTACAGCCGCTTGATCTGCACAGCCCCTGCGCTCGGAGAGTACATCCCCGCCACAGGCAAGGCAAATGCCAAGAATATGGCAAATTTGCTCGTAATGGGAGGAATTTTTAATCTCAGCAAATGCCGGTTTGTTCCATTACGCGGGCAACTGCCCTGTACGCTATATAGACCCAGATGGAAGGGATCATGGAATTCCAAGTAACATTCAAAGAATACTTGACAACAGACAAAAACTTAATGAATTACGTGTAAATGCAAGAGAGATAAAATCAACTGGCATGGCTGGTAATAGAGATATACATTTTGCTAAACATTTAAGAGGCGATGGATGTTTTGCTAGAGCATGTATTATTGCTGATTACTTACGTGAAAAAGGATATAAAGTTAATTATGCATATGTTAACCATCCTAAAATGCCTAATAGTGACAAACGGTTTTACTATCATATAGCTGCATGTGTAGAAATAGATGGTGAAAACTATGTAGTTGATCCAATTTATAATCATGAAGGGGAAAACTCTGGCCTGTCAAAATTTGAAGCTTGGAAAAACTTTCAAAACCCTCTAGATGATAAACCTGACATACCAGAATCAGGAATTCTATCTGGTTATGATGAAAATGGAAATGTTAAAGAAAACCGGCATATTCAACGTTTTTATAAATATAATAAAAATGGTGCTCTTTCCGTTCCAGATTATGCAGAAAAACTACTAGAATACTACGAAAAGACATATAATCCAGAAACAAAAAGCGGAGATTTATATTATGATGGACTATAAACGAATTAAGATATCAATTTTATTTTTTTTATTAATTGGAGTTTTTATAATGTTTGCAAAGGAAAATAAACAGAATTGTATTATTTTTTGGGATTACAATCCTGAATTATCAATAGATTATTTAAACAATCATGATTTCATAGAATGTAAAAAAAAGTTTCCAAATTTTATTAAAATTGATTTTTCGGAAATTCAAGAGTTTAATAAAGAAAGTCAGGTTTTTATTTTGAAAGAGAAATTTGACCTGCTTAAATTAGGCGAGCAATATAAGAATTCTAAAGATGGTAGATTATTTGTTTCCATAATTATTGATGATAAAATAGTTTTAAATGGTGTAAATGGTTGTGTATTTGCATTATTACTTCCATCAGGTGAATATCCTAAAACTGGAGATCATAAGTACATTATAGACATGCCAGATGAGAAAAATATTATTATTTCGGACAGGCTTCCTATGGATATTTTTATTAACCGTTGTACTGTAGATAATGATTTAAAAGAACTTATAAGTAAAAAGATAAAATAACCCCACATCTAGTGTTTTTGCAGCTTGCAAAAATACTCCCGTTTCCTCCAACAGATAGGTATTTGTTGGGGAAGCGCTGAAATTGCCTCATTTTGGAGGCAGTTTGCAGTAAAAATTTTGTAAAAAGAGGAGTGTAGGAACAAAAAATGGAAAATTCCTGCCGGAAAAAATACAAACCGTCCCCAAAAAAATGGATTTTAGCATCCAGACGTACCGGATTCCGCAGAAATTCTGCTTTAGTCCCAGCAAATGCCGGTTTGTTCCATTACGCGGGAAATAATCCTGTACGCTATATAGACCCGGATGGGAGGAAAATATCAATAGTGGCTCCATCTTTGGGTGATAAGGAATATGTAAAAAAAATAAGAAATTTAATAAAACAAGCGTCAAAAAGTTCTCCCGAATTTGCAATGGCATACAAGGCGATAAAAGATAATCCGAATATAACAGTTATGATTCAGATGACGAAAAAACCAGGTGAATCGGCTAAAACTGAATGCTGTGATACAAAAGCAAAAATGGAACATAGACCATCTAATTCCATTATATATATTGATCCTGATGCAATTGTTATAAGCAAAAAAACAGGTTTGGTATCGCCTCCCGTAGCTGGGATTGCGCATGAAATGCAGCATGCCTATGATAATATGCTTGGTATTTATGATGAGTCGCAAGATGTTTGGGAAGAGCATGGTGGTGAAAAGATATTTATATATAACAAGCTATCTGAGTCAAGAGCAATTGATTTGGAAAACTCTGTCCGTGTAAGACTTAAATTGCCATACAGGGATTCTTATGATGGATATGAAGTTAACATAAAGCCCGAAAATACTTTTAAATAGGAGAGCTCATGAAAAGGATTTATTTTATCATAATTCTTTTTCTTACTTTTACATTGTTTGTAATAGGATGCGTATCAAACGATTTTCCACATGAGAAAAAGATACAGCTAAGAAAATTGATAAATCATGATGATTTTACGGTTTGTATTGATGCCATTGCACATGGTGGATATACAAGCGAATTTGAATATATGACATTCTCATGGAATGATAATAAAATTTACAAGGACATACGAATTGTTGAAGCAGATGGGAAAAATATTGTCATTTATCACGATGCGGATATGGGAGACGACTTCTTCATGCTCCTTGAAAAAGATGCATATTTGTCTTTTGTTAAGGAATTCCAGTCAATATTTGAACTTCATACAATATCTGAATACCTTCCAGTGGAAACATCGGGCTATAACTCTGGCATAGAGTCTTTTTTAATACGCTTCACTGGAAATGATGTGCAGGATGGTGCCATAGTGGAAGTAAATTTGGCAATGTTAAAAACAGATGATTATCGATATAGACTTCGACAGTTGTTTGAAAATCTTTCTGGATATTTTTATTTAAATGGAAATAAAACATAATATGAAGAAATTAGTGATAGTTGTAGAAATGAAATACTTTCAGAAGTCCAGTTGAGTTTTTAGGGGGAACTTACACTTTGTTAACTAAAGAGAAGTTTTCTTCTACGCTACGTATAGCGTTTTTGCGACATGTGAAAACAGAGGCTGTTTCCCCGCCAAATAGGTATTTGATGGGGGAACGCGGAAATTGCCCCTTTTTTGAGGCTGTTTGCAGTAAAAATTTTGTGAAAAGAGGAGTTTAGGAACAAAAAATGGAAAATTCCTGCCGGAAAAAATACAGAATGTACTCAAAAAATTGGGTTTTAGCATCCAGACGCACCGGATTCCGCAGGAATTCCGCTTTAGTCCCAGCAAATGCCGGTTTGTTCCATTATGCGGGCAACAATCCTGTACGCTATATAGACCCGGATGGAAGGGATATAATATATCAAGATAATGATGGCAATGAAGTAAAAAGAGAACCTAGCGAAAAAAATGAAATTCATACTCCCGCATCTGATTTCGCGATGATGGAAAAAAATGCAAAAGAAATGGAAAATAATAAATGGAATTTATTATTATTTGCAAGAAATGTTAAGACTGGTGGTAAATGGGATTTCAAAGATCCAAACAATCCTAAGCATCGTTCTCATTATTGGTTTGGCAATGAGTTGGTCACAGCGGAGGAATTTGGAAATATTCATTATGGGTATGTCGGTGCTGCAGGAGGCTTCGGCTTGCAGCTATTAAAGGATGCACCTGGAATTGTACAGGTTGAGCGAAATACAGCACGATTAAGCTATTTCCTAACGAATTTCGATGATCCAAGAGATACTGCCAATATAATAAAGGGATATGAGGCCTACAATATGCCATTGTTCACCAGTTTGATTGATTATTATGCAGACAATCTTTACACAAATAGTGGGGCACAGCTTGTATTTAGATACGTTACGTTCAAGTATTTTTTTACAAATGAGATATCTAATGCGATCGATGAATTACTTGGAAAGAAAAAATGAAAAAAATAATTTTGGAACTTATTCTCTTTAGTGTAATATTTTTTAGCTCCTGTATTCAGAAAAGCCTCGTGGATGATTCAAATATTTCTGAATATGAGAATTTTGTAAACCGTTTCTCTATCGATAAAAATGCGGATGTCATATCTAGGGATCCAGAGAATTCGAGTTTGATTTTAGTATCAAAATTCGATGGGGGGAGAATGAAGGCTGACAAGTCTTATGCTTCAATTTTTGGCAACAACAAAACCCTTGGTCGTATATTTAAATTTGAAATTGATTTGGACTGTGTTGAGGAGAGTGTAACTGATCTTCAAAAAAAATATATGTCTGAGTCGGCTCTTGAACGTGAATATGGAATAAGACTTTTGAGAAAAAGAATAGATGCGGATAAGAAAATGGTTTCATTGATTTGCATACAAGAGTATCGGAATAATTTTTTTACGGGGGTTTGTTTGGATAGCAATGAGTATGTGTATTCAGCAGACTTAGATTTGAGTAAATTGACTTCTGAAGAACTTAGAGTTTTTGGATTTGCATTTGCTAATAAAACAAAATTTAAAAACTGGTTTTATACGGGACCACTTGGATAAAAAAGAATCGTACCACTTACCTCCCGCCCCCATGAAGCCGTGAGTCGTAAGATAGCTTTTTGACATTCAAAAAATTGCGACTCAAATTTATTCATGGGAGTTTGAGCCGCAGAGAAAGGGCATTCTGAGAATTACGCGGAGTGCCTTTTCCCTGCGGGCAACATGTGTTTTATGCGCCGCAGCAATATTTCTGTTTACGCTATCTATAGCGTTTCTGCAGCCGCCAAAAAAGCACCTGTTTCCTCCGCCAAATAGGTATTTGTCTGCATGTTGATTCCCTGGATTAACAAAGATGTTCACACTATTTTTGTTTGAATTTCAAAGGCGGTTTTTCTTCTTGTTAATTAAGAGGACGATTCCTAGTGAAAGGAAGTTTGAAATTACAATTCTGACAATCTGGTATTCATCTGTTCCGCTTGTGCTTACAACGTGCAGAAAATTTCCTATAAAATTATTAAAGAAATGCTCAGAAAGTCCAACCCAAAGTACACCGCTCATGTTTACGCAAGTTCCCCATTCAATTGCAAGTATGCCGGCGAGCACGACATAGCCGATTGCAAAAACAATTGCCTGAACTACAGACATCTGTCCGTCATAAACACCAAGTACGCACATAACAATATGCCAGATTCCAAAAAGAAAAGCCTGAACATAATTCCCGGTTTTAAATCCCCAGCGGTCTGTTACGGCCTTAAGAATAAAGCCGCGGTACATTCCTTCCTCTGCAAGAACATTTATGATGTTGGCAATCACACAGATAATAATAGCCTGTGCTGAAAGACTGAATTCTGAAGTGGCGCCAGAAAGCCCGAAGTTTGTAATGTATGCAGAAAGCTGGGGCTCTTTTCCCTGAGCGGCAAGAATCAGCATTTCAAGGCCATAGGAAATTGCAAAAGTAAAAAGTCCAAGTCCAAGACCGCAGCCGATGTATTTAAAAGTGTTCTTGTTTTTTAAGCCGACATCTGAAAGTTTAAGCCCACAGATTTTCATTGCAACAAGAGTCGCGATTATGCAGAAAATTTTTGTGATTACGTTGTCTGCAATTATGCTCTGGTCGGTGCGGATGAATAAAAACTCAATGTATTTTACAATTGTAGTTACAGTAATAAGAATGGCAATGATGCGAATAATTTCTTTCTTGGATTTTGTGATTTGATTCTGCTGGTTTTCCATAAAAATATCTCTTTTCTTTTTATTGTTTTATCATCCAGAATGTCTAGGTTGAACGGAGCAAGTATGGATGAAAATAATTGAATGCTTCATGGAGTTATGACAGGTGCCTTATGTCGCTAAGCTGTTCAAGAACGGGGGTGCAGAGGCTATCCGGGTTTTTGTCCAGTCTGAGTATTGTGACTGCGGTGAAGGGCATGTGAATTGCTGCGCAGGTAAAGGTAAAGGGCAGGTTCATCATGTGGGCAATGGCTGCGCAAGATGAGCCACCGTGGCAAAAGAGGACAACCGTGTGCTGCTCGTCGTCCTTGAGCAAGTTGCGGTAGTAGAAGCCTTCTCGCGAATATCCAAGCGAAAGTAGCCAGCCGTCTATTTCTTTTGCGATGCTTTCCACATTTTCTGTTGCAATGTTGCCGTTAAAATAGGGGCCGTTCTTCCAGTCCGAGTCGCAAACGTTTATTCCCCTGCTTACCATTTCGTTTACGCAGTTCCACGGGTGGCCTTCTAGCGGGATTTCTTTGCCGCTTGTGCTGCCCCAGTTTATTTCGTGCATGAAGTCAAGGATTTTTACTGGCAAGTCCGGGTGCTGGTCTGCAAATTTCTGCATGGTCATTCGGGCTCTTCCCATTGGGGATGAATAGATTCCTTCTATTTTTTCATTTGCAAGTCTTTTGGCAACTGCTTCTGCTTGTATGTGTCCCTCTGCGGTAAGGCAGTCGTTTTTATAGTCGGGCTCTCCGTGTCTTACAAAAATTATTCTCATTTAGTTCAACTCTCCTGTATTTTTTCTTGGGACAGTATAGCAGGATTTTGTAGGAAAGTCTGTAGCCGGTGGTGGATGAAAAAAAAGCACCCCCTTGTCGGAAAATGTGTTTTTTGATATAGTTGGGTTTTAGTATGAAAACGGAAGCATTTGTTTGCATGGCGATTCTCGAGATTAATAAAGTTGTTCATACTATTTTTGTTTGAATTTCAAAGGCGAGTTTCCTTTTTGGGAGATTCGCCTTTTTTTGTGTTCAAGCGGACACCAGGGCAAGCCTGTTGCCGCTTAACTTTGCTATGACAAGGACGCTTCGCGCCTTGTAAATTAGCTTCGAGCGGATTTGCTTTGCGCGGGTTAAGCCATGGGTGTTTGCTTTTTGCGTTAGGGATTGGAGCACCGCCGAAGGCGTTCCCGTAGGGAATGGAGGGGTAGGGGCCCCGGAAGTGCGGAAAGCCCGACCCGGAGGGAGCGGAGCGACCGTAGGGGAACGCCCAGAATAATAGATTCTGCTGGAATGGCGTTTACCAGACTTAGGGAACGCAAGTGAGAATTAATTTGGTTTTTATAGGAGTTATATAGATGAAAAGAACAGACATTAACAAGGTTATGATTATAGGATCGGGGCCGATTGTTATTGGACAGGCTTGTGAGTTTGACTATTCGGGAACTCAGGCTTGCAAGGCTTTGCGCGAGCAGGGATACAAGATTGTTCTGGTGAACTCTAACCCGGCAACTATTATGACGGACCCGGTTATGGCGGATGCTACTTATATTGAGCCGCTGAATGTTGAGCGTCTTTCGCAGATTATTGAAAAGGAGCGTCCAGATGCCCTGCTTCCAAACCTTGGCGGTCAGACCGGTTTGAATATGGCTATGGAGCTTAACAAGGCTGGCATTCTTGACAAGTACGGCGTTAAGGTTATTGGCGTAAATCTTGACGCTATTGAGCGTGGCGAGGACCGTGAGATTTTTAAGGAGACAATGCAGAAGCTTGGCATTGCAACTCCAAAGAGCGACATTTGCCACAGCGTAGAAGGTGCGGAAAAGATTGCCAACGAGATTGGTTTCCCGATTGTTGTTCGTCCTGCTTACACGATGGGCGGTCAGGGTGGCGGTTTCTGCTACAATGTTGAAGAGCTTCGCACGATTGTTTCCAACGGTCTTGATCTTTCTATTACCCACCAGTGTCTTATTGAGCAGTCAATTTTGGGCTGGGAAGAGCTTGAGGTTGAAGTTGTCCGTGATGCAAAGAACCAGATGATTGCCATCTGTTTTATAGAAAATATTGATGCGGTTGGCGTTCACACTGGAGATTCTTTCTGTTCAGCTCCATTTATGACGATTGACAAGGAGCTTGAGGAGCGCCTTAAGACAATGGCCTTTAAGATTGTTGAATCTATTGGCGTTATTGGCGGTACAAACGTTCAGTTTGCCCACAATCCAAAGACTGGCGAAGTTGTTATTATTGAAATTAACCCGAGAACTTCCCGCTCTTCTGCCCTTGCTTCTAAGGCTACAGGCTTCCCGATTGCCTTGATTTCTGCAAAGCTTGCTTCTGGCATGACTCTGGACGAGATTCCGTATTGGCGCGACGGCACTTTGGAAAAATACACTCCGGGTGGAGCTCCGGACGGGGACTATGTTGTTCTTAAGTTTGCACGCTGGGCATTCGAAAAGTTCCGCGGTGTTGAAGATTCGCTTGGAACTTCCATGAAGGCTGTTGGCGAGGTTATGTCTATAGGAAAGACCTTTAAGGAAACCTTCCAGAAGGCCATACGCGGTTTGGAGAACGGACGCAGCGGTTTGGGCTTTGCAAAGGACTTTAACAGGAAGAGCGCTGATGAGCTTTGCGAGATGCTTAAGACTGCCTCTAGCGAAAGGTACTTCCAGCTTTACGAGGCAATCCGCAAGGGCGTTTCTTTGGACAAGCTGCATGAGATTACCTATGTTAAGAAGTACTTCCTTGAACAGATGAAGGAACTTGTTGATTTGGAAGAGGAAATGCTAAAGAATCCTGGACGCGTTCCTGAAGACAAGCTTCTTATTCAGGCTAAGAAAGACGGCTTTAGCGACAAGTACTTGTCAAAGATTCTTAAGGTTAGCGAAAAGGCTATCCGCGACCGCAGGAAGGAACTTGGAGTGCACGAGGCTTGGCTTTCAGTTCCTGTTAGCGGCGTTAAGAATGCAAACTACTACTATTCAACATACAATGCCGAGGACAAATCTACCGCGACGGACAACAAGAAAAAGATTATGATTCTTGGCGGCGGTCCGAACAGAATTGGCCAGGGCATTGAGTTTGACTACTGCTGCTGTCATGCGGCCATGCAGCTTAAGGAAATGGGCTACGAGACAATCATTGTAAACTGCAACCCGGAGACTGTTTCTACTGACTATGATACTTCAGACAAGCTTTACTTTGAGCCTGTTACAACAGAGGACGTTCTTCAGATTTACGAGAAGGAAAAGCCATTTGGTGTTATCGTTCAGTTTGGCGGACAGACACCGCTTAACATTGCACGCGAGCTTCAGGAAAACGGCGTGAACATTTTGGGTACATCAATTGACTCAATTGACATTGCAGAAGACCGTGACCTCTTCCGCCACATGATGGAAAAGCTTGAAATCCCGATGCCGGAAAGCGGAATGGCGATTGACTTTAATGAGGCCAAGGCTTGCGCAGACAAGATAGGCTACCCGATTATGATCCGTCCTTCATTCGTTCTTGGTGGACGCGGTATGGAAGTAATCTATGACGAAGCTACTTTGAAGGAATATGTTGAAAAGGCTGTTGGTGTAACTCCAGACCGCCCGCTTTTGATTGACCGCTTCTTGAAGAATGCACTTGAATGTGAGGCTGACGCTCTTGCTGATTCAACACATGTTTACATTCCTGCCGTTATGGAGCACGTTGAGCTTGCAGGTATTCACTCTGGCGACTCTGCCTGTGTAATTCCTCCGGTTAGCATTCCCCAGAACAATCTGGACACTATTAAGGAATACACAAAGAAGATTGCAGAGAACCTTCATGTTTGCGGCCTGATGAACATGCAGTATGCTATTGAAGACGGAAAGGTTTATGTGATTGAGGCAAACCCCCGCGCTTCCCGTACGGTTCCGCTTGTTAGCAAAGTTTGCGACACACAGATGGCACGCCTTGCAACACGCATGATGCTTGGCGAGTCTTTGGAAAGCCTCGGCCTCAAAGACAAGAAGATTCCTTACTACGGAGCAAAAGAAGCCGTACTGCCTTGGAACCGTTTCCCCGGA
>Ga0256404_1005269_pt1 | contig 23140 bp, 21 predicted proteins | sample RumenRJG_01DNA_FD_185990 | JGI IMG/M metagenome (GOLD analysis project Ga0256404, IMG submission 185990) | Bovine rumen microbial communities from Lethbridge, Alberta, Canada - RJG_01 | ecosystem: Host-associated > Mammals > Digestive system > Stomach > Rumen | place: Canada: Alberta | collected... | reverse complement strand
ATACCAGTATCTCGAATACCGGACGTTTTCACTAGTCTGTGATAGTTGCCAGAATGTCCTTCTGATCAACAATTGTATATTCCTCGCCATGGCACTTCAGGTCTGTTCCTGCATACTTTGAATATACTACGATGTCGCCTACTGCTACTTCCATCTTTACATCTTCTGTTCCAGGGCCTACTGCAACAACCTCTGCCTCTTGTGGTTTCTCCTTTGCATTGCCGGACAGGATCAGTCCGCCCTCTGTCTTCTCGATAGCCTCAAGCTTCTTGATAACAACTCTGCTTCCCAGTGGCTTGATACCTACACTCATTACATACCTCCATAGATCCGTAGATCTTCTCATATCTTATGCAATTAATATTATTTTGCAATTTCTGTTGCTCCGAAACGCAGATTTTGAAAAAATCTCATTCACAGTGCTTCATCTGTCGAATCCTCTGCGTTACGGGTCGTCCCATTTGTTAGCACTCAATATTCTCGAGTGCTAACCCACAATCAATATTCTACTCATGGTCTCCCCTTCTGTCAACAAAAATGGAAACGTAGAATGTGAAAATATCTTCACTAAAAAAGCTGCCGCGGATTTCTCCGTGGCAGCTTCGGGCACTGGAAAGCCCAAATCATCCGCAGTATATATTTATATGTGATACCTTCTGGAATGATAGCCTTTGAATACCGGAACTCCTGTGTATGTGAGGATTTCCTGGCGGCCGGTCAGAGCTCTGTAAGCTCCGGAAGCCAGTGCTTCCATTTCCATTTCACCTGGCTTGATCCATACCGGCGCCAGCCACTCCACGTAATCTTTAAGCATTCCGGTGATATACTCGCTTCTGGACATGCCTCCGGTAATAAGGATTCCGTCTACATGTCCTTTCAGTACTACGGCGCACTCTCCTATATATTTGGCGACCTGGTATATCATACCGTCGAAAATGAGAGCGGCATATCTGTCGTTTTCCTCTGTAATCCGCCGTTCGATTTCCTGGACGTCGTCAGTACCAAGCTGATCGATAAGGCCTCCTTTTCTGGTTAGCCTTTCTTCCAGCTGGTCATAGGAATACTTGCCGCTAAATGCCATTTTCAGGATTTTTGTTGTGGGGATACTTCCAGCTCGTGTAGGAGTCATCGGTCCGTCACCTGCCAGCACATCGTTGCTGTCAATCATTTCACCCTTCCTGTGAGCTGTTACTGATATACCTCCGCCCATATGCACCACTATGAAATTGCAGTCTTCGTAAGTGAGATTATTCTCTCTGCAATATTCTCTTGCCACCGCTTTCTGATTAAGGCAGTGTACTCGGCTTTCTCTGTACACTCCTTTCAGACCTGATATCCTGGCCACATCCTGGAATTCATCTGTGTCAGGAGGATCTACAGTGAAGCCCCGGCCGCCGTATTTGTTAACCAGTCTCCTGCAGATCTGAGCTGCCAGCATGGCCGGGTGGTGGACGCCTGCCGCAGCTGTCTCGCAATCATAAATTAATTTTTCATTAATACGGTAAACACCGCTCTTACATGAAAGCATACCGCCTCCGCATCCCACGAAGGCATCGACCTGGTCAAGCTTTACCTCATTTTGCTGACAAAGTCTCTCAACCAGCAGTGTCCTGTAGCCCAGCTGAGACTGTATGGTTTCAAAACGGGCCATTTCACTGCTGTCGTGGTAGATTCTCTCTACGAACACCTTCTGCTCGTTCATGAATACTCCCACCTTTGTAGATGTGGAACCGGGATTTATTACTACTATTCTGTACTTTTTTTCCTGCTCCATTATCTCCACACTTTCATGCATTCTCTGTTTAAATAGTCATATGGGGCCGTCATCAGTTCAGATGCCGGCCCTGTTTGTACTGCTAAGCTTCCTTAGCAGCCTTTGCTTCTCTGATAGAATCGATGAGCAACGGCACTACCTTGAAAAGGTCACCGCAAATTCCGTAGTCTGCGATTTCGAAGATCGGTGCTCCATCGTTCTTGTTTACAGCGATAATGTACTCTGAATCCTGCATTCCAGCCTTATGCTGAATAGCTCCGGATATTCCCAGGGCAATGTAAACCTTAGGATGAACGGTTTTTCCTGTCTGTCCTACCTGGTGATCAGCACTTATCCATCCTGCATCAACACAGGCACGGGATGAACCTACAACTCCACCAAGCTCGTCAGCCAGCTCCTGGGCAAGAGCAATTCCGCCTTCAACATCCTTGGCAATACCTCTTCCTACTGACACGATGTAGTCGGCACCAATCAGGTCTACCATCTTCTTTGCAGCCTTCACTACCTCTACTACTTCTGTTTCGATGTCATCAGCAGACAGGGCGAATTCAGGATGAACAAGCTGAACAGACTGAGCTTTTTTCTCATCAAACTCTCTCTTCTGCATTACGCCTGGACGTACTGTTGCCATTGCAGGGCGGAAGCGAGGGCATACGATAGTTGCCATCAGGTGTCCGCCGAAAGCCGGTCTTGTCATCTTCAGGTTTTTGTTAACATCGAAGAGTCTGCTCTCGAAGTTCATTCCATCCACATCCAGAGAAGATCCGGTTCTCAGGAAATTCACATATCCGTTCAGATCTACGTCCAGGTGAGTGCAGTCTGCGCACAGGCCGGTGTGCAGTCTTGCGGCACAGCGAGGAGCCAGGTCTCTTCCGATGTTGGAAGCTCCGAACAGGAGAATCTCAGGCTTGTATTCTTCTACCATGTCGCAGATGACCTTTGTATATCCTTCTGTTGTGTAGTGCTTCAGAAGAGGGCTGTTGCAAACTATTACTCTGTCTGCACCGTATCCGCCGATTTCATTTGCAATGTTGTCAACATTGTCTCCCAGCAGAATTCCGCAAAGGTCTACACCCAGCTCATCCGCCAGTTTTCTTCCCTCTGAGATAAGCTCAAAGGTTGTATTCATCATTTTTCCGCCGCGCTGCTCACAGAAAACCCATACGTTCTTGAAGGCAGCTATATCAGCACTGTTATAAGCCATTGTCTGTTCTCCTTCCTTAGATTATGTGCTTGTCCGTGAGTATCGAAACCAGTTTGTCTGTTGTCTCCTTGCCGGATCCTTCCAGCATCATTCCCACACCCTTCTGAGGCGGAGTGAATGACTTATAAATATTAGTAGGAGAACCTTTCAGTCCGATTGTAGTAGCATCAATCAGAGGATGATCTTTAAGGGCGTTGTAGTCCATTACGTGCATAGGCATTTCGTAGCACTCTTCTGTTCCCAGAACTGACATGTATCTTGGAGTGTTCAGTTCCTTAATACATGTAATGAGACATGGAGTCTGGACTTTGATGGTCATATATCCATCCTCGAGGATTCTCTTGACTGTAAGAGTTCTTCCATCCTTCTTGATCTCTCCAGCATATGTTACCTGAGGAATGTGGAGCTTCTCTGCGATCTGAGGTCCTACCTGAGCTGTGTCTCCGTCGATTGCCTGACGTCCTGCAAGAACAATGTCTTCCTCACCAAGGCCATATGTATCAATGGCTGCTGCGATAATCTGAGATGTTGCGTATGTATCGGATCCTCCGAATTCTCTGGCAGTAACCAGAACAGTTTCATCAACGCCCATTGCCATCAGCTCTCTCAGCATGTCTTCTGCAGGCGGTGGTCCCATTGTGAATGCTACAACCTGGCATCCCAGGTGATCCTTCAGTGTCAGTGCAGCCTCGATTGCGTTCAGATCATCAGGGTTGATGATTGTCTGCATGGAAGCACGGTTAAGTGTTCCATCTGGGTTTACTGCTACCTTGCCGGAGGTATCAGGAACCTGCTTTACTGTTACAAGAATTTTCATAAGTCCTTTGCCTCCTTACTTTACTTCAAAAGATTGCTTGCGATTACGATCTGCTGTACCTGGCTGGTGCCTTCGTAGATGCTGGTGATACGAGCATCTCTATAAAGTTTTTCAACCTTGTACTCCTTGATGTATCCGTATCCGCCATGGATCTGTACAGCCTTGTATGCACAGCGGTTAGCTGCTTCAGAAGCAAAATACTTGGCAATGGAGCATGCCTTGGACGCTTCATCGGATCCTGCGTCCTTCAGCTGAGCTGCGTGATATACCAGCTGACGGGCAGCCTCGATATCTGTTGCCATATCGGCTATCATGAAGCTTACACCCTGGAAATCAGCAATTGGACGTCCGAACTGCTTACGCTCTTTTGCATATTTTACAGATTCATCAAGACAAGCCTGTGCAATGCCCAAAGCCTGAGCAGCAACGCCGAGCCTTCCTCCATCCAGTGTCTTCATGGCTGTCTGGAAGCCCTTGTTGAGCTTTCCAATCAGGCAGTCCTTAGGAACTCTTACATCTTCCAGAACAACGTCGCTAGTTGGGTAACCTATGATACCCATCTTTTTCTCCGGAGCACCCAGAGATACTCCAGGAAGATGCATGTCCACAATGAACATGGAGATTCCCCTGGATCCTTTTGCGCTCAGATCTGTCTTTGCGAAAAGGATGCACCAGTCTGCCATAGGAGCCCCTGAAATAAAGCACTTACGTCCGTTGATAACGAAATCATCACCGTCCTGAATAGCTGTGGTAGTTGTTCCACCTGCATCAGATCCGGCGCCTGGCTCTGTCAAGGCGAACACCAGAATCTTCTCTCCTCTTGCTACCGGCGGCAGATATTTTTCTTTCTGCTCTTTGCTGCCGGCAAGAAGCAGCGGGCCTCCGCCCAGAGAATTGGATGTGTTGGCGTAGAGTGCCAGTACTGCACTCTGTCTGGCAAACTCTTCATCCATCAGGCAGTAAGTGAGATTATCACATCCTGCTCCACCGTATTCCTTAGGGATCTTAACTCCCATGAAGCCGTACTGGGCCATTTTCTTATGCATTTCCCAGTTGAACTCACCGGTCTCCTCCAGCTCATCAAGGATTTCCTTTGTGAACTCTGTTTCGGCGAACTGGCGGAACAGCTTCTGCTGCAGGGCATGTTTCTTGTCCAGAATCATATTTTCCTCCTAGTAAAAAATTAATTCCGGGTCCGGATCAGGAACCCGGAACATAAAATCATTATGCTGGTATCTCGTGAGTTGATTTACCTTCTGTCAGGATCTCATAGATTGATCTGACACCACATTCTGCCATCTGTTCCCCTGCTTCCTTTGTGAAGAAGGCCATATGAGGTGTGTGGTATACGTTGCTGAAGGAGCGGAGATACTTAAGCTTGAAGTAAGGCATTCCCTCTGTTCTGATGATGTCATCGTTGTGCTCAACGTGGATGATACCAACCTCTCCAGGGAAGGAATCCATAAACAGTGCGCCGATCTTCTCTGATTCAATTCCTTCGATAATGGCATCTATATCCATCAGCTCGCCTCTTGCGTTATCTATGATTACTACTCCATCCTTCATCTTGGAGATAGCATCAGCATTCAGAGTCTTCTCAGTCTGAGGGAGAAGAGGTGTGTGAATGGTGATAACATCGCTCTCTCTGTAAAGAGTATCGTGATCAACATAGGTAGCGTATTTCTTTACTTCATCGCTTTCAAAGATGTCGTTTGCAAGAATCTTGCAGCCGAAGCTGGATAGCAGTTTGATTACTGTTGCTCCGATCTTGCCAGTTCCAATAACTCCAACTGTCATGGTTCTAAGTTCTCTTCCCATCTTGCCCTTCAGTGTAAAGTTATTGTCATTTGTGTCGTACAGCGCTTTTTTCTGTTTTCTGATGCACATCAGAATGGACATTACTGTGTACTCTGCCACTCCGTTAGGAGCGTATGATCCGTTACACAGCTTGAATCCCAGCTTCTTGGCGTATTCTACGTTCATGTGGTTGTATCCTACGCAGCGGGATGCCAGAACCTTAACTCCATAGCTCTTCAATGTGTCCAGAACTTCATTGCTGTAAGTGCTCTGTCCCAGTGTTGTAACACCGTCTGCACCTTCTGCCATTGATACTGTAGACTCATCAAGATTCAGTCCTGTAATGTCTACATCAATTCCCAGTTTTTCACACAATCCCTTAATAACAGGCTCTTCATCAGGTCTAACTTCATAAGCAGCGATCTTCATAACAATCCTCCTCATATTACTTGATTCTCTATGAGATCTTTAAATTCCCGGAGACTTGGAAAGGGTTGGGGAAATCCTCCTCTCCGGGGCATCAATTATTGATTAATCCCTTAGTGCCGGGTCCATTGGAACTGCAGCACCATCGCTAATCATTTCAGCCACTTTTTCATCTGAGTATCCAAGTTCCTTGAGAACTGACTCAGTCTGCTCGCCCAGGTATGGTCCTCTGTTGTATTCAGGCAATCCCATTTCCTTGAACATTACCGGCGGTCTTACGAGAGTACGCTTGTTTCCGTTGCTGTACTCCATTTCGTAGAAAATATCTGAAGCCCAGGCCTGTTTATCTACAAGCAGGGTATCCCAGTTCTGGGCTACTGCATAAGGCAGATCCACATCATCCAAAATCTTGCACCACTCTGCACAGTCTCTCTGAGCAAACTGGTCTGAAATCCACTCTGAGAAGATTTTTCTGTTTGGAACCAGATTCTTCTGAGGATAAAATCTTGCGTCATCAGCCATCTCAGGATGTCCCATGGCGTTCATCAGAACAGGATAATGTCTGTCATACTGAGGCATTGCGATCTGCAGCCACTGATCGTCCTTCGTTCTGTAACACATTGTGAGAGGATTTCCGTTCTCCCATCTCTCCATCGGGAACTTGCAGCTGTCCGATCCGTACTGGCTGGCCTGAAGCATCAGAGAAACATCCCATACCGCACTGTGGAACAGAGATACGATGACCTGATCTCCTTCGCCTGTCATCTTTGCTCTGTACAGTGCAGCCAGAACTCCTGCTGCCAGGTTCATTGCTACCTGGTGATCTCCAAAGCCCTGTACTGTCAACATCGGAGTACTCTTCTTGTCTCTCAGTGGTCCCAGAATTCCTCCGCGGGCATAGAATGCTGTGAAATCGAAGCCCGGCAGGTCCTTGTCAGGTCCCTTCTCTCCGTAGCCTGAAATATATCCCATTACCAGCTTTGGATACTTTGCATGGAGTGTATCCCAGTCAAGTCCTGCTCTCTTGAGAGGGCCCTGGCGCCAGTTGCAGATGAAGATGTCTGCTTCAGAAATCAGCTTCTCCAGTGCTTCTCTTCCTTCTTCCGTCTTTGTGTTCAGTGCCACGCAGCGCTTCCCGGCATTTTCCAGGTCATAGGAAGTATTTTCCTTCTGGTCCAGGGGCCTTCCCTCATTAACAGCAGTGTATCTCAGCGGATCGCCCTTAGGGGCCTCAACCTTGATAACGTCTGCTCCCAGATCTGCAAGGAAACGAGCCGTACATGGAGCGGCAATGAATGTTGCCATCTCTACGACCTTCACTCCTTCAAGAGGGCGCTTTACTTCACTCATTTCTTCCTCCTTTTAAGTTCCGGCACAGGCCGGATCACCAACTGTTATCTGAATTCCGGCAGAAACACCGGAATTTTCAAGTCTTCACTACATTGTCAGTACATCTCTGAAGGTTTCCAGATTTGTGCGAACCTGTTCAAACTCCTTCATCTGCCTGTCCACTTCTACCAGTGCCACCGGTATTCCCGCATCATCGCAGGCTCTCTTGATCATCACGTAATCAAACTCTTCAGGGTCGCAGAACTTGGTCAGGACTACAATCAGGCCCTTTGCTCCTCTGGCCTTTGCCGTCTCAACGATCAGATTCGGTCTGTGCTTTTCCTGATCATAAAGGACGGAGCAGTCGTTCATGTCAGCAAACTTCTGAGCAAGATCCCTGAGAGGGTCATTGCCTTCAGGAGCATCTGTTCTGTACTGTCTAGTCTGAGCTGCCACGTCATCTGCTACAATGTGCATTCCCAGGTCATCGAAAATCTTGTTAAGTCCAGGAGCGTCTGTAAGAATTCCAGACACCATTACAGGAAGTTTTTCCTCTCCAGACTCGCTTCCTTTCAGATCTTCAATGAGCTGTTCCACAAGAGCGGTGTGTTCTTCTTTTTTCATGAAAAATGCGCTTTTGTAGATGTCACTTCTCTGGGCTGCAGTTACTTCAGGGTGAACAGCAAGGATTTCGTCCAGCTCTCTCATTACCTGATTGTGTCTGTTGTAGATCTTTATGGATTCTGCCAGCTTGTTTTCATCAAACTTGCCGCCTACCTTTTCCAGATCTCTGATTACTCTTTCATAACCTGCCATGGTGAACTTAATGCCATATTCAGGCTTTCTGTTCTGCGGATATGTCATTGGAATGAACGGAATTGATGGCACTCCGTATTTCCAGTTTTCTCCCAGGCACTTCAGAGTGTCGCAAAGAGAAGGAACTACCAGGGCATCTACGCCCTGATACTCACCAGTCATTCCCAGTTCCAGAATTGACTGAACTATGGAGCACATAAATGCAGGGAAGTATTCCTTTGCCCTGTTAAGTTCAATATCTGCTCCCCATGCACCCATAGGTACAAATCCCATGGAATGAATGATCTCCTCAGGGGTATACACAGGAGCTGTCAGAACAACTTTTTCTCCTGCAGCCAGATACTTGTCTTTCTGGGCCTTCGGAGATATAGCTACCTGATGGAATTTCTCAATTAGGTCTCTGTTCATTTTTTATTCTCCCTTCTCCTGTTTTGCCTGTTTGTTTGCTTCCATTATCTCCATGAGCCCCTGTACTCTCGTATCGTACTGGGCTTCAGAGAAGTTTCTCGGATCTGCCTGGTCTCCGTCGAAGCTTGCTACTGGAATGCCGCATGCTTCACCGATCTGGCGGCTCATCTCGTACATAAATCCGCTCCAAAGCTTACAGGATCTGTTTGTGTGAACCAGAAGTCCTTCGACGTGATTGTCCTTGCAAAGCTTGATACGTTTATCTCTGGATTTCTCAAGATTTATTGCATTCGGTACAGAGCAGTAAGCTCTGATCATTTCATCGAAACTGTGATAGTCGAATCCGAAGGCATCTGCGTAGATGGTTGTGACCATGTTTATGCCTCTGTCCTTAAGGCCGTGAGATGTGACTCTCAGATATGGCCAGCATGCAATTCCTTCGAACATGATTCTGTATTTCTCTTCTGTGCGGAAGGTGCTCTTGCCGTTCTTGTGGTTGTCCTCATATTCTTTGAGAAGAGTTTCCATGGCTTCGCCGGCTTCCTTCTTGCCTCTGGCTGTTACCATTACTGCCATGTGATTCAGCAGGTCAAATCCGTTAAACGGTGAAGGAACATATCTTGCACACTCTGTAGCTGCCAGCCATGCTCTGCTGGACCTGCAGCTGAAGCCTGTAACTTCTTCAAACCTTTTGTCATCCCACTTAAGATTGAACAGTTTCTCAAGCTGATGGACTGCATCCCAGAACTGCGCTGTTACGTACTGAACTTCAGCATCTGACACTTCATAATCAGGATTGAACGGAATATCCAGCATTATCATCGGTATGTTAAGTTCCTTGGAAAGGTTCTCGTACCACTTGATCATGCAGTTGCAGATGTTGTTGCAGCAAAGAAGCACATCCGGCATTGCCACATCCTGCTCAGGACACTCTTTCAGTTTTGCATAGGCAAGGCTTACTCTGGCGTATGCGCAGATATCGTTGGAATAACCTTCTTCCTCTGCCACTGTGCACATTCTCTCGCCGGCTCCTCTTGCCGCAATACCTGCAGCCTGGTTCTCAGGGTATGCTGTAGCCAGTCCCAGGGTTTCAGGAATCTCCACAGGGAAATTACTGGAGACCCATGCCACTGGTTTTCCTGCCGCCTTTGCGGCAATTGCATCCTTGAATGCATCTCCTGCAATCTTTCCCAGCTTGTATTTAGCTGAGTTAGGATCCAGCGTTGGACGGGATTTCTTGACTTCTTTCTTTTCTTCAGCCATTTCAAATTCCTCCTGATGGTTAAGTACTTCAGATATGTTGATTGTTCATCAGCCTGTAAGGCTGTTATTTACCAGGTTTATTTATTTCTCAGCTCCTGCCTGTAAGCGTATATGGCAGCTCCCACTGCTCCGAAGTGCTGGGACAAGGGGCTCGTCTCTATGTTGACTTCCAGTTTCTTCTCAAGGGCCTTTCTAACTGCATCGTTGTGAGCAACTCCTCCGGACATGCACACCTTCTCCCTGACCCCTGCTCTTCTGGCAAGAGCACTGACTCTTGATGCAACGCTGTCACAGATGCCTGCAACCAGCTCCGGCAGTTTCACGCCGTTGGCAAGCTGGCTGATTACTTCGGATTCTGCAAATACCGTACAGGTGCTGGATATAGATGCAGGCTGGCCAGCCTGTTCTGCAAGCTTCCCCATATCATTCACATCAATGCGGAGTATGTTTGCCATAACATCCAGGAAACGGCCTGTACCAGCAGCACATTTGTCATTCATAACGAAGTTTGTCATTCGTCCGTCACTAGAAAGAGAAATGATCTTCGCGTCCTGACCGCCAATATCTATTACAGTTCTCAGGCCCTGGAAAATATGGCTTGCACCCAGGGCGTGGCATGTAAGCTCACTGACCTCCCCGTCAGCATCCTCATATTTCATCCTGCCGTAACCGGTGGCAATTGTCCTGGCTATGTCATCTCTGTTGAGTCCGGCAGAGTCAAGAACTTCTCTTACTGAATCCTCAGGGCCGGATGTGCCCATCCCTCCTATTTCAAGGCTGGTAGCTACAATATCACTGCCATCATTCATGATTACGCATTTTGAAGTTGTAGAACCTATATCGACGCCCAGAGTGTACATGTTTCCTCCATCGAACCTTCCGAATTCACCTGTAAGGTTAAGTATTGGGATTTTTTTAACAAATATCTTACATTTTGATTATACATTTTGTTATACAATTGTCAAATCCGCATTTCGCCAATTGCGGACATTATTCCGCTAAACTCCGCTTGTAAGAAGGGCTTTGCATTTTTTTAAAAAATTTTTATACCCTTGTAATTTCAAGGGTTTCGGTGCACATAGTGCAATGCATTTCGCATCGTGCACGATATATTTTTTCCGTATAGGCTCCAGGCTCTTCTTAATATTGTTTCAAAGTTATATACAGAATCGGCCTATATATATTCATTTTATATGCATATATATGCATATTCGTTACTCTTATATCACTTTTTAAGCTATAATAATTATCAATTTTAACAATCTCTGATATGGACAATATAAAAGCCCCCATGGATTGATATGTACCCAGAATCCTGGACACATATCAATCGATGGGGGTGTTTCTCAAAACTCTATTTAATTCCTTTATCCCTGTACAGATAGAAAAGATATTGCTGGGCGAATCCTCTCAAATCGCCGAACCGTTCTCTGGCGAAAGCCTGCATTCCCTTTATATCTTTTTTCTCAAAGCCATACATGTCATTCATTATAGTCTTGACCCAGGTATCTACAGGAAATGCCGTAAACTCCCTGCATCCGAAAAGCATAATACAATCCGCCACCTTCGGGCCGATTCCGTGGTACTCAAGGAGCTGTTTTCTTTTTTCCTCCATGGTTCCCGCCGGTATGCCTTTTTTGAGGAACTTGTCCGCTGCTCTTACTATATATGAGTCTCTGTATCCCAGCTTGATTTCCTTCAGGTCTTCTTCAGCTTTTCCAAGAAGGGCTTCCGGCTTTGGAAAACTGTACCAGATTTTCCCGTCCATATCACGGTAAACCGGTTCTCCGAAGGCAGAACAAAGGCCTTCAATGCATTTCATTATCCTTGGAATATTGTTGTTCTGAGAAACGATAAAGGATATGAGCACTTCCCAGAAATCCTGGTTAAGTATTCTTATTCCTCCGCCTTCTCTCGTGGCTGCCGAAATCCTTGGTTCCTGTTCAACAAGTTTTTCCTTGATCTGGCCGTAATCCCTGTCAAGGTCAAAGTAGTCTCTCCAGAACTTTTCATCTCCTCCTGTCACATTCAGCGTGAGAGTTCCGGCAAACTCATCATTTTTTTCCAGCTCTGCCTGGCAAAAATAAGATCCGGCCACGCCTCTGTAGCGGCCTGTGGAGCTGCTGTCATTATTGTCCTCAGGAATCCACCGGAAACACTGGCCGCACTGAAAAATGTGATCAAGATCTATATCTCTTACGTTCTCAAAAATTATTCTGTTCAATTGATTACTTCCTCTCCTGCTCCTGCCAGTACCCGTGACCGTTGCCCATTAAATCAGTCAGAGGTTTCACTGCCTCCCTGCGCTTCCTGGCCATTGCCACTTCTCTTTTCACCGTTACTGTCCTTATCTGCACATTGATGTTCCTTACGGAAAAGGCTGTCATAGACTGTATCTGGTCTTTCAGCTCCTTCTGGAAGTCCCCGACCTGATTCATTATTCTTTTTTTCCAGAAAATATGTAAAACCACGACTACATCCAGCTCCCCCGGGTTCCTGTTTGAATAGGTGTCTGCAACCCGGAAATGTTTGTGATATCTTTCTGCAGTTATGTACACAATGTCAGATAAAACAGCCGGCGCAATCTGGAATTTTCCTGCATAACTGTATGCCGGCCGCACAATGGTGCTTACGGACTGGGCTGGTCCTTCAGGCATGGAAGGATTTCGGAAACGCCTTATGGGATCCAGAAAATATCCTGCAAAGTCTTTCCTTATCTGCATGTAGGGCACAGGAATAACGTGCTCCCCTCTCTGATTTCTCGAATAGGAAGCTTTCTCCCGGTCTTCTGCAGTGGAAACCTCTTCTATGTAAACCCGCCGGTCTGCTGTATGGAGGTCAAGGGCCTTGGTTATCCAGTCCACCATTCTGTCTGATGTTCCCAGTATCATCAGCCTGGCCGGCTTGTAACGCTCCAGCGCCTCTTTAACTTCATTGCGCTGGTCCTCGTAGTTAAAAAGTGCCGTTCTCATGGCGGCAGCTTTAGAAGCGCAGGCCTTCGCCGATCTTCCGGCAACTATCCGTCCTTTGTATATCAGAAGTCCGTCATCTATGATGGCATCGGCCCGGAGTCTTCTGCTGAGGCCCACTGCCTGGTAGCTTTTGCCGGTGCCGCTTTTTCCTGTAAATGATATTATTTCCATAGTCAGATGATACCACATTTTTTGTTCCTGGAGGCAAGCCTGGGGGAAAGTGCTGCTTTGCAGAAGAATGAATAAAATATGTAACTGTAATATTACTTTACAAAATCAAACCCCACTGTTATAATCCAGTTGTCTGAATTTTAATCAAGGAGGTAGAAACCAATGGCTTACAGAATCAGTGATGACTGCATCGGTTGCGGAGCTTGTGCTGAGGGTTGCCCAGTTGAGGCTATTACCGAGGGTACACCTTACGTTATCGATGAGGATACATGCATCGATTGCGGAGCTTGCGCTGGCGTTTGCCCAGTAGGCGCTCCTGCAGAGGTTGAATAATCGATATTGATATATCAGCAATTTGCAAAATCGCTTTAAGAGAACTGCTGCACCTGAAGGTGCGGCAGTTTTTTTATTAGTCATATCAAAACCCAGATATCTGGCCTATAAGCCTGATATCTGGCCCCAGATCAACAAAAACAGGAGCCGCATCAAGTGCGACTCCCGCCCAAGGGTTGCAATATTAATTCCGGAACGACGGGTTTACTGAGAAAGACTCCGTCAATATTCCATTGATACTAAATCAGTATTCCATGTTCTTCTCATTGTTCTTGATCTTGAACGCAAGAGTATGAAGGCTCTCGCTGAGGTGAACGTTCTCAATTGCCACATCTTCAGGTATCTTCAGATCTACAGGTGCGAAGTTCCAGATTCCCTCTACTCCGCCTTCTATCAGAGTGTCAGCTACGTCCTGGGCATGCTCCCTGTTTACACAGATAATACCGATATCTATGTCGTTATCTTTCACATATTCAGCCAATCCAGCTGAATCCCTTACCTGTACTCCGTTTATCTGAAGTCCGATAAGCCTTGGATTTACGTCAAACAGTCCTACGATGTTAAATCCGATCTTGTAATAGTAAGTATAATTTGTAATAGCCTGTCCGAGATTTCCCACACCAACTACTACCGTCTTATACTCCCTGTCCAGTCCAAGAATCTTATTGATCTCTTCATACAGATAATCAACGCTGTATCCGTACCCCTGCTGTCCGAATCCTCCAAATGTATTCAGATCCTGCCTTATCTGTGAAGCAGTATATCCTATTAAACTGCTGAGCTCATTAGAAGATATTTTTTCTACTCCCTGTCTCTTAAGCTCCCCAAGATATCTTCTGTATCTTGGAAGCCTGCGTACAATCGCATTGGAGACTTTTGTGCCGTTATTTTTCATCTTTTCCTCTGCCCGTTTCCCAAGTAGTGATTCAGCCCAAATAACCTGCGGATCTTACTTGTTTGCTTCTACGTATTCAACCAGATCTCTAACTGTCTCAAACTTCTCTGCTGTCTCATCTGGGATGTCCAGACCGTACTCGTCCTCAACAGCAAGAATAATCTCAACTGCATCCAGTGAATCTGCTTCCAGATCTTTCATAAGATTTGTGTCCATCTCAACCTGATCAGGATCTACACCAAGCTGCTCAACTACAAAACTTTTAACCTTCTCAAAAACCATATTTTCCTCCAGTATTTTCTTCAACCTGATTATAAATTACGCAATAATTCTTTGCAAGTTTTTTAACAATCTTTCTATATCTCATCGGATATCATGGAGATAACCTGCCCTGGGATACGAAAAGATTCTTAACTGTTTTCTTTTTTTCAAGTTTATTCCTGTGCCGGAAATTCCGCGGCAGCCAAAGCTTCTTTTGTAAAAGAAGAATTTATTATGTGCAAATTTAGTGATTCTCAAAAAAAAGACTGAGACAATTTACCATGTTTTATGAAAAAATTCAAGTCTGCAGTTCCATCCACTGGTCATATTTTTTATCCAGTTCCTGTTTCAACTGGTCCATTATCTGTCCCTGCTCCTGAAGGAACTCGATATCCCTCATATGTTCAGGGCTGCACAGGGCCTTTTCAAGCTCTTCAATTCTTCCTTCAAGATCGTGGATTTCCTCTTCAAGGCTCTGGAGTTTCCTGGCCTGACGCCGCTCTTCAGCCTCCCGTTCTTTTCTGAGACGCCGCTCATCCTCCGCAGACAGAGAACTTTCATTTTTTCCTGAATCACCTTCGGTGCCGCCCTCCGGGCCACCGGCTGCTGACGATTCTCCTATGCTGGCGCCTGAAGAAGCCTGCTTGCTTTCAATGAGCTGGTGCCTCTCTTGGGATTTCTCAAGATAATAATCGTATTTGCCCTGATACTCGATGATTCCATCAGGGGTTAGTTTCAGAATTCTGTCTGGAACCCGGCTCAGAAGGTATCTGTCGTGGGAAACCATTATTACCGTGCCGTCAAAGCCGGATATGGCCTCCTCCACCACCTCCTTGGACTGGATATCCAGGTGGTTGGTAGGCTCGTCCAGCACCAGAGTGTTGGAACCTGACAGCATCAGTTTCAGCAGTGCCAGCCTGGCCTTTTCACCTCCGGAAATATCTCCCACCCGGAGAAAAACTTCATCTCCGCTAAACAGGAACCTGCCCAGAAGGGATCTCATTTGAGTATCGGTGTAAAGATGGTAGGCGTTCTTCATCTCTCCCAGAATGGTTTCATTTTCATCCAGCATAAGCTGGCCCTGGTCGTAGTATCCGAAGTTCACGTTGTGGCCGATTTTCAGATATCCTCTGTCCTGCTGAATCTGGCCCAGGATTATGCGTAGAAGGGTGGTTTTTCCCGTTCCGTTGTTTCCGATAATGCAGACCTTCTCGCCTTTTCTGATCTTGAAATCCACATTTCTGAAAAGCTTCCTCTCGCCAAAGCTTTTTTCCAGTCCTTCTGCAGTGACAACCTCATTTCCGCTTTTATATTCCACATGGAACTGAAGCTTCATGTCCCCTGATTCTGATTCAGGCCTGTCAAGAACGTCCATCTGGGCCAGCTGTTTTTCTCTGGACTGGGCTCTCTTTGCCAAGTGCTCTGTGCCCCGCTCTTTCATGCGGCGGATCATCTCTTCCTGGCGCTTGATTTCTCTCTGCTGGTTCTCCCAGGCCCGCCTTTCAGATTCCAGCCGCTCCTGCCTCTTAGCAGTGAATTCCGTGTAATTTCCTGTATAACAATACAGATGAGTATTTCTCACATCGAAGACCCTGGTAACCATCTTGTCCAGGAAAAAACGGTCGTGGGAAACCACTATAACCGTTCCCTTGTATCCGTTCAGGTATTTCTCCAGCCACTCCAGCATCTGAAGGTCCAGATGGTTGGTGGGCTCATCCAGAAGGAGGATTTCAGGGGCTTTCAGAAGCAGAGCCGCCAGAGCCAGCCTGGTCCTCTCCCCTCCGGAAAGGGATCCTGTTTTTTTGCTGTAAGTCTCCGGCCCGAAGCCCATGTTGGCCAGAACCGATTCCATCTCGCTCTCATAAGTGTATCCGCCTGCATCCTTGTACTTCTCCAGCAGATCGGTGTATGCAGCCAGATTTTTCTGGAAATCACTGCTCTTGTGGTCTTTGATCAGCTCCTGAAGCCGGGCCATTTCCCTTTCCATCCGGTAGAAACGGGTAAAACTCTTCTTTACTTCTTCAAGCAATGTTCCCTGGCTGTCGAAGTTGTTCCGCTGTTTCAGGTATCCCAGATGGAATCCTGGCTTTATGAAAAGCTCTCCCGACGTAGGCTCCAGTTCTCCTGAAATAATCCTGAGCAAGGTGGTCTTACCCGCCCCGTTAGGTCCTACGATTCCGATCCGGTCCCCTTTGTTGACGGAAAAGCTCACATCTTCCAGTATTACATCTGTACCATATGATTTATTTATATCCTTTGCTGACATTACCAGCATAGTTTTTCGTTCTCCTGTTAATAAATCCGCTATTCCCGGTTTTCCCCGGTTTCCCGCAGTTCTCTCTCATGAAAAAAATTTTTTACTAGAACTCAAGTCCCGGCACTGCGTCCAGGTCCGGTCCTGCGTAATTCCCCTTCAATCCCTCATAGTATGCGCTGCACGCTATCATAACTCCGTTGTCAGTGCACAAAATAGGATCAGGTTTCAATATGCTTATTCCTCTGGCTCCTGCCTTCTCTTCGAGGACCTGTCTAAGCCTTGAATTAGATGCAACTCCTCCGGCCATCACTATCTTGTCCCTTCCGAACTGGACAGCTGCACTGACAGCCTTGTCGCTGATTACATCCACTACGGCTTCCTGGAAACTGGCAGCCACATCTGCCACGGAAATCTGTTTTCCTGCCTGCTTCTGAGTGTTCAGGTAGTTGAGAGCCTGGGTCTTAAGACCGCTGAAACTAAAGTCATAGCTGCCTGGCTCCAGGTAAACTCTCTTGAAATGAACCGCATCTTTATTTCCCGACCTGGCAACCTTATCTACCTTCGGGCCTCCAGGATATCCCAGACCGATGACTCTTGCTATCTTGTCAAAGGCTTCTCCTGCTGCATCGTCTCTGGTACTTCCCAAGGTTTCGCAAATATTGTAATCGCTGACGTTTACAATATTGGTATGGCCTCCTGACACCACCAGGGCCATGAAAGGCGGTTCAAGGTCCGGATACTGGAGATAATTGGAGGCAATGTGTCCCTGCATGTGGTTCACCGCAACCAGTGGTTTCCCGCAGGAAAAAGCTATGGCTTTTGCTGCTGCAACTCCCACCAGAAGAGAACCTACCAGGCCAGGCCCGTAGGTTACTCCTATAAGATCCACCTGGTCCATGGTTATTCCAGCCTCATCCAGAGCCAGGCTGATAACGTTATTGATGCACTCCAGGTGCTTTCTTGATGCGATTTCCGGCACTACTCCGCCGAATTTAGTGTGTATGTCTATCTGGGATGAAATAATGTTTGCCAGAATCTTCCTTCCGTCCTGAACGATGCCAACTGCCGTTTCATCGCAGCTGCTTTCTATCCCCAGAGTAATGTGATGTCCATTAATCATCTGATTTCAGTTCCTTCTTCATGATAACCCCATCTTCCCCGTTGTTTTCGTAGTATCCGGGTCTGATGCCAAGTTCTGAAAAGCCAAGTTTTGTATACATAGACCGGGCGGCCCTGTTGCTCTTCCGAACTTCCAGGTTCATTTCCGAATCTCCGTATCCTTTTAATATGGCAAGAGCCTCTTTCATAAGCCTCTGCCCAATGCCTCGTCCTCTGTATTCAGGCATTACAGCAATGTTATTAAGCTGTCCTTCACCTGCCACTCTCCACATATCCAGATATCCTGCAAAAACAGTTCCCCAGGTGGCGGTAAGCACCACTGCATCCGGGGAGTCAATGTCCTTTGCCATAGCCTGCCGGCTCCATGGATCAGGGAATGCAATTTTCTCCAGCTTCATTATTTTATCCAGGTCTGCGGGAAGAGCTCTTCTTACGTCAATGTTATCTGGCGATGTAATCCTCTTGCTGAGGGTACCGTTCTCCAGGCGCATCTCCGCTTCGCTTTTTCTCATGTAATCGGGAAACATATGGCTGTAGTCTGTAAACTCACCATTTTGTGCCATTTCTAAAGCTACAGATGCCACTGCATCCGCTCTCTGATATCTGAATTCTTCTGGAGCGGCAATAAATCTGTTATTCCCCAGCACCTCCGACACTGTATCTCCATAAGCGTCAAATCCGTCACCTGTCACCAGGGCGGATTCATTTTCCTTCATGTGATCCAGCACCTGCGGAAGCATTTCGTCGATGATATACTGCTTCTGAGGCATAACCTCTTCAAGTCCGCTACCGTCAATGCGCCACAATGCCCCATAGGCCTGCCTTCTTCTGGCGTTTATAATGGTAAGGATCCATTTCGGAGATAGCTGGCTGCCCCCGGTTTTCAGTTCATCTGAACAGCTGTCCAGGCAGAACTGACCCATCCTTGCCATTGCTCTCAGGGTCTGAACCGGAATACATGGAATGTTCATCATCTGGGCAACTGTTCTGGCTGTAGTAACGCCTATGCGTATGCCCGTAAAGGAACCCGGCCCTATGGCCGCCGCAACGTATGAAATGTCATGGATGGAAAGCTTCTTTTTTTCCAGTGCCTCTGAGGCAAGAGTGCTTATGTCCTTCAGATGATCCATTTTGCTGGAAGAAGCGCTGAGGGCAATGGTACCATCTGATGAAATCACTGCGGCAGATCCTTTGCTTCCTGTTGTTTCGTAGGTCAGAATATGCATCTGTATACTCGCTCTCCTTCTTTCTCTCCGTATGATATATGAATGACTATGGCATCTTCAGGAAGATAGTCCATGACAAGGTCTGCCCATTCCACTACGGAAACTCCGTCTCCGTAAAAATAGTCTTCAGCTCCGGCGTCTATCAGTTCCTCACCGCTGCCCAGTCTGTATACATCAAAGTGATAGAGAGGCAGACGGCCGCCATAGTGTTCTTTCACAATATTAAAAGTAGGGCTGTTGATATTGTGGTCAATACCAAGGCCCTGTGCTAAATACTTAGTAAATGTAGTTTTTCCCGTTCCGAGATCTCCTGTAAGCGCAATAACATCGCCGGCTTTAAGTCTGCCGGCGATATCAAATGCTATGCTCTTTGTATCATTTTCATCTCGAGCTCTCAGAACTCTCTGTTCCCTTTGATCTTCCTTCACTGTGTAATATTCCTGAAATTCTCTTGTACAGCACGAAGGTAACTGCACCGTTCAGTCCGCCCTTGAGAAGGTTAAACGGAATGATGATAGGTACGATCATAGCCATAACAGCAGATCTAGGAGCTCCCATGTAGAGCGGTGTTACAATGAGGTTCATTGCACACATAATTGCTGTCATTACAATGACTCCAAGAACTATGGAAATGATCGCTGTCTTTCTTGTCTTGTTCCTCTTGTAGAGCAGGCCAACCATTACTGCGAATGCGCCGGTTGCAATAAAGTGCATGAGGAAACCGTAGATTCCGTCTCCTCCCATCAGGAATGCCTGAATAAAGCTTACCATGAAGGTAACCACCAGGCCAGCTGCAGGGCCGAAGGCGAATGCAGTGATGTAGATTGGAATATCTGCCGGATCATATACAAGGAATGGTGCCGGTGGATATGGAATCCTGATGAGGAGCATGACCAGAGAGAGAGCGGTCATAAGTCCCAGTTTAACCAGAGTGCTGGTGTTGAAAGTGTTTTCTCTTTTCATAACATATTCCTCCTGAATAGATAAAATCGTTCCTTTAATCCCGTGGGATGTCTGCAGGAACAGCTGCTACAGTTGGAATCTGTCAGGCATTATAAACGGCCTCGTATAAGATACAAGGCCGTCTCTACAAACTAATTAACTAACTTAATTTGTAAATGTTTCTTTCATCCGGACTATACCGTCGGTACCAGATTCTCACTGGTTCTGCAAATGCTCGCGGACTTAAGGAGAATCTCACAATACATCGCTCCTATCACCGCCGGTGTGGACTTTCACCACGCCCTGAAACAGATTTACTTGTTGTGTAGATACTACTACATTCTTATATGTTCGTCAAGCACAGAGGAACATACATTCATTCCCCCGTTATTACTGGCAGCAGATCTTGTAGATGGCTCTTGCATAGATCCTTGCGGACTTGTAGAAGTGATCAAGAAGCAGTCTCTCGTTAGCCTGGTGCATCCTGTCCTCGTCTCCAGGGAACATTCCGCCGTAGGCCAGTGTTCCAGGAATCAGCTTTGCATAAGTGCCGCCGCCCATTACCAGAGGCTTTGTCTTGTCATCGCCGGTTTCATCTACATATGCGCCTATGAGGTTCTGCACCATAGGGTCGTCATCAGGAAGATAAACAGGTTTCTCCAGCATCTTCTTTACGAATCCTACTTCTGTGCCCTCCAGGGTCTTCTCAAATACCTCATACACCTGTTCGTCAGTGTATGTTACAGGGTAGCGGATGTTAACAGTTACTGAGATTACATCCTCGTCTCCTGATGCCAGGCCTACGTTGAAGATCAGGTTTCCTGAAGGTTCGTCATGGATAACAGGTCCCATCTTTCCGCCTTCAAGGTCGAATCCGATGTACTTATTGTAGTATTCTGTAAATTCGTTTACTCCAGGATCTGCAAAGTCCAGTTCTCCCAGGAATGCCATCATGATGCTGATTGCATTCAGGCCCTCCTGAGGTCTGGCTCCGTGAGCCTGAACTCCGAAACTTTCGATTACAAGGGACTTGCCCTGCTTCTTTGTCGTTACTTTGTATCTTGTTTTTCCTGAAAATGCCTCTGCCTTTGAAGCTATATCATCGTAATCCTTCTGGTCTTCTGAGAATACTACGACTTTAGCCTGAGGAGATACGATGTTATATGCAACGCCGGATTCCATGCTTCTGAACTTCAGTCCATCACCGGCTTTGCCTCCTGAAAGCTTTCTGGCTATATCAAAGACGAGAATTCCCATCTCTCCCTGAACAACAGGAAAGTCCGCATCAGGGGTAATTCCCAGCTCAGGCATTTTCTCAACATGATCTCTGTAGTAGATCATTCCTTCTTTATCTGTCTCTTCATCAAGGCCAAGAATCATTCTGATATTCTTCTTCGGGGTGATTCCAGCTTCCTTGATGGCCTTCATTGCATAAAGAGCTGCAACAGCAGGGCCTTTGTCGTCAGAAGTTCCTCTGCCGTAAATCCATCCGTCCTTAACGATAGGATCGAAAGGATCGGTCTCCCATCCTTCACCAACTGGAACTACATCCAGGTGAGTTGTGATGCCAAAGGTCTCAACCTTTTCACTGTCCGGTGCCTTGAACTCAATGTGACCGCCGTAGTTATCATAATTTGCAGTCTCAAAGCCCATCTCTTCTCCAACACTCAGCATGTGCTCATAGGCCTTCTGAATGCCGGCTCCAAATGGATAAGTCTGTCCGTCTTCGCCCTTGACAGCAGGTGCCAGCACACTGTCGATCTTGATTGCATCCTGCAGAGTATGCAGCATGTCTTCCTTCATACCGTCAAGCACTTCCAAGTAATCCATACATCCTCCTAGAACTATGGGATATATCATATCCCTGAAGGCCTTACCGGGGCCTTCCCAACCTTGAAATAACCTACGTATATTGAATCACCGGCTTTATAAACACCGGTGTTTCAAACGGATGTTAAAACCATTACCCAAGCTTCTTTATATTCTTTGCCTTTGTAGTTGTATCTGTTACATAAGCTGATACTATCTGTCCATTCTTTATCTTGCTTACGTTAACGCTTCTAACAGTGTTTCCATTCTCATCGAAGGTAAACACTCCTGTGGCACATCTTACATTATCTATTGATGCCAGTGAATCCCTAATATCTGTAGTCTTCAGACTTCTGGAGCTGTTGATGGCATTCATTGCCAGAAGATAAGCGTCATATCCCTCTGCCGCTTCCTCTGTAGGAATATCCTTGTCTCCGTATTTGTTCGCATATTCAATGAGAAATTTCTGTGTCTCAGCTGCTACCGTTCCCGTAGTAGAACCATTTGCCTGGACTACAGTATCAGATGGAAAAGCAACCTTAATATCCGGATGCTTCTTCATCATATCCACAAAGTCAGAAGATGTCCACCCTCTGGTTCCAAGGAATGTAATATTTGTCATTCCCATCTTCTCTGCTTTGCTGAAGACCCTGTCTGCCATCTCAGTTCCTACTGGAAGGTAAACAGCATCTACACCTGACTTCTTAATCTTCTCCATCAGCTTGTTCAGCTTCGGTTTAGCAGCTGAAATGGTGGTGTTCATTACAATGTAGTGATCATCCCCGTCCAGCTGGTCGGTCTTCTCTGTAAAGCCCTTTACTGCCGCTGCCACGGAACTGTCGTTCTCTACGCTCACAAGGCCTATGGACTTGGAGCCCAGTCCGTTCTGGTTTACAGCGTAGTCGGCCATACCTGCACCGGTCTGGTAACTTGTCATGCAGACCCTGAAATAATAAGGATTTCCCTCTGTGATCAGAGGATTTGTAGCCGAAGGAGTAATTGTAGGAATCCGTGCTTCCTTGATATACGGACCTGCGATCATGGAATTTGCCTCGCCAGCTCCTCCGATAATAACAGATGGCTTAAGCTTGATAAGGCTCTTGATTGCTGTCCTGGCTGTATCTGTGCTTGATTGTGTATCCACATACACCAGCTTCACATCTGCTCCGGCCACATTGTCGTACATGCTGTGGGCCAGCTCAATTCCTTTGATAATATCCTTTCCTTTATCCTCCAGATCTCCTGTCTGAGGCTCAAAAACGCCGATATAGATGGTCTCGCTGTCCTTGTCGGCGCTCTTGTCGATAAATGTCATTTTGAA
>Ga0256404_1005268_pt1 | contig 23140 bp, 17 predicted proteins | sample RumenRJG_01DNA_FD_185990 | JGI IMG/M metagenome (GOLD analysis project Ga0256404, IMG submission 185990) | Bovine rumen microbial communities from Lethbridge, Alberta, Canada - RJG_01 | ecosystem: Host-associated > Mammals > Digestive system > Stomach > Rumen | place: Canada: Alberta | collected... | reverse complement strand
CCCCGGCACCGGCCGGGGCAGCAGCTCAGAGCAGCCTTGTCAGACCCAGGCCGGCTGGCTGTTCTCAAAGGCCTTGATCTGATCCTCGTGGCGGAGCGTGAGCGCGATGTTGTCGAGGCCGTTCAGGATGCAGTAGCGCCTGAACTCGTCAAACGGGAAGCTGAACTCAAGGCTTCCTGCGGAGACGGTCTTCTTCTCCAGATCAACGGTTACCCTGACGCTCTCGTCAGACCGGATGAGCCTGAAGAGCTGGTCAACCTCATCGGCGGTAAGCTTCACGCAGACGAGGCCGTTGTTGAGCGAGTTGTTGTAGAAGATGTCCGCGAAGCTCGGGGCGATGATTGCCCTGAAGCCGTAGTCGGCAAGGGCCCAGGGAGCGTGCTCGCGGGAGGATCCGTTGCCGAAGTTCTCGCGCGCGAGGAGGAACTTCGCGCCCTCATAGCGCTTCTCGTTGAGGACGAACTCAGGATTGGGCTCGTTCTCCGCGTCATCGAGGTAGCGCCAGTCGTGGAACAGGTGCTTGCCGAAGCCGATCTTGGTAACAGACTTCAGGAACTGCTTGGGGATGATCTGGTCAGTATCGACGTTTGCGGCGTCAAGAGGAACTGCTATGCCGGTTTCCCTTACGAATGCTTTCATTCCTTATCCTCCATGAACTTCCTTACGTCGACAAAATGTCCGGCAATGGCGGCAGCGGCTGCCATGGCGGGGCTCACCAGGTGGGTCCTGCCGTTCTTGCCCTGGCGCCCGACGAAGTTCCTGTTCGAGGTCGAGGCGCAGACATGGAACTCCGGGAGGCGGTCATCGTTCATGGCAAGGCACATCGAGCAGCCGGCGTGCCTCCACTCAAAGCCTGCCTCAATGAAGATCCTGTCGAGGCCTTCCTTCTCTGCCTGCATCCTGACAGGGACGGATCCCGGCACAACCATGGCGCTGACGCCCTCATGTACGTGGCGGCCCTTCACCACCTCTGCGGCAACCCTGAGGTCCTCAATCCTGCCGTTGGTGCAGGAGCCGATGAAGACGTTGTCGACCTTGATGTCCTTGATGTCGGAGTGCGGCTTCTCGTCCTGGTACCTGAGAGCGTCCTCGCAGGACTTCCTCTGCACGGGATCGGAAAAGTCCTCCGGAGCGGGGATAGGCTGGTTCACTGAGCCGCCCTGCCCGGGGTTGGTTCCCCAGGTTACCTGGGGCTCGATGGCGCTGCCGTCGAAGACCTCGACCTTGTCGAACACCGCGTCGGGATCGTCATGAAGCTCCTTCTTCCAGAACTCGACGGCCTCGTCCCACTTCTCGCCCTTCGGGGCATAGAGGCGGCCCTTAACATAGGCGAAGGTGGTCTCGTCAGGGGCGATGAGGCCGACCTTGGCGCCCATCTCGATGGCCATGTTGCTCACGGTCATGCGGCCTTCCATCGACATGTCGCGGAAGACGTCGCCGGTGAACTCAACCGCGTAGCCGGTGCCGTAGGCGGTGCCGAGGCGCGCGATGATTGCAAGTATGACATCCTTCGGGTAAACGCCCTTCTGGAGCTTTCCGTTCACCTCGATCTTCATGTTCTTGAGGCGGGCCTGCTTGACAGTCTGGGTCGCAAGGACATGCTCGACCTCGGAGGTGCCTATGCCGAAGGCAAGGGCGCCGAACGCGCCGTGGGTCGCGGTGTGGGAGTCGCCGCACACCAGTGTTACGCCCGGGATGGTCGCGCCGATCTCAGGCCCGACGCAGTGGATGATGCCCTGGCGGTCGGAGCCCAGTCCGAAGAGCGGCACATTGAACTCGTCGCAGTTCTTCTTCAGGGTCTCCATCTGGATCCTGCCGAGCTCGCTGCAGGCGCTGAAGCTCGTGGACTTCGTGGAGACGTTGTGGTCCATGGTGGCGAAGGTGCGGTCAGTGCGGCGGATCTTCCTGCCGTTCTGGCGGAGTCCCTCGAACGCCTGCGGGCTCGTTACCTCGTGGACAAGGTGACGGTCAACGTAGAGGATCGGGAGCTCGCCCGGCTCCTCGCAGACGACATGGCTGTCGAAGAGCTTCTGATAGAGTGTCTTTCCCATAATAACCTGAGTCTTTATTCCGGCTTTGCCGGAAAATGCATGTAAATCTGAAGAGCCGCGCAGCCTCCCGGACTGCGCCGGCTCTGTTCATCTGCGGAAGCTTTCCGGACTGATGATTCTGCCCGTCCGGAAAGGACTTCCATGCAGCCACTCATTCCGGAGGCGCTTCAGAAAATCCTTCTGCGCCATTCACGGCCGGGGACTGCCGCAGCGGAATCAGTGGATTCTCTTCACAATCTCATCGCCCATCTCGGAGGTGCTGAGCGCCTTTACGTCAGTCCTTCCGCCGATGAGGTCGCCGGTCAGGCAGCCGTCAGCAAGGGCGGATGCGACAGCGTGCTCGATTGAGCGCGCTGCGGCCTCCTCGTTGAAGCTGTAGCGGAGCATCAGCGCGCCGGAGAGGATCTGCGCAACCGGGTTCGCGATGTTCTTGCCGGCGATGTCTGGAGCGGAGCCGCCTGCAGGCTCGTAGAGGCCGAAGCCCTGCTCGTTGAGGCTTGCGGAAGGCAGCATGCCCATGGAGCCCGTAACCATCGCGCACTCGTCTGAGAGGATGTCGCCGAACATGTTTGAGCAGAGCAGGATGTCGAACTGGGCGGGGTTCTTCACAATCTGCATGGTGGCGTTGTCGATGTAGAGGTTATTGAGCTCAACCTCAGGATAGTCCTTCGCAACCCCGGCAACGACCTCGCGCCAGAGGATGGAGCTCTGCAGGACGTTGGCCTTGTCGATGGAGGTGACCTTCTTCTTGCGCTTCATGGCAGACTCGAAGGCAATCCTCGCGATGCGCTCGATCTCAAAGCGGTGGTATACCTCGGTATCGTAGGCCTTCTCCTCTGGGCCGCTTCCCTCGCGTCCCTTTGGCTTGCCGAAATAGATTCCGCCGGTGAGCTCCCTTACGACGACCATGTCGAAGCCGTTCTCGGAGATGTCGGCACGGAGCGGGGAGAGGGAGTTGAGCCCGTCATAGATCCTTGCGGGACGGAGGTTGCAGAACAGCTTGAAGTGGCTGCGGAGCGGAAGGAGCGCGCCGCGCTCAGGCCTCTTGTCGGAGGGAAGACTGTCCCACTTCGGGCCGCCTACTGAGCCGAAGAGGATCGCGTCTGACTGCTCGCAGGTCTTGAGCGTATCCTCAGGGAGCGGAGTGCCGCTAAGATCGATGGCTGCGCCGCCGACCGGCTTCTCGGTGAAGCTGAAGGAAACGCCGTGAAGCTTTCCTGCAGCCTCAAGAGTCTTGATTGACTCCTTCATTACCTCTGGACCTATGCCGTCACCAGGCAGTACGGCGATTTTGTACGTCTTGGCCATTTATTCCACTCCTTTGAGCTGTCTTGAGCTTTGTGTCTGTAAAAAGTTCCGGAGATGCGGCCTGCATCCCGGAACCTCTGAAATTTTCCGCCGCATGGACCCTGGGAATGCTACTTCCCGGGGACTTTCCTTAATTTACGGCTGCGGCGCCTGCGGGGAGCTCTCCCTGCTCCTTCTTCTCCTGGATGATCTTCGCGCACTCAATCGAGTTGATGGCGTGCACGAGGGCGCGTGCGGAGGCCTCGATGATGTCGGTCGCGAGGCCCATGCCGTGGAACTTCCTGCCCTCGTAGTCGACGATGATGTCAACCTCGCCGAGCGCGTCCTTGCCCTGGCCGCCTGCCTTGATCTCGAATGAGTAGATCTTCGCGTCAATGCCGGTGATTCTGAGGATGCACTGGTATACCGCATCGACAGGTCCGTTTCCGGTAGCGGCCTCGCAGACCTTCTTTCCGCCTACGTCCATCCTGACGCTCGCGGTGGCGAGCACGGAGCCGCCGGAGAGGACTGAGAGATAGTCAAGCTTGTAGTAGTCCTCGTTCTTCTCGAGCTCGGAGAAGAAGAGGAGCGCCTCGAGGTCGTAGTCGAAGACCTGGCCCTTCTTGTCGGCGAGCTTGAGGAACCTCGCGTAGAGCTTGTCGAGATCGTAGCTGCCGTCCTTGTAGCCCATGCTCTCCATGCGGCTCTTGATGACGTGGCGCCCGGAGCGCGAGGTCATGTGGAGGGTGCTCTGGTTGAGGCCGATGCTCTCCGGGGTGATGATCTCGTAGGTCTGGGAGTTCTTGAGGAAGCCGTCCTGGTGAATTCCGGAGCTGTGGGAGAAGGCGTTCTGTCCGACAATCGCCTTGTTCTGCGCGACGGGCACGTTGCAGATCTTGCTGACGAGCTGGCTGGTGCGGTAGATCTTCTTCGTGTTGATGCCGGTCTCGGTGTGAAGGAAGTCGCTTCTCGTCTTCATGACCATCACAACCTCCTCAAGGGAGCAGTTGCCGGCGCGCTCGCCGAGTCCGTTCATGGCGCACTCGATCTGCCTTGCGCCGTTCTCGACGGCGACGATGGAGTTGGCGGTTGCCATGCCGAGGTCATTGTGGCAGTGGACGGAGAGCACGCATTTGTCAATGTTGGGAACTCTCTCGATGATGCCCCTGATCTTGGCGCCGAACTCGTTCGGGAGGTTGTAGCCGACGGTGTCCGGGATGTTGATGGTGGTCGCGCCTGCGGCGATGGCCTTCTCGATGATGATGCAGAGGTTGTCAACGGAGGTGCGTCCGGCATCCTCGCAGGAGAACTCGACGTTGTCGGTGTAGTTCTTCGCGAGCTTTATGGAATGCTCTGCCATCTCGCAGACCTCCTCGAAGGTCTTGTGGAGCTTGGTCTGGAGGTGGATGTCAGAGGTCGCGATGAAGGTGTGGATGCGGAAGTTCTCGGCAGGCTTGAGCGCCTCGGCGCAGGCTATGATGTCCTTGTCGACGGCGCGGGCGAGTCCGCACACGCAGCTGTTCTTCACGGTCTTGGCGATGGTGTTCACCGCGCTGAAGTCGCCCGGGGAGGAAATGGGGAAGCCCACCTCCATGACATCGACGCCGAGCTCCTCGAGGGCGAGCGCGATCTTGAGCTTCTCATCAGGGTTGAGGCTGGCGCTGAGCGCCTGCTCGCCGTCGCGGAGAGTGGTATCGAATATGATTACGCGGTCAGACATATTTTCTAATCCTCTGTACTTCATTTCATGTTTCTGCGTACTTCAGCTCGGGCGCGGGCCCCGCAGAAATAAAAAAACCCGCGCATCGCACGGGTTCAATTGTTCTCTTGTCAAAAGGCAGCAAAAACTAAAGACCCGGCGCGATAAAGCCCAGGCCTAGCAGGAGAACATTCTTGGAAACAACAGCTGACATCATTTCTGCCACCTTAAAAATCTCGCTATATTTTTGTAGTTTTTTGCTCACTTGTCAAGCGCCGCGAGCTGGATCTTTGCATCTTTTCTGCACGCCGCTGAATATTTGCGAAAGTCTGCCTCTGAGGACAGGATTTCCGCCCCGGGGAGAGCCTCATCGGGGCCTTATCTGGTTCTGTCCGCTATCTCCCTGAGCCAGGGGCTGCTCCTCAGATCATCCTTTCCGAGAATCCTGAGCCTCAGCGCGATATAAATGAGGGCATAGGCTCCGGTCGCGACGCAGAGGGCAATGAGCGCGTCAGCAAAGATGCTGCCGGAGTCCGTGAGGCAGCCCCTCATGCCGCAGCTCCCGTAGTCAAAGAAGAGGTACCCGGGGATAAGCACCGCAGCCGCTGTCGCATAGAATATTGTGACCTTCCGGAGCGATATTGGATAGGTGCCGAAGATTTCTCCCGTAACGCCGTTCACTGCATCGACATAGATTCCGCCATGGTAGCGGCAGATGACGAAGTACGCTGGGATCTGCACCAGGCGCCAGCCCCTCCCGCTATAGCTCACGCTGAACTCCCTGAAATCGATATGGCTCCAGCTCCTGCTGAGCTCCGCGACAGTGCGCCGCTTTATCTCCGGAACCATGCGCTCATGCGCCATAGCCTCTGCCTCATTCACCGGGACAGTGGGGAGGAATGAGAAGCTCCCGGCGAAGTACTCACTCTGCCAGGCGCTGAACGCGTCAGCAGGAGTAGATCTCCAGAGGAACGATGCATAGTCTCCCGCGATGTCCTGATCCGCCGGCACGCAAAAGCCCTCGAGATCCGCGCTTGCCGTGCCGCTTATCGGGTGCCAGTCAACGGCAGTCCTCGTAACGGCAATGCCGCGCGCGTTCTTCTCGGTTACCGTCATGTTCCTGCCGCCGCGCCCTGTATACTTTGCCGTTACGCGCGCACTGAACACCCAGAAGGGGATGTACTGCGGCGAGATGAACTTCACCTCAAGGTGCTTTGAGGTGAGATCAGGCGCGAAGGGATGCCTGCCGCACCACTCCTTGATGAGGAGCCTCACCCTGTCTCCCGGGATCATGAGGCGCGCCGTGCCGTCCGGCCTTGCAAACGCGAGCTGCTTCCCATCGAGGACAAGCCCCGCGCCGCAGTACGGGCAGATCAGGGAAACGGTCCTCCCGTCGGTCTTTGTCTCCGCGCCGCATACCGGGCACCTGACAGGGAGACACTGGTACGGCTGGAGGCTCATGAAGGAAGGGAGTGCCTGATAGCGGTGATAGCCCGCGGGAGCAGCTTCACGGACGCTCAGCGCCGTGCCGCAGTTCCGGCATTTAAGCCCTCCTGAGGCGCCGTCCCATTCCATCGCTCCGCCGCAGGCTGGGCAGCTGTACACTTTCATGAGAACCTCCGACTGTGAGACCGCGTGACAGCATGCATGACAGATCATGCGCGCGCCATCATGGGACTCAGTATACAGCGGCGGGCGCCCTGCGGAGAGGAGGGAAAGTTCCCGGGAAAACGGAGAATGGATGGGCAGGACTGGAGCAGTGAGTCATTTGCTGCTTTGGCTGGCGTCAGCCGCGCGGGTGATCCAGTATGCCCTCTCTGTGATCTCCCTGAGCCATTTCTTGTTTTTCAGATCATCCTTTCTGTAAATGGGCGGTGTTAAGCCCAGAAACGCGGCCACCAGGCAGACAGCTGACACGGCACAGAAAAATACGAACCAGACCAATGCTCTGTCATGGTCAATGCCGTACCCGCCGTCAGTATTTATTATTACATCATCCCAGTCAATTGCCACGCACAGCAGCGCAGTGCCAGCCGCCACCAGCAGAGCAAGTACAGCAAGCCTGATGGAAGATACCGGAAAATCGCCGAAGACTTCCCCCGTAGCTCCGTTAACGGCCTCAAAATAGAATCCGCCGCGGTAGCTGCTGATGACGAAGTATGCCGGGATCTGAACGAGGCGCCAGGCCTTATTGTTGTACTTCAGATCAAAGGTCCTGTAGCTGAGATTCTTGAATTCGGAGGCCTCGTACTGCTCTTTCTCGATGCGTTTCCTTATCTCGGCTTTCATCTCCTCCCTTGCCTTCGCCTCTGCGTCGGATGCGGAGACAGCCGGCAGGAAGGACCAGCTTCCCAGAAGATACTCCGGCTGCCAGGCGCAGAGTGCATCCTGAGGAGTCGAGCTGAAGAGAATACGCCTGTAACAGGCATCATCCGTTTCAGGATCAGCCGGCACGCAGACATTCTCCATAAGGTCGCTTCGTCTTCCCTTGAACGGCTCCCAGTCTGAGAGCAGCCTGGACCCTTCCTTTTCATCAGACTCAAGCCGGTGCGGCTGTCTTAGCCTGCTTCCGTACCCTGCATACTCAGTTGAAATGCCGGCACTGAATACCCAGAGCGTTATGTACTGGCGGGAGATGAACCTGCCCCTGATGCGCCCTGACGAGAAGCCTGGCGCGAGCAGGCGCCTGCTGCATTCTTTCCTTAAAAGCCCGTCCACCCTGTCCGGAGGGATCATGAAAGGCGCCAGGCCGTCAGGCCTTGCGAACGATAGCAGCTTGTCAGCGGACACGAAGCCTGCCCCGCAGCTGGGGCAGGTCTCTGAGACTGTACGGCTCCCGGTCTTTATCTCTGCCCCGCAGGCAGGGCAGCGGACGGACTTCTCCTTATCGTCCTGAATGGCGGGAAAGGACGGCAGTGACTCATAGTCGTGGAAGCCCTCAGGCGCAGCCTTTTGGACACTCACCTTCGCTCCGCAGCTCCGGCACCTAAGGCCGCCTGACTCTGCGTCCCACTCCATGAATCCGCCGCAGGAGGGACATCTGTAGACTTTCATGAGGACTCTCCGCGAAACCGGACGAAGGGATGATCAGCGCGCGGCACCGGCATGCGCCGCTGCCGCGCCAGAAGAAGCTCGGGAGCCCTATTTGATTTTCTCCATGATCTCCCGGAGCCACGGGTTCTTCTGCAGCTCATCCTTGCCGATTACCTTGCCCTGCAGCCAGAAATAGATGCAGACATAGGCGATGAGCGCGATGACGCCTACGATTGCGCCAGTAAAGCCGAACTGTCCCCAGCTGAAGTTGCAGCTCTCATTCGTGCAGATCATGACGCTCTCCGGGACAAAGACAGCGATGCAGGCAAGCGATGCCAGGACCCCGAGGATGTAGGCGATAGTGACCTTGAGGAACGATACCGGGTAGGTTCCGTAGATTTCTCCCGTAACTCCGTTCACCGCGTCGACATAGATCCCGCCGTGGTAGCGGCAGATGACGAAGTAGCCCGGGATCTGATCAAGGCGCCAGGCCATCTCGCTGTACTCGGTGTCAAAGGAGCTGAACTCGACATGATCGTACTCACGGCTGAGATCTGATCTGGTCCTCTCCTCGAGCTCATCCTTCATGTCATCCTTGGCCTGCGCCTCGGCATCCTCAACCGGAACGGTCGGGATGAAGGAGTAGCTTCCGGCGAAATACTCCGGCTTCCATTCGTCAAAGGCGTCATCCGGCGTCGAGTCGAAAAGGAAGTCCGAGTATTCCTTATTGATGTTCCCATCGGCAGACACGCCGATGTTCTCGAGATCATCGCTCACGGTGCCGTGGATCGGGTACCAGTCGGTGACGGTCCTCGTGGAGCTTGAGCCGTCGGAATTCTTCCTCGTTACCGTCCGGTCCTTGCCGCCGCGCCCGGAGTACTCTCCACAGACATGGGCCCTGAACACCCAGAACGGGATGTACTGCGGAGAGATGAACTTGACCTCAAGGTACTTGGACGCGAGGTTGGGCGCGAACATGTGCTTGCCGCACCACTCCTTGACGAGCTGCCTCACCTTGTCGCCGGAGATCATTACAGGCGCGACGCCGTCCGGCTTCGCGAATGAGAGCTGCTTGTCGTCGAACACGAGGTTTGCCCCGCAGTACGGGCAGCCCATGGAGACCGTCTTGCCGTCAGCCTTGATCTCGGCTCCGCAGCCGGGGCACTGGATGACCGTCTCCGGGTAGTCCTGCAGGCTCTGGAACGCAGGCAGCGTCTCGTAGGGGTGATAGCCGAGCGCCTCGGCATCCTGGACCTTGACCAGAGTGCCGCAGTTCCTGCACTTCAGTCCTCCTGTCGCGCCGTCCCACTCCATTGATCCGCCGCAGGCATGGCAGCTGTAAAGTTTCATGAAAATTCTCCTGAATGATCCCGGCCGGTGCCTGAGCCAGGCGCACCATGGCGCAGGCGGATGCGGGCACACTGCCGGATTTTCGTCCGATTATACACGGCAGTGTGCCTGCGGGGTACTCCACTCAGGTGCAGATCAGGGGAGCTCCCTCTCTCCGGGCGCAGGATGAGCCCTGCTCCTCATCCTCATCTCCAGCCAGGATTTCCTCCAGCGCATGAGCACGAGGAGCCCCAGTACACACGAGTAGCAGATGAATCCGCCGTACTCGGAGAGTATGCCCATGAAGTTCTCCGCGCGGAAGGCAAAGTCGCGCCACAGCCGGTACTGCCAGACGAGGGGGAAGGCGTTCGACGCAATGTAGGCGCCCTCGTTGAGGAAGCCCGTTGCGAGAGTCGAGCCGCCGGTGATGAATCCTGGCGGGACGATGAGGATCATGAACGCAGCTCCCATGCCGGGCTCAGCGCATTTCCAGGCGAGGGTGAAGCCGAATAGCCCGATGCACATGCCGGTCATGAAGATGCTCGGGACAAAAAGGAGGAAGTTCCCGTCAAAGCGGAGCTGCCCGAACGTCGTGAGGAGGCAGATGTCCACGCTGATTGCCGTCGTGTAGAAGAAGGCATAGGGGATGAGCCTTGCCATCATGCACAGAGGCCCCTGCAGCACAGCCCGCCTGAACTGCCCGGTAACGCGGAGCCTCCCCGGGATCATGAGGACGGTGAGCCCCAGGTAAATCGAGCTGAAGAAGAAGATGAAGGCTATCACCATGTTGTTGGTTGCGGAGAACACCGGATCGCCGAGCCTCCTCACCACAGTGCGGACAGGGGAGAGGATCGAGCCGGCGCTCTCCGCCCCGGTGCGGCCCATGGCCATTACGCGCGGCGCGCTCTCGCCCGCCCCGGTCTCCGAGGAGATGCTGTTGAGCGTCTCGATGACCTCAGCGTTCTGCGCCTCGTTGGTGTAGTCCGCGAAATATCCGAGGTTCACCTGGCGGCGGGACGACCTGATATTGCGCTCGGTGTCATGCGGTATGTAGAGGACTCCCAGGTTGCGGTCGCCCATCACGAGCGCGACCGGATCGACAGGGTTCCTGAATATGTCGGTAACCTGGATATAGGACGAGGTGTTCAGGAGCTCGATGAAGTGCTGCGACCATGACGAGCTGTCGAGATCTACCACGGCGACGCGCCCCTTGAACACTACCTGGTGCGAGAGCGCAATGGAGAAGACGAGGCAGGTGATGAGCGCGATCATCAGGGAGAGCCTGTGATAGGGCATGAAGCGCCCCGAGCGCATGGCGTCGATTTCCTCGAGCGCCGCGTGGATCATCCGGTTAATCGCTTTCATCGGCGATCTCCACGGTCATGCCGGTCCTGAGCTCCTCAGGCGCATCGGTAACGTCGACGCGGAGCCTGAACGAGGTCAGATCGGCCTGTCCCTGCTCGCGGGTCATGCGGAGATCCGCAAATGACGGGGCCGCGTTCACCGAGCGCGCGATGCCCTTCACCTCGCGGCCCAGCGCCGGAGCCGTGCCTGTTACGGCGCTGCCCTTCTTATAGCGAGCGACGGTGCGCTCCGAAAGGTAAACGTCATAGTAGCGCCGTTCAGTCTCGAGGTTGAGCGCAGCGGCTGACGCGGGGACAAGCTCGCCCTCCTCGAAGTAGGTGTCAAGCACTATGCCGTCGCAGGGAGCGTAGAGCTTGGTGCGGGAGAGGTTGAGGAGCTGCTGGTCAAGCCTTGCCTGCGCGGCATCCCTCGAGGCCTCGAGCGCATGGAGCGCCTGCTCCATGCTGTCACAGTCCGTTCTCATCTGGGTGATGGCGCTCAGCGTCATGCCCTCGGCGCTTCCGGTGTCATGGAGCCTCTTCATCTGCCTCGCTGTCGCGCCGACGGTAAGCTCCTCTAGGCTCTTGAGAGCCGCGGTATGCTGAGCCTCGGCCTGTGCGCTCACGGCGCGGGCCTTGTCATAGGCGCTCCTTGAGGCCGCGGAGACCTCGACAAGCGACGAGTAGCGCTTGTACTCGGCCTTTGCCTGCGAGAGCTCCTCGCTGCTGCCGCGGAGCTTTGACTCCAGCGACTCGATCTGACGCCACTGTGAGATCTCAGTGGTGCGTACCCGGTCGCGGGCATTTTTGAGATCGAGCTCCTGCTTCCTAATCTCCGCGTCAAGCTGCGCGAGCGATGCCCTGAGGTCAGCAACCGTATTCTGGAGGTCACGGTCATCGATGACCATCAGCAGCTGTCCCTTCTTCACCCTGTCTCCCTCGGAAACCTTCCTGGAGAGCAGCTTGCCGCCCACGCCCTCAAAGGCGCAGGCGACCTCGTCTGCTGTCAGGATGCCGCCCTTGAAGCGCCTCGCCTCGGTAACGGCATCGGCACGGCGGCCGAGCATGATGAGAACAACTGCAATGCAGAGAACAGTGACAAAAAACATGGCAGTACGGAAAGCAGGACGCTTCCTCAGGTACTGGAGAATCTGCTGACTCACAGGGAATCCTTGGGGAACCAAAGCGGCACGGGAGGATGGCAGAACGCCCGGATCCGGGACTTAGTCTGAAATGATTGCCATCAGGCGCTTTGATTGGGTTGCGGCCGGACGAGCGTCCCGCCTATGCGCGTCATGATACAGAATTCTGGCCTCAATTGTAAGGGCTTTTGCGCCCTGTCCGCTCATGGCAGGTACTGTATTCCGGTTCCTGCCCGGGCTTATGGCCGGATTCTGACAAAAAATCGCCTGACATGATCTGTTATGACAGATATACGGCCAATATAATTGGCGCGGCTGCCATGTGCCGGCTATCATTGTCCGCAGATAAGAAAAGCACGGGCGGCTCCGGTTTAATCAGCGCGTGCGGATTAAACAAGACCAGACTGCAGAATAAAGATACGGAAAGCAGATCATGAAGAACGAAGATGAAATCAGAAGCATAATTCAGACAAAGATCGAGAACAAGCACATCAATACGATGGACGACCTGCTGTTCAAGTTTATATTCGGGAAGGAGGAACGCAAGCACTTCACAATAGATTTCCTGAACTCAGTGCTCAGCGAGTCGCTTGGGCACAGGATCAATGACATCGAGTTCAGGCCGACGGAGCAGATCCCCTATAACAAGGCGGACAAGGCACCGCGCTTTGATGTCGCGTGCAGGCTCGATACCGGAGAGCTCGTTGATGTCGAGGTGCAGGTTGCCAACCGGCACAACATGGATAAGCGCACGCTTGCCTACTGGACATATATGTATTCCACAGGCCTGCATTCCGGTGAGGACTATCTGGAAGCGAGCCCTGCCATCACGATCAACATCCTCGCTTTCAACATTCGCCGGAAAGCAATTGTGCATTCGTCCTGCAGTATCAGATGGGACGACGAGCCTTACAGGCGCTTCGGCAAAAACCTCAGATTCCACTTTCTTGAGATCAAGAAATTCCTGAGGGCTGCGAGAAACAAGCCTGCCAGCGAAATGACGAGGATAGAGCGCTGGATGGGATTTTTCGCTTTCCGCAGGAAGAAACAGAAACAGGAGCTCGCAATGTGCGATGATGTAATAAGCAAGGCTTATGACGCATGCGATGTCTTTTTCAGCAGCATGGAGGAGCGCATGAACTACATCAATAACGAGATAGCCCGTATGGATTACCGTGCAGATATAAAGGATGCTGAGGATCGCGGTGAAGAGCGCGGGATAAAAATCGGCGAGGAGCGCGGCGAGGAACGCGGCGAAGAGCGTTTCGCAAAACTCATGCAGATTCTGACATCACAGAACAGGAATGATGATATTTCCAGAATCATTACTGACAAGGCATACCGTCAGAAATTGTTCGGTGCATTCAATATCTGAGGCTGGGCTGCAAGCCAGCATAAAAACAGCAGCGCTTCCCGGTAAATCAGATCGGCGCTGCCGTGTCCATTCGTCCTGATGCTCTGCTTTGAGGAGCACAGCTCCAGAGCAAAGCAGTTGATATCCATTCGGCACTCCTAAGGAATGTCCGGACGGAATGACTTTTCTGTTCAGAGGCACTGCAGGCTGAGCATCTTTCCTGGATTCATGGAAGCGCTTCCCTTCCCCATTTCTCAGTATCGACATGCCGGAGACGGATATAATCATGACGTATGCCGCATGAACAGTCTGCCCGGACGCCTACGGGCAAAGGAGAAAATCATGAACACATGTCTCTGCTACAGCAGATGCACTACCTGCAAGAAAGCTCTCAAATGGCTTGACGATCACCATGTCGAATACGCTGTCCGTCCCATTGTCGAAGAGAAGCCTACCGCGGAGGAGCTCAAGGCATGGAGCAACCTCAGCGGAAAGGATCTGAGAAAGTTCTTCAACACCAGCGGAAAGCTCTACCGTGAAATGGGCCTCTCGAAAAAGGTAGGCACCATGACTCCTGACGAGATGCTCTCCATTCTCTCGACTGACGGCATGCTCGTGAAGCGTCCGCTCCTGGTTACGGGCAGCACTGTGCTCGTCGGGTTCAAGGAGGCAGAATGGCAGGCCGCGCTGCTCTCTGAAAACAAGCAGTAAAGACGCCTGAAACCGTAAAATACAAGGCCGGTTTTTCTTATGGTTTTTCATAGTTTCAGAAGGCTATTTTGCTGAACATTTTTTGCAAAAACAGCAGCTTGCATGAAAAATCCGATTCAGAAAGTCAGCGAAAACAGGAAAAATTTCCGTCAATTTCGCTGACTTTTAAAATCACTTTTCGCTGAGTTTCTGAAAATTTACGGATATATGCTATTTAATGCAGTATCGCGTTGCACATGCCGCGTATCAGCAGCAGTCTAAACGCAGGCACACGAAAAATGCCAGCCTGAACAGACTGAAAACTCACCGGTATTCTGACACTCAGAGCCGCTGCCGGCCGTCTATACCGCTTCATCACAGCTCGTCCATCAGCACGAAGTCCCTGAACCTGATATGTCTCACCGTGCTGGTGCTGTAATCATTCTCATCGTTCGTAATCACGATCTTCTGACAGGAGTTGTCCATTTTGGCAAAGGCTCCGAACTCCCTGTCCCAGGCCTTATTCTCTGCAACAGAATATGCTGCCTGAATGTAATACTGCCTGCCGCCTTTACAGGCTATGAAATCAATCTCATGAGAGCCGTCATTGTAGACCTGCATGCTGTAGCCCATGTAAAGAAGCTCGTTGTATACAACATTCTCGAAATTGTGAGTGAGATCATATCGGCTGTTTATTACTCTGATCGAGTTAAGTGCAACATCCTCGTCATAGACTTTAAGGTAGTATTCAAGCTCACGCTTTGATTTCGCAGAGAATTTTTTTACTGTTGCAATTGCATATGCCTCCTCAAGATACCCAATGTATTTAGTGATTGTTGTAAGTGAGCATGAAAGGCCTGCTGTCTTCATATATTTTTCAACAGATCTTGCTGACAGGATCCGTCCATTGGATAGGAAAATGAAATTGGCTAGTCTCTTGAAAATTTCTACTTTGCGTATTCTGTAGCGATTAATGATGTCATTAAGAATAATAGTCTCATTCAGTTCGCTAAGATACGCCCGCTGTGCGCTTTCGCTACTGAACTCAATCCTCTTAGGGAAACCGCCCCAAACAATATAGTCATTCAGGGAGATGTCCCTGCCGAGCTCTTTTCCGTACTCAGAGAGTTCTCTGTACACAAAAGGCCTGATCCTGAACGAGACATACCTGCCAGATAGTTCCTTTGTGAACTCACGGGAGAGCAGTTTTGAATTTGATCCACTGACAAAAACAGAGCAGTTCCGTAATCTCAGTGTCCTACATGCACCAGCCCATCCGTCAAGACGCTGCACCTCATCAAGGAACACATAGCAGAGAGAATTCTTACGGTGATTATCCACGTATTTCAGAAGAGACATTTCATCAGGGACTGCAGACAAAACAGCAGTATCATCAAAATCAAGGTATATAACATTGTCAGACTTATCCATAATTTCACCATGGATTTGTCCGAGTATGATTGACTTCCCGCAGCGCCTAATGCCAGTAATGATCTTGATGAGATCACTGTCGTAGAATTCGCGGATTTGTGCAATATATTTCTCACGCTTTATCATCTCGGCCACCGAGTCACTGTTTGCAAGACACTTTCTGAAAATCGGAATACAGCTCTACGACAGGGATATTTTTCAAGACCCTGAATATTGTCCACTACTACTGGACAATTTTACAAGATATCAAAATATTGTCCAGTACTACTGGACAATTTTCCCAAAAATTGAATATTGTCTACTGCTAATGGACAGTTTTTCAAAATCAGAAAAATTGTCCATTAGTATGGGACATTCAGTCTGAAATTACTGAGTTAGACAGGCAGGACAGCGGTTCGTACCGGAATTGTACGCTCCTCAATCGTCAGTCCTAATGAAGAACCGTCTGTGCTCACTTATGTTAGTCTTTTCCGAAAATCAGAATATTGTCCACTGGTGCTGGACAATTTTCCCAAAAACATAATATTGTCCATTAGTACTGGACAATTTTTCAAAAAACGGAATATTGTCCAGCAGTACTGGACAATATTCCAAAATTCGAAAAATTGTCCATCAGCATTGGTCATGCAGACTGAAAGCCGCTGTCCTTGGCGGAGTGGAGACCGCCAGCTCAACCCCTCTGTCTCCTCAGTCATCAGTCCTGAAGAAGATCCTGCCGTGATCCCTGATGTTTGCCTTCTTTCTTATTGAGACAAGAACATAGGCTGTCGCGGAAACCGCGGCACTGAGGAACAGGCAGAATGCGCCTGCGCTCCCTGGAGGCACATCAAGCGCGCCCCAGAGGAACAGCGCAAGCACGGTGCAGATGAGAAAAGGCACAATCACAGCCTTCATGATGGAGAGAGGATAGTCGCCTATTGCCCTGCCGTTCTCGCCGTTGACCACCACCGCGTAGAGCTTTCCGGCATAGCGGTAGATGATCCGGTAGCAGGGTATGAGGATCTCACTGTAGGAGGCATCAGAAACAGTTATGGTTAGCGAGGTAATCCTTGCTTCGGTGTAGCCGTGGCTCATGATCATGGCCTTCGCGTGAACCCCTGCCATCTCCCGCATTCTCTCCTCAGCCTGCCTCATGCCTTCATCGAAGCCGACATTGCCGAGATCGGTGATGCGCCCCGCAAGGTACTCCGGCCTGTAGGCAAACACCCTGCCGTAGGATACTGCGGATAAGGCATCAGCCGCGATCCTGCTGATCTTTGACGAGGCGCAGATCCTGACGTCGCCTGCGTTAAACCTGTTCCGGCCGGAGCACTGGTGCTCATTCCTCTGCGCCCGGTGGTTTTTCCTGGCAATAGAAGATCTGGTGCCGGCAAACTCCGCGGCCTGCTCGGAGAAGGTCGAGCCGACGCCCTCAAAGGAATAGGCAACACTCCCCGAGAACACCCAGAACGGCACGTAGCAGTTCCTGATGAACTTCTTCTCGATAAGCTTCGGGAACACGGTAGGCGCGAAGAAATGGGTCCTGCTCCATTTCTCGACTGACTTCAGGGCCTGCTTCAGGGACACCGCCTCCGGAACGACGCCGCACTGCCTCATGGAGGAGTCCATCCTCCCGTCAAAGACAAGAGCCGTGCCGCAGTAGGGGCAGACCATGGAGAGCCTCTCCTTCAGCGGCCGGATATCGGCATGGCACGACGGGCAGATGGCTGGCTTCGGGACAGTCACGGCACGCCTTGCTATCTCAGGAGGCACTGTTCCCCAGTCAAACTGCACGGAAAGCCCCGGGATATCTTTCGTGACGCTCACAAAATTGCCGCAGTTCCGGCAGGAGAGCCCCTGCCTCTCCGGATCCCACTCCATATACCCGCCGCAGCAGCGGCACTCGAAGCTCTGCATGCTTAATCTTCCCCAGCTGAACACAGGAGCCCCGGAGAAAAGCTTCTACGGGACAAATGTCCGCCAAAATAGGCCTGAACGGAGATATTATCGTGGATCAGGCCGCAGGCTGCAACCCTGGGTCAGCCCACGCTTCAGAACTGACCGGCCGTACAATCTGATATTTTGTGTCCCGTATTTTGCACTATAATTGTCAGGGCGCCGCATGTGAGCGGCGCCGCGCTCCCCGCACGGGATCCGGAGGAACTCATCATGGAAACAGCTCAGCTGCTTGCCGGGCCGCTCGTCGGCGCAGTCATCGGCTACATCACCAATGACATTGCCGTGCGCATGCTCTTCAGGCCGCACAAAGCATGGTACGTCATGGGAATCCATATTCCCTTCACTCCGGGGATCATCCCCCGGGAGCGCGGGAGGATGGCAAAGGAGGTCGGAAGGGCCGTCAGCGGGAACCTCATCAGCCAGGAGGTCATCGAGAAGAACCTGCTGTCGGACGAAATGACGGGAAAGCTCCGTTCGGCCATAGAAGGCTTCATAGGGAGGCAGCGTCACAATGATGAGACGCTGGAGGAGTTCCTCGGTCACTATTTCAGCAGGGAGGAAATCGGAACCGCCGTTTCCGGCGTGCAGAAAGACATTGCCGGCCTTGTTGCGGAAAAGCTCAGGGATCCTGCCATGGGTGAGAGGATCGGCGGCATTGCCGCGGATCAGATTATCGAGAAGCTCCGCGACAAAGGCGAGATCCTAAGGGTAATCAGGGATCTGCTTCTGCCCTCGGGCGGCATAATCGGCATGGCGCTGAACGGACTCATGGGCGAGAAGGCCGGCGCGATTGCCGACAAAGTGCTCGGTGCTCTCCGCGAGCCGCTCAAGGAGCTCCTTGCGAGGAACATCACCGAGATCATGGACAGGAACGCCGAGGGGATCGTGGGGAGCATGGCAGAGAGCGAGACGGAGAAGCTCATGCACACAAGCGTAAGCGCTCTCCTTGCCGGGAAGGAGGAGCTTCTCATGAAGATAACGGACAGCCTCATCGGGGCATACCGGCACCTCGTTACAGACAAACTGCCCGCGATGCTTCAGGCATTCAACCTGAGTCAGGTCATTGAGAACCGCATCAATGAAATGGACATGGACGAGAATGAGAAGGTGATTCTCAGCGTGATGAGAAAGGAGCTCAGGGCCGTGGTCTGGTTCGGCGCGGGGCTCGGCATGATCATGGGCTGCGTCAACGCGCTCTTCCAAATCTGAGCCGGCGCTGAATGACCAAAAGTTGAGGCCCGGGAACACAGAGGCCGGCCCGAACGGACCGGCCCCGGTGATTTATTGATGTCCGGCGCCTGCGCCGGGCTGAGGCAGATCAGCAGAGCTTTGTTCCGCAGTTCGGGCAGAACTTCGCTCCGTTCACCTTCGCGCCGCAGTTGGGGCAGAAGTTCGGAGCGCTGCCGCCCTGGGAAGACGCACTCTGAGCTCCGCCCTGTGCGCCTGCCGCCTGCACTCCGGTTCCGGGTGCGGCATTGCGCTGCTGCCCTGCCCCGGCTGCGCTGTAAATTCCGCCGAAGCCCATGCCCATTCCGGCACCCATGTTCATGCCCATCATGGCAGCAGCGGTCATGCCGGCAGGAGAGCCGGGGTTCGAGAAGCCGTCTGCGACAGCAATGCCCTGGTACCTGCCGAGATCGCCGACCATTGCCTGTCCGGCAGCCTTCTCCTGCATCCTCCTGACCTCATCAGGATAGGAGAAGCTCGCGATGTTGAAATCGACGATATTGAGGCCGATCTTGGCCATCTGCTCGTTCATCAGCTTGCCGAGCATCTGACCGAGCTCGGTGACATGCGCCTGCAGGTCAAGGACATTCTGACCGCTGCTTGAGACAGCCTGCATGAGAAGCGGCGCAAGGCTCATGCGCATACGCTCCCTGACGTCCTCAACCGAGAACTGCTCGGATACGCCGGCAATGTTCTCGATAAGGAGAGGATAGTCGCCGGGCTTTACGACAAAGTTGCCGAATGCCCTCACCGGGAGCCCGCCGGGGAGTCCCGGGCAGGGAAGCATGATCGGGGTCTGGGTGCCCCATCTCTCGCTCTGCTGCTTGGTGTTGACGAAGAGCACCTCGGCTCTCATTCCTGAGTCGAAGCCGTACTTGAAGCCCTTCAGCGTCGAGAGGAACGGGATGATCTGCGAGTCGATGTCGTACTTGCCGTCCTTGGTGAAGACGCCCTCAATCTGGCCGTTGAAGAGGAACACTGCGTCCTGCCCCGGACGGATGATGAGGGTAGATCCCTTCTTGATCTCCTGATGAGGCCATCTCCAGAAGATGAGCTTCGGATCGATCTGATCCCACTCGACGACGTCGGGCAGCTGCGGCTTGATGAAAGACGAAAAGAATCCCATTTGATTTCTCCACTGATTGAAGGCGCCAGAACGTTGCAAACTGCAAAGGGCCACTGCTTAAATAATATGCGCCATGAGCCGCCAATTCAATGCAAAACAGGAAGAAAGAGATCAAAAAGTTATCAGTCAGGCAGGCGCTGACAGACATGCCCGGGAAAAACAGGACAGAGGGGAAAATGGCCCCTCGCGGGGCAGAAAAGATGAAGACAATCGCCAAATAAGCAACCGGCACGGGGCATCATGCTCCAGAATCCCATCTTGGGAAACGCGGCGGCGTCAGTGCCGCCCGGTCATTCCATAACCAATGATGCCGGCAGCGTAATTCTAGCGGAAGCTTTCCGGAATGCAATGCCAAGAAAATATCCGATTTCCGGGAAAAGCGTTAATTTCAGGAAAATACCCAGCTGAAATCAGGGACTTGCCAGAAAGCCGGCCGCCCGTTCCCACACAGGAATCCTGAAAACCCCAACTCATTTCAGGGAGATGTCGCACAGCTGATATGGCAGATTTCCTACAGATGAGGGCATCTGCCATCATGATCAGGGCATGGTGATGGACTCATCCTGCCTCAGAAGCTTTCCGCTGCAGACCAGCCCTCCGATATGGGCGGAGAGCACCTGGGAGATATGCGCTCCGCTCCTCGAGAATCCGAGCGCCTGCGCCGCGCCCTTCCTGAGATCCGCCTCAGGGAGCGACACGGACTGCGAGACGACGAAGAGTATGGCCTCATCGATTTTCCCCGAAGGGACGTCATCGATGGTCTGCCCGGGCGCGCGGCGGAAGTCTGGCAGGGGAGACGCACTGCTCACAGTGCCTGCCGCCCCCGACTTAAGGTCAGCACCGCGTGGCTCAGGAGCGCGCGGCGTTTCCTGCGGCAGGGGCAGAGGCGCCGGGCTCTCTTTCTCCTCAGAAGGACGCCCATTGGCCTTCACCGCCTCCTCCAGGGCCTCCCTGATGCGGGAAAGCTCCTTCTCCCTGTTCACGAACCAGTCGACAGACCAGACACGGATGAGGCGCCAGCCAAGCCCGCGGAGGACCGAGGGCTGCACTATCTCACGGTCGCGCTCGGTCTTCGTGCGGTAATAGCCCTCGCCGTCGCAGAGGATGCCGAGGATATAGCGGTCGCGGTCCTTTGGATCCGAGACGGCGATGTCTATCCTGAAGCTGCTGCGCCCGACACTGGTGTCAGCCGCATAGCCCATGCGGCGGACCTCCTCCGCGACAGACTCAGCGACGCCTTCCCCGGCCTTCGTTCCGAGCTGCGCTCCCGAAAGCGCGATCTGCCCACTCCTCGCGTACTCGAGGAAGCGCTTGAGGCCCTCGACGCCCCTGGCGCTGCTCCTCGTGAGGTCAATCTGCTCCGGCCTCAGTATGGCGAACACCATCATCTCCTTCCTCGCGCGGCTCACCGCTACGTTAAGGCGCCTCTCGCCGCCCTTCCCGTTGAGCGGTCCGAAGTTCATCGACACCCTGCCGCGGCTGTCCGGGCCGTAGCCCACGGAGAAGAGTATGACATCGCGCTCATCGCCCTGCACGTTCTCCAGGTTCTTGACGAAGAGCCCCTCGTTCTCCTCTGCCGCCATCGCCTCAAGCTCGGCGTCTCCTGCGATGCGCTCCGTGAGCACGTCATCGATGAGGTTCTGCTGCGCCTTGCTGAAGGCGATGATGCCGATGGAATCCTTTTTAAGCACAGGATCGCGCCAGCGGCGGATGACCTCGCCCACTATGGCGTCTGCCTCTGCCCGGTTGCTCCTGGTCCGTCCGAAATCGTAGGTTCCCTCGACCGGCACGTAGCGCACCATCGATACCCGGTCCCTCACCGAGGGGAAGGTGTAGAGGCTCCCTCCGTAATACTCGAGGTTCGAGAAGGCGATAAGGCTCTCGCTCCTTGAGCGGTAGTGCCACTGCAGCGGCGCCGCCGCCATCGAGAGCGTGCGGCAGTCGTCAAGTATGCTCTCCATGTCGTCATAGTCGGACTCGCTCTCGTCGGTGGTGTCCGAGGAGAAGAAGCTGGTGGGCGGCATCTGCTTCGGGTCTCCCGCCACTACCAGCGCCTTTCCGCGGGCAATGGTGCCGACGGCCTCCGAGGTCGGCATCTGCGACGCCTCATCGAAGATGACCAGATCGAAGGGCTCGCTGTCAAGGCGGAGGAACTGCGCCACTGATATAGGGCTCATCAGCATGCAGGGGCAGAGCCTCTGTATAAGGTGCGGGACCTCATCGAAGATGCGGCGGATGGTCATGCCGCGGCCGCGGGATGCGATGTAGCGCCTGAGCTTTCCCATCTCGGACTGGGCGCTCGGCTCGCTGAGCCTCGCGGGGATGCGCGCGGCGAGGTGGCAGAAGAGCTCCTTCTGCGAGAGGAGGCGGAACTCCTCCGCAAGCCTCCGGTACTGCCTGATGCTCTCCTCGAATACAGGTCCCCTGAAAGCGCTGAGATCCGGCTCCGCGTCGATCATCTCAGAGGCGAGCTTCCGGCAGAGCGCCTTCAGGAAGCGCTCCGACGCCTCGCGGGGAGGGATGCCATCGTCAAGGACAGCGTTCAGGACCGGCTCCATGTGAAGATCAAGGAGCTCCTTTCTGGCCCTGCACCAGTAGGCCCAGTCGCGGGCCTTCCCGGTGCTCCCGAGCCAGGTCTGCATCATTGACTCAGCTTCCCTGAGCGTGGAGAGATCGGTCTCCGCGACCGGAGACATGGCGGAGAGCGCGTCATTGAGCGCCCTGAGAGACTTTCTCCCCTTAGGCGGGAGCTCTCCTGCCCGCACTGCCCCGTCAGGCAGCTCACGCCTCATGCGGCTGTAGGAGAGAAGCGCCCCGATCTCGCTGTCGGCATTCTCCGCCGTGAGCGAGGCGTTGTAGATCCTGTTCTTTTTGATGAAGGCCTTCTTTTTGAAATAGCGGAGAAGAATGAACGATCCCTTGGCGTCCTCCCACTCCTGCTTCAGGGCGAGGGGCTGCAGGTCGAGAGCCTCAGGCGCCCAGGCGGTGAGGAGCTTCCTCTTCGCCTCCTCGGCTACCTCCCAGGTGCCGATGGAGCTCAATGCCTCCCCAAAATCCGCAAAGGTCTGCCCCTGCTCCCGGTGGGTGAGCTCCTCAAACTTCCCGAGCGCCTTAGCGGCGTCAGGAAGCGCGGCCGCAACCGCGGAGAGAGCGTCCCTGAGCTTTTCGGAGGCGGAAAGGGACTCCTCCTTCACCGTGAGACCGCGGAGAGGATGCTCCAGGGGATTCCCGGTGATGCTGAAGACCTGCTCAAGTGCGCTCACCTTCCCCGCGAGCGCGGTGATATCGTCCCTGGTCATTGAGTCAGTGATGCAGGCGCGGTCGATCTCAAGCGGAAGCCCCTTTCTCCTCTCATAGCCCGCAATGCAGTCATAGACCGAGAGCCCGCGGCTTCCCTTTTTGTGAAGGGCGTCGATGTACTTCCGGAGATGCTGCCTCTCCTCAAAGAGCTCCCTTGATTTCTCCTCAAACCCGGCAGGCTCCGCGGGAT
>Ga0256404_1005267_pt1 | contig 23143 bp, 13 predicted proteins | sample RumenRJG_01DNA_FD_185990 | JGI IMG/M metagenome (GOLD analysis project Ga0256404, IMG submission 185990) | Bovine rumen microbial communities from Lethbridge, Alberta, Canada - RJG_01 | ecosystem: Host-associated > Mammals > Digestive system > Stomach > Rumen | place: Canada: Alberta | collected... | reverse complement strand
ATAAAAAGAACTTAAAAGGAACTTTAAAGTTAAACAGATTAGAAAACTACTGGGAAGGTACAACCTCTGATAAATCCTTATCAAGTTATATTGGTTATTTAACTGATAAAGACAATCAAAAGATGCAGGACTTAGTTGATGGTAAAGCTATTGGTTTTCAATTAAATGAATCCATGAACTATGATTGTTTATCACAGCATGATTCAAATGATTTCTGGTCACTATTGCTTCATTCAGGTTATTTAACTCTTGATTGGCAAAAGACAGATGAAGCTGAGTTATCTAAAGACAGTAAAACCAATAAAGAAATCTTTGCAAGAATACCTAATCTTGAGATACTTGAATGTTTTGAAAGCAATATTAAAGAAAGGTTTGGAAATATTGTAAAGAGAGATAACCTTGCTTTAAACATAGCTAATGCTCTATTAGAAGGTAATGTTGATTTTGTACAGAACAAGTTAGGACCATTATTACGTTCTTTCGTATCAGTAAGAGATACAGCTACCAAAGCTCCTCGCGAGAACTACTACCACGGATTCTTGAACGGGATCTTTACTAACTGTAAAGATGACATAGGCAAATACCATTCTAATATTGAATCAGGTAAAGGCTATGCAGATATTATCTTTAATGATCTTGGTGGTACTAAAGCCTGTGTTATTGAAATTAAAGTCTGCAAAGAAAAAGAAAGCAGAGCTAAAAAAGCCAATGAAGCTATAGAACAGATCCTAGAAAAAAACTATGCAGATGCTTTTTTTGAAGATGAGAATATAACCTCTGTTACTGCTGTTGGTATTGCTTTTTATGCAAAGAACTGTGCTGTTGCTTGTAAAAGATTAAGTAAAAGTTAATAGGCATTTGACAAGATTTAGAACTCAATAAAGTTGCATCTAGATATTCTTGTAATCGTAAAATTTAAAACAGAAGTGTTTTTAAAAATTCAGACTTTTAGCTTTTTTCAAAATGGAGTAAACAATCATATTTTAAGACTACATATGTTTGCATCTGCATTAGTTTTGACGATGCAAACATTGATTGTTCCTTTTCATTGAGATCACAGTGTGCAAATGAATAAGGCTTGATATTATTAGTCCTGATGCGCACCTAAGATCTTACAAGCAATTTCTACTGATGCTTTATCAGGCATTGGAGTATCTTTGAGCTTGTAATCAATACCTAATGCCTCATATTTATGAACGCCTAATGAGTGATAAGGCAGTACTTCAACTTTTTTGACATTTGATAATGAGTCAATGATCTTTCTTACATTCTGCAACTGCTCATTGTTATCGGTTATGCCTGGCACTAAAACATGTCTTATCCATACAGGGATATGCAGTTCATCTAAATGATGAGCACAAGCAAGGATATTCTCATTACCAATACCTGTTAGTTTTTTGTGCTCGGCACTGTCAGAGTGTTTAATATCTAGTAACACTAGATCTGTGTACTTCATAAGTTCATCGAACTTTTGCTTATACTCATCAGTATCTCTATAAGGACCTGCTGAAGTATCAAGACAGGTATTTATCCCAAGTTCCTTGAACTTTTTAAATAATTCAGTTACAAATTCTATTTGAACTAAAGCTTCGCCACCACTTACGGTGACACCGCCATCTTTTCCCCAATAGTTTTTATAACGCATTGCCTTATTAACTACAGTATCAACATCATATGTCTCCCCTGTTTTCATTTTCCATGTATCTGGATTATGGCAATAAAGACAGCGCATTGGGCAACCTTGCATAAAGACCACGAAACGAACACCAGGTCCGTCTACAGATCCGAAAGTTTCAAAAGAGTGGATATAACCTTGAGTCATTACATGTGTCCTTTAAATTCTAGGTTCTGATCAATACTTGATGATCTGAATCGTTATAAATAATTCCGTCTTACTCAGACAAAGGGCGCCAAAAGGCGCCCTCTTTTACAGATTATAGTGTAATTTTTCTAAATTACATTGTCTTATGACAAGTTCTAGAAATTACGTCTAACTGCTGCTCACGAGTTAAATCGATGAACTTAACAGCGTAACCTGATACACGGATTGTGAAGTTTGCATACTCAGGCTTCTCTGGGTGCTCCATAGCATCGATTAACTTCTCAGTACCGAATACATTAACATTCAAGTGGTGAGCACCCTGGTTGAAGTAACCGTCCATTACCTGAACTAAGTTCTTAACACGCTCTTCCTCTGAGTGACCTAATGCATCTGGGCTGATAGTCTGGGTGTTTGAAATACCGTCTAAAGCATACTCGTAAGGTAGTTTTGCAACTGAGTTTAGAGATGCTAATAAGCCTGACTTCTCTGCACCGTATGATGGGTTTGCACCTGGTGATAATGGCTCGCCTGCCTTTCTGCCATCAGGTAATGAACCTGTAGCCTTACCGTATACAACGTTAGAAGTAATGGTAAGAATTGAGGTTGTAGCCTCTGAGTTACGATAGGTATGACGCTTCTTTAACTTGGTTAAGAAGGTTCTTAATAACCATACTGCAATCTTATCAGCACGATCATCATCATTACCGTAACGAGGGAAGTCACCTTCAACCTCGAAGTCAACAGCAATGCCGTTCTCGTTGCGGATTGGCTTAACCTTTGCGTACTTAACTGCTGATAATGAGTCAACTACGTGTGAGAAGCCTGCAATACCAGTTGCGAAGGTACGACGTACATCAGTATCGATTAAAGCCATTTCAGCAGCTTCGTAGTAGTATCTGTCGTGCATGTACTGAATTAAGTTCAATACGTTAACATACAGATCAGCTAACCACTCTAGAACGATGTCGTAGTTTGCCATTAACTCATCGTAGTTTAAGTACTCTGAGGTGATCTTAGGTAATCTTGGGCCAACCTGCATACCGGTCTTGCAATCGATACCGCCGTTCATTGCGTATAGAAGAGCCTTAGCTAAGTTTGCACGAGCACCGAAGAACTGCATTTCCTTACCAGTCTGTGTTGCAGATACGCAGCAGCAGATTGAGTAATCGTCGCCCCATACTGGACGCATTACATCATCGTTCTCGTACTGGATTGATGAGGTATCAACAGAAATCTTAGCAGCATACTTTCTGAAGTTTAATGGTAACTTCTCGGTGTATAGAACTGTCAAGTTTGGCTCTGGTGATGGACCCATGTTCTCTAAGGTGTGTAAGAAACGGTAATCGTTCTTAGTTACCATATGACGGCCATCCATGCCGAAACCTGCAACTTCTAGAGTTGCCCAAACAGGATCACCTGAGAATAACTGGTTGTATGAAGGAATACGTGCGAACTTAACCATACGTAACTTCATAACTAAGTGGTCGATTAACTCCTGTGCCTCTTCCTCAGTTAAGGTGCCTTCTTTTAAGTCACGCTCAATATAAATATCAAGGAAGGTTGATACACGACCTACTGACATAGCTGCGCCGTTCTGAGTCTTGATAGCAGCTAAGTAACCGAAGTATAACCACTGAACAGCTTCACGAGCATTGTTAGCTGGCTGTGAAATATCAAAACCATAGCTCTCTGCCATAACTTTCATAGCATTTAAAGCTTTGATCTGATCTGCTAACTCTTCACGCTGACGGATGATGTCATCAGTCATAGTACCGCAACCGCAGTTTGCAAAGTCAGCTTTCTTCTGAGCTACTAGGAAATCAATACCGTATAGAGCTACACGACGGTAGTCACCAACGATACGGCCACGACCATAGGTATCTGGAAGACCAGTAATGATCTTGTTCTTACGAGCAAGTCTCATCTCAGGAGTATATGCGTCATATACTGCCTGGTTGTGAGTCTTGTGATACTCGTTGAAAATCTTGTGGAATTTAGGGTTAGGGGTATAACCATAGGTGGTGCAAGCCTCTTCAGCCATCTTGATACCGCCATATGGCATGAAAGCACGCTTTAAAGGCTTATCAGTCTGTAAACCTACAACCTTCTCAAGATCCTTGCTGTCAGCGCTGATGTAACCAGGACCGTAAGCAGTAATACCTGAAACTACTTCAGTTTCCATATCAAGAACACCGCCCTTTGCGCGTTCTTCATGCTGTAACTGCTGTAACTCGCCCCATAGCTTATCGGTAGCTTTTGTAGGACCTGCTAAGAATGACTCATCGCCATCATAAGGTGTGTAATTGTGCTGAATGAAGTCTCTAACGTTAACGTCATCGACCCAATGAGAGCCGGTAAAACCGCGCCACTGTTCTTTCATGATTACTCCTAATTAAGTTCAAACAGATTTTTTTATCTGTCGTAAACGTTTCTGTTCTTTTTTAACTGAAACATAATCGCTTTTTCAAGCATGATGATTATATAGATAAGATCCCTTTTTTCCTAGTGAACGGATGTAATGTTTTTGCAAAAAAATACCGATTTAATTCAGAAATGGCTTTATTACAAGGAGTTAGAATGGATTTAAATAATTATGATTATTAAACTTAGTTAATTAACCTAGTAAACTCTTGAAGCAATCCTAGTTATAAAGATTTTTTTACAAAGGTTAATTAACCTCAAATTTTTGCGAATTTTAAATTACAAAATTCATGTTTAAATCTAAATTCAAAATTCACGTGGCTATTTTTGTGATCTATCCTAACGTTATTTAAAATTGTACCCTCACGTTGTTTTTTAAATCACATTGTTTGTTAAATGAGCTTTATTACTCCTTTAATAAACTCTATGGGTTCACAGATCAAATCTAGATAAAAGGATTCCCCTTTTCATCGGTCAATCTTTCTCTTAACAGACCTTTTTTGTACATTTCTAAAAGATCTTCAAGATCCGAAATGAGCTCTTTTATTCCTTGTCCAAGATCAGTATCTATTACCATCTTTCTTTGTTTGAAATCTTCAACTGCAATCACTTGCAAATCTGCAATATCACTGTTGTTAGCAATAGCATCTTTGATGGTTGTAAAAGGAGTATGAGCCTTTAGATGCAAATAATGAGAGCTGTAGATTAGAGTGTAGCCTGCTATTCCTGTTTTAGCCTGATAAGCTTTGCAAAAGCCTCCGTCAATAACTAAAAGCTTGCCACCTGCTCTTACAGGAGTTTCTCCATCCTTTGCCATGATAGGAGTATGACCATTAATGATATGACCATTATTTGGATCTAAAGAGAACTCTCTTAAGATCTGATTGCAGGTTTTCTCTTCGTAATAGTAGGTGTAATAAGGATTTCTAGGTTCATGCCAGGTAGACTCATCTAGGACAAACAATCTTTCAAAGAGCTTCATTCTTCTGCCAGATAAAGGTGACAATGGTCCTGTCCACATGTACCATAAAAAGTCTAGATGGTCTTGATCTCGTAAGGTATAAGCCTCACGAATTTTCTTTTGGCAAAAATCAAGGTAATCACGTCCTGACAGTTCATTTCCGTCACATTTTATCTTTTTAAAAGAGCCATCCTCATCTAATGGAATACAGCCATGGTAAAGTAAATTACCATTAAAGCATTGGTACATAGTACCCTTAGAATAAAGGAACTTTACGTGGTTATTAAGTCTTACCGATCCTGTAAATGAAGCTACAAGATCATCTACCACTTCTTTTTCAGCTGTAGTTAATGCATAAGGATCAGCTTTATCGACAGTCGGAAGATCTGTTGTCTTTAATTTATAACTCTTACCATCAGTTAGAGTTACTGTTCCCTTCTCAAGGTCAAGTCCATCTAAAACCAATCTGTCATCTAACTCATACTCTGGATGTCTTTTTACAAGTTGACCTATGAGCTTTACAGCAAGAACAGCAACAGCCTTGTGAGATGCAGGAAAGTCCTTTTCATTTTTATAAGTTGAGTTTGCAAACATGGCCAGTTTTCTTAAAGAAATACCATAGCCATTTTCAAGCATTTTAAAGTTCTTATAGCGGATATTATTGCAAAGAACATTTACAGCGCACAAAGCAGAACCACAACAGGCTCCAATCCACAGTACATCATGATTACCCCATTGCAGATCAAGATCATGGTATTTCATTAAAAGATCCATGCACTTATCAGGATGAGGACCTCTGTCAAAGATATCACCTAAGACATGCAGTCTGTCGACAGCCAGTCTTTTGATAAGTTTGCACAGTTCTAAAATGAAGTACTTAGCTGAGCCTGTTTTGATAATCGCCTCTAAAATAGAACGGTGATAAGCCATTCTTGAGTTTTGATCATCAGATTTAGCATGCATTAACTCATCTATGATGTATGAAAAGTCACCATCAATTGCTTTTCTAACCTTAGATCGTGAGTATTTTGAAGAGAGGTAATTAGATAGTGCAATTAAATCGAGTATGGTCTTGGTATAAAAAGAGTTTAAATCAGTACTACCGTCCTTTTCTTTATTTAAAAGACACTCATTTGGATAGTAAATGAGAGTACATAACTCATCTATTTGCTCTTTTGAGTAATCAGTAAAGACTAATCTTACCTTTTCTTTGATAACGCCTGAGGCATTATTTAAGATATGTTTAAAAGCTTCATATTCACCATGAATATCAGAAATAAAATGCTCTGTGCCTTTTGGCATAGATAAAACAGCATTGAGGTTAATCAGCTTGGTATAAACTGCATAACGGTTGTCGTACTCTCTTGAGAGCAACTCAAGATATCTCTGTCTTTGTAACATTTTATTTTCCTAGCTTTTACTTTTATTAGCTTATCTGTTTTATAAGATACTGTCTCTTATTATGTAAGGTATCACGATACACAATTTGCGCAAAATCAGCACTAATAAAAGCCCAGTGCACCAAAAGAGCCAATATTTCTACTGTTCATTTATTTACTGTTAATTTACTTACTGTTCACTTACCTACTGCTCACTTATCTTCTTTTCATTTGTTCACTTATCTTCTGTTCATTGTAGTTTGCCGCAATAGAGTAAATCTTTTCACAATCACTCTTATATAAAACAACAAACTTGCCTTCACTCTTGTTTTGCTCATCTACACCGAGCATACTCAAAAGCAAAGGTATATCTTCAGTTTTAGCGCCTATTTCTTTAAATGACAAAGGCATTCCTATTGATTTAAAGAAACGTCTTAATGCCTCAATACCAGCGCTTGCTGTAACTGAAGGATCATCAAAGTCAAATGCAACATTAAAGACATTTGAAGCAAAGCGGGCAAATCTCATGATGTCATGTTTTAAGACATATTCCATCCAGGCAGGAAACATAACCGCAAGACCAGCTCCATGAGCTACATCATATAAAGCTGATAGCTGATGTTCTAAGTGATGAGTTGCCCAATCCTGTTCTCTATCAACACCGCAGATATTGTTATGAGCTAATGAGCCTGCCCACATTAAGTTTGCTCTAGCATTGTAGTTACGAGGATCTTCCATTACAGTCTGAGCATTCTTAATGATAGCTCTCAATAAACCTTCACAAATGTTATCGGTAACATCAACACACTCTGAATTTGTAAAGTATCTTTCCATGATATGAGCCATCATATCGGTGATACCACAAGCTGTCTGATATTTACTTACAGTATAGGTAAGTTCAGGATCTAATATGGCAAACAAAGGTCTATTCAATTCACTTGAGCAACCACATTTAATGATATGACCACCAATGGTTTTCTGAATTACTGATGAAGTTGAACTTTCAGATCCTGCTGCAGGAATGGTAAGTACAGCACCTACTTTTAAAGAGGACACAGGCTTTCTCTTTTTAAGATAAAAATCAAAGAAATCACCTTGTTCGCTGTCAGCTACTCCTAATGAAATAGCTTTAGCTGTATCAATTACAGAACCTCCACCTACAGGTAAGATGAAATCTACTTTTTCTTTTCTTGCTATTTCAATACCTTCATATACTAGATCTGCTCTAGGATTTGGCTTTACTCCACCTAGCAAGGTGTAGCCAATAGAAAAAGATGCCAATTGCTCTTTAATCGATGAGATAAGACCAGAGCGAACCGCTGATCCTCCACCATAGACAATTAGAACTTTTTTATATCCAAGATCTGAAATAGTCTGACCTACTTTAGAACTAACACCTTGACCGAAGATGTATCTTGTAGGTAAACAGTATTGAAAGTTTTCCATAAAATTATCCTTACCTATGTATGCTTATCTGATTAGCTTTGGTTACTTTAAAAGGCTTTATGGAAATTATACAGAATATGAAATATCTAGTTTTGACAAAGCTGTAAGATTTGGATGAAGGTCAACTAATTCATCAGCTCGTATCTTATAGTGTTTAAATAAGTTTCAGTTAAGATGCAGCAGGAGTTACCGTTGAAAAATTTGATTTAGAGGGATAAAAGAGAGGCTGCATTGCACAGCCTAATAAGGCACCTCTGAAAGTTCTTGAATACGAACTGAAGTGATCTTGAAGATCAAAGCCTAAATCTCAGATTTTGATAAGTAAATGAATAACTATCTAAACGATGTTCTAGAGGTAATGAATTCTTTAAGCGTAAACGATACCCTCTAATGGAGCTTTGTAAGACTGTAATAACTCAATCTCATTACGTGTTGCATCGATTCTTGAGACATCGAGTTTCTCAACAACAATTACTACATCGCTGTCAGTGATTTCTTTTAACTCACAGTCTTTTACAAGATCATAGGAAACACCTAGTTTTGTCAGGGTACTACTAATTACTTTGGTTGCATTTGAAATGTCTTTTTCATCCAAGGTTGAAACTAATACTACCTTCTTTTTGCCTTTAGAGATAAGCTCAATTGCGTTTTCTAAAAGTACCTTTGAATTTACAACCTCTTTAGAAAATGAGCTTTCATGCAACATTGCAACATTCTTTAAGTTATAAACACTCTTTAAATACTCAGCTGAGGTTAACTTACCTGAGAACAGGTACTTCATACCAAAGTAAGCACCGCCGATAAAGATACCGCCAAATAAACCTGCGACAGTAAAGATCACAAGTTTCATGAACTTGTAACTCTCTAATGTCTTCATCTTGACATCGATATCCTCAGGAGGCAGAGGTTGCACCTGGTTTAAGATCTGGTTTTTCTTATTCTCAATCTCATTGTTGATCTTGATGACAGCATTATCTGTATCACGTTTTAAGTTAATTAAACCTGCGTTGTAGATCTTCTCAGTTGAAATGGGCTGGATCTTGATAATGTAGTCTTGACCATAGAACTCTGTAAATTCCTTATCAAACTGCGCTTTTACTTTCTCAAGTTTTGCAATTGTCTCCTTAGAATCACCTTTTAGACTTACTACAAATGAGTAGCTGTCAATAGGTGAGAAACCAAATAGCTCCCTAACAGGCTTTTGTGTAAGATTCATGGTAATACCTAGCGATTTTGCAAAGGCTTGAACATACTTTTGAGTATGCAACAGCCGATTTGCAAAACGAACTACAGTTGACTCGTTTTCAAAAGTCTCATCTTCACCGCCATCCTTTGACTTTAAAACCTTCTTGACTGCCGCAATATTAGGCTGAGCAGCCTTTGAGTTCTTTTCACGAACTGTATAGTAGAACTCACTTTCCCAATACTTGTCAGGATCAAGGTTATAAAGTTTTGAATTCTTGATGTACTCTTCTTGTGTATCAAGCTCACGTTTGAAGGTATCAAAATCCTGCTCTAGAAGCTTTTTATGAACTTCAACATTTCTCTTTTTACTCTCATACTCAGAGTAACGAGCTTCATAGTCCTCTTTATAAAGGTTGTAGGTTACCTTCTCTTTTTTCTTTACTACCTTGCCATCAGGTTCTTTTTCAATCTTTTCAATAGTAAAAAGATTGTTAACCTCAGCAAGTGGTGTTGATGAGAACTCAAAACGACAGTATTTATAGGTAAAACCTAGTACTGCAAAGACAATTCCTAAGATGATTAGCGTTTTGAATTTTGACATTATGAAGCGAAACAATCTTACGAGATCAATTTCGATTTCATCGTTCTGTGCGTTCATTGCTATTCCTAAATCAAAGTAAATTTTAAGCTGCACAATAATAATTAAGACCGGCTAAAAGACTAATTTGGCAGTCTTAATCAGACTCTTTGTATAAACGTCTGAGCTTTATCAAAAACTCTTTTGAAAATACTTTCATAAAGGTTGCGCATTAAGTGACAGCATATTTTTTATGCACTTTATCACAAGTCAACAAAAAAAAAAGACACTTTTATTTTTCATATTTGACAGTAGGTCGATTTTCCAAAACAAAAGAAAACATGACAAAATGGCGAATTCTTGAGTTTAAAGTTTGACACTGGTCTCTAGGCATGTTTTACTAGGATTTAGGCCCGTTAATTCGGCATATAAACTTAAATTGAGGTTAAATGATAATGAAGCTATTGTCTTTGTGCCTTTTAAGTACTGTTTGTTCAGGTACTGTAAATAGCGCGATGGCTGAAAACAGCGATAAAGTAAATATTTGGAACTGGAGCTACAACATTGGAGAACACACTGTAGCTGACTTTGAAAAAGATACTGGTCTTAAAACCAGCTATGTAGAGTACGACTCAAATGAATTACAGGAAGCAAGATTATTAGCAGGTAATACCGGCTTTGATGCTGCTGTTGTCGTAAGCTACTATGTACCAAGAATGGCAAAATCAGGTGCATTACAAAAAATCGACCATTCAAAAATTCCTAACTGGGTCAAGTTAAACCATGCAAGATTAGAAAAGATGGCAACTTTAGATCCAAACAATGACTACGCCTACCCTTATATTGAGATCTCCATCGGCATTGGCTATAACAAGCAAAAGATAGAAGAGATCTTTGGCAAAGATTACAAAATTGATTCATGGGATTTTCTGTTCAAAAAAGAGAATTCAGATAAACTCAAAAAATGCGGTATTGCTGTAATTGATTCCCCTATTGAGGTTATCTCAGCTGTTCAGCATTACTTAGGTAAAGATCCTTTATCGCAGAAAGCTGAAGATTACGAAGAAGCTAAAAAGATCTTAACTAACCTAGCTGCTAACACCGCTTATTTCCAGTCTAACCGCTATGTAACCGATCTTGCATCAGGTGAGATTTGTGCTGCTATTGGTTACTCAGGAGACATTATTCAGGGCAGACATTTAGCTGCTCACGGCAAACATAAATACGATATTGAATATGTAATTCCAAAAGAAGGTTCTATCTTTTGGTATGACAGTTGGACTGTACCTCGTGGCGCTAAGAACTATGACAACGCTATGAAATGGTTTGACTGGCTTTTAACACCTGAGAACGCAAGAAAGCTCTCTGATGAGTTAGGTTATGTTCTACCAGTTGATGAAGCTATGGAAAACTTGTCTGATGAGCTCAAGTCAAATGACAGTATCATGCTCTCTGAGGAGAAATTAAAGACCATGTACTTTATGCAACCAACTCCTGCTAAAACCACTAAGATCACAAACAGAGTATGGAATGCCATGAAGACAGATTCAGCCAAAATAAAATCCTCAGATGAAACTGAGGATAATGCTAACGGTTGGGACTAATTGCCTCGATTGTGATTTTTTCTGAGATTTCCTCTGCTAACTGATTTTGGCAGAGGGAATCGAGTAGAGCTGACCTTAAAGGCCAGCTTCTTTTTTACAAGATCATGCTTTGATGAATAATCATCCACCATCAGATCTGAGGCCTTTTTTCCGTGGATCTTATTTATAGCATCAAATCTTTGAGATAGTCTTTCACTTTCATGGATAACTAAAAGCTCTTTTACCATCTTGTCATCACTGTGAGCTAATACTGCTTTTCTTACAGCTTTGATTAAGGCTTCTTCACTGTGCATACAGGCTCTCCATAATGTTGATAGATGATAAGATCAGAGTGCTTTGCAGTCTTATTAAAATCACATGTTCTGACAATTGAATTTACATGATAGAAACGGCTTAAAATCTCGTTTGCAAAGAAAGTAGGCTTAGTTCTAACATCTGCTACAAAGATATATCGTGAAGTCTCAACTGTTAAAGGGTGTACTACAAGATCTTTTACCCCTGCATCTAATTGCTGTTGAATTTCAAAATCTCGCTCTACCATATCCTGTTTAACCTTTAAAAGTCCACCTAAGGCATTCTCACCCGTAACAAAGATATAAACAAAGCATAGTGTGTATAAAGATACAGTTAAGGTTCTTGGCATTACCTTTATATCTTCTTTCTTTAAAATAAAGTAAACACCTAATACACAAGCAATCAAAGCACAGGTAAATGGAGTTGCAGTTCTTGCAGGGAAATTAGGTGAAAAAATCATAATTGCTAATGATGCAAAGCCAAAGATAAAGAGGTAGAGCACTCCTATAAAATCATTTTTATAGTCTGCAAATTTATCTTTTGAAAAGAACTTCTTTTTATAAGCAATAAAGAGTAAATAAACAAGTGACAGGATTAAAGGCAATTCCTCTAACAGAGTTAAGAAGAAAATATCTAAGGTAACTGCAATATGTGAGAAGTAATCAAAGCTACCTGTAGTCTCCATCATCTGTAAACGTGCATTGTTGCCAGGAGACAACACTAAGATTAAGAATCCCAAACAGGTACCAACAAAACCTGCGATATGCCAGAAAGATAATTTTTTTACTTTATAAAAGTAAAGACATAACAGGAAGTTAGCAACACAGATAGCAAAGCCTGTGTTTTCATTGCACCAACCTGCGATGATGCCTAATAGGAACATCATAATTGCAAATGGCAATGACTTTTTACAATTATCTGCACTTATTGAAAATCTAAATGGAAGTAAAAAAGCTAAGATAAAGGTAGTGGTATACAGATAGTTACATGAGGTAACTAACATAAAGATAACTTCACCATAAGCTCTCAGACACATCCATAAAGCTACAGTTATAAACAGTACAGGCAGAATTAAAAGCTTGAATGGATTTACTCTTTTGCCTTTAGCTTGAACATAGATTAAGTAGATCAAAACTAAATAACAAAGACCAGCACCTACTGCTGACACATATTTACCGCCCCATAGTAACAGCTGAGCTAATACATGTGGAGGGGTTCTACCTCCCCAGGTAAAGTAGTGGCGATATTGAGATACTACAATATCGCTAAATGATGATACGAGATCTTGAGTGCCTTCAATCATCATGTAACGGTAATCATTAGAAAAATATGGGATTATGTAAGCACAGGCTGTGATAAACACAAACCAAGCTAATAGATAAATAGGACTTTTTAGGTATTTCATTTTCAGTCTAATATTGTGCCAATTTGCAGGATTTAATCTATCTAGCATAAGCAACATCAGTCGTTCTTCTTAAAGAAAGACAGCGTGTTTTTACTACGATAGATTTTAGCTAACACACAAATGATGTAAAATTGTGAGTAGTATAACGCAACTTGTTATTTATTATCACCTTGTATTATCAAGATGAATCATCTTGTCATTCTTTCTTTTAGTATCGTGTGACATTTGATAGATCATGTAATTAAATATATTGCTTGAAAATAGATATTGAAGACTGTTCAGGCAATAAAACCATAAAAGCAAACAACAATGCAGTTAAAAGATCTTATAAAGGGTGGCATCAATGCAACCTTTTCTAATACCGTAAAATCAATTGGTAATTTAAATTCTACAGGTTTGACAGGAGCCATAGCTGCTATTTACGAGCAGGCTACACACGATAGTAGTTCTTGTCCTATATTAGTAATTTGTGCCGATAGCTTTGATGCTCAAAGCTTAAGAACCAATTTAAAGGCTCTTCTGCCTAAAACTGACATTGAATATTTCTCAGATTGGGAAACCTTACCGTATGATACTTTATCCCCTCATCAGGATATTGTATCTTCACGAATAAAGCTTCTAGCTGCAATGCCTGAGATGGCAGATGGTATTGTCATTACTACTGTACAAGCTATAATGCCACGCATTGCCCCTGTATCTTTTATAAAAAAGCAAAGCTTTTCTATAAAAGTTGGTGATAAACGCGATATCACAATGATGAAAAAAGATCTTACAACTCATGGTTATCTCCTTGTAGAGCAAGTACTATCACCTGGTGAATTTGCTGTACGTGGTTCTATTGTCGATATCTATCCTATGGGTTCTAAGACACCATACAGAATAGATTTCTTTGATGATGAGGTTGATACTCTAAGAATTTTTGATGTTGACTCCCAAAGATCATTAGAAAAGATTGATTCAGTCTCAATGTTACCAGCTCATGAATTTCCTTTAGATGAGTCTGGTATCAGCCTTTTTAGAAGTAATTATAGAGATGCCTTTGTAGGTGCAAACCTTACCAATCATCCTATCTATCAGGCAATTTCTAAAGGTGCAATTCCAGCTGGTATTGAATACTATCTACCACTGTTCTTTAGTGAAGTTGAACCTGTATTTAACTACTTAAATGAAAAGTTCAAAATCATAACTGTCGATGATGTAACTAAAGCTTGCGACGATTTTGATGTATATGTACACAAAAGAGCTTTAGAGTACGCAGGTAACTCAGATCACCCTACCCTTCCTGCTCAAAGAGTATTTTTAACTCCTAAAGAATTTACTGATAACTTAAAAAAGTTTGAAAGAATTTCTCTTTACAAAAATGCATTCGATGAGGATTCAGTCTCAAAACGTGGCTTTTACAATACTGATTTTCAAAAGGTACCAGAGATTGCTTTTAATCATCAGGAAAAAGAGTCAACAAGAGCTTTTGTTGCCTTTACAGATGACAGGATCTCTCACGGTTACAGAATTTTAATCTGTGCTCTCTCTGAAGGTAGACGTCAATCCTTAAGAGAGATCATGCCTCAAGTTTTAGTTGATAAATTTGGCATGAAAGCCGCCTCTTCTTTTGAGGACTTTTTAAACGAAAAAGCCCCTCTGATGATGACTATTGCTCCTTTTGATGAAGGTATTATTCTTCCTTCATCAAAACTGTGTGTCTTAACAGAAAGTGAGCTTTTAGGCTTTAAAGTTGTAAAACAAAGAAGAGCTTCTTATAAATCACAGCTCTCTCAGGATACTATCATTCGCAACCTCTCATCGTTGAAAGAAGGACAAGTCGTAGTTCACATCGACCATGGTATCGGTCGATATCGTGGTCTTAAGATCTTGGATATTGGTGGCATCAAAGGTGAATTCTTAACCATCGAGTACCAAAATGGAGATATGCTCAATATCCCTATTACCTCTTTATCAAAGGTTGCAAGATACTCTGGCTCTGAAAATCCGCCATTATCTCGTTTAGGAAACGACACTTGGTCTAAAAAGAAAGCTAAAGCTGTACAAAAGGTAACTGATGTTGCTGCTCAACTTTTAGATCTTTATGCACGCCGTGAAGCTGTCGCTGGTACTGCATTTAAAGTTGATGAAAAAGCTTTGGATGAATTTGCTTCAGGATTTGGTTATCAGGAAACTCCTGATCAGATGGCAGCTATTAACAATACTATTAACGATCTGTCAAAAGAACAGCCTATGGACAGATTAGTTTGCGGTGATGTGGGCTTTGGTAAAACAGAAGTTGCCCTGCGTGCAGCTTTTGTGGTGGCATCAGCTGGCTCTCAGGTTGCAGTCCTAGTACCTACAACAATTCTAGCAGAGCAACACTATCAGAACTTTAAAGACAGATTTGCAGGTACTGCAATCAATGTTGAACTTCTATCTCGTTTTAAAACAGTTAAACAACAAAACGAAGTTATTAAAGAGATTGAAAAAGGTAGTGTTGATATCATCATCGGTACTCATAAACTCCTATCAAAAGACATTAAGTTTAAAAAGCTAGGTCTTATCATTGTTGATGAGGAACACCGCTTTGGAGTTAAGCAAAAAGAGCGCTTAAAGGAAATTAGAGCTCAGGTTGATTTGCTGACTCTTACAGCAACTCCTATTCCTCGTACTTTGAACATGGCTATGGAAGGCATGCGAGAGCTCTCTATCATTGCAACTCCACCTGAGCACAGACTTGCAGTTAAAACCTTTGTAACAGAAAAATCTGATGCCTTAACCCGTGAAGCTATCATGCGTGAATTACGCCGTGGTGGTCAGGTTTATTACCTGCACAACGATGTTGCAACCATCAATCAAAGAGCCGAGCAACTAGCAAAACTAGTTCCCGAAGCTAAAATAGGCATCGGTCACGGACAACTTAACGAACGTGATCTTCAAAAGGTAATGAGAGACTTCTATCACCAGAGATTTAACCTGTTAGTTTGCTCTACTATTGTTGAAAATGGTCTTGATGTGCCTACAGCTAATACCATCATCATCGATAGAGCTGATCTTTTAGGTTTAGCCCAGTTACACCAAATTAGAGGTCGTGTAGGACGTTCTCACCACCAAGCTTATGCATACCTCTTTACACCTCCTAAGCAGCTATTATCAAAGGATGCTAAATTAAGACTTGATGCCATCTCTTCATTAGAAGAGTTAGGTGCTGGCTTCGTTCTTGCAACTCATGATATGGAAATTAGAGGTGCGGGTGAGCTTTTAGGTGAAGAGCAGTCAGGTCAGATTGAATCTGTAGGTTTCTCCCTCTACTCAGAGATGTTAGAAGCTGCTGTTAAAGCTCTAAAAGAAGGTCATGAACCATCTCTTGCTGAAATTACCTTAAATGAGTGTGAAATCGATCTCCACTTACCTTGTCTGTTACCTACTGACTATATTGCAGATGTAAATACCAGATTGTCCTTATACAAACGTATTTCATCATGTAAGACACCTGAAGAGTTTGAAGATCTTAAAGTAGAACTTATTGATAGATTTGGTTTCTTGCCAGATGCTACAAAGAACCTCTTTGAGATTTCATCTTTAAAAGTTTTAGCAACTGATTTGGGAATTAAGAGAATTAACGGTGATGCTAAAGGTGGAATCATTGAGTTAAATCAAAAACATAAGATCTCAAATGAGTACCTAATAAGGCTCATGACTACCTGTAAACATAATGAATACAGAATCACAGGACCTAGTTCATTAAGGTACAACGTGCCTGAAAGTGAGTCTAGATCAAGACTTGAGATCTTAAAGCAGTTGCTTCAGGCTTTTGCTGCTAATAGCTCACTTGCTAAATAAAGTAAGTTGAATATAAATTAGAAATCACATTGTAAGAGAGATAACAATGAAACTTCTGCAAATTTCTGTCAACAATAATGATCTATTTTGCAACGGATTTACCTTCAACTTAAATACAAGAGATCTTGTTCGAAGAGATAAATCAGCTCCAGATACATATACCCAAGCCTTAAAGATTAAGTCTAATCTTTACACTCAAAACGTAATTGCGATCACAGGTTCTACCGCTACAGGTAAAACTGTAATGCTACAGATTATCGGTTATGCTTTACACATAATTTCGACGTATGACAGGCTAAATGATCCTTTTGTAAAGAGTGTTATTAATAAACTCACTGGTAACATAAACGATATTAACATATCTCTGACTTTTTATAATACCTCCAGCGAAGGCACTCAAAACATCTACAGATTAGATTCAGCTATACATTATGACCAAGCTGAAGCTAATTACTACTATGTAGATGAAAATCTATACTCAATGCCTTTATCCAAGTTCAAACCTGAATTTGGATTTGAGCAAATCGTAACTTATTCAGAACAACACAGTTTAACAGTAGCTCGAGCTAATACAAAAGATGATCCTTTCTTGTTAGATGACATGTCTATAGCTGTATCTTTAAAAAGAATGTCATGCAATTATTTTTCAAATCTTTGTGAAATCAACGTAATAACACCTGATCTTGCTGATTTCAATAAAAAAGAAATTATTCAATGTTTCGATCCAAGCATCGATTCTCTAATTATAAAAAAACAAGATACAGATTATATTGCAAGAGCCGTATTCAAAAGAGGAAATTCTGCTGTAAAAGAAGCAATTCAATCTTTGAAATATCTAATTTCCTCAGGAACAATCAAAGGCATTTCCTTATTGTCTCTTGCTGTAACAGCCTTAGAAAAAGGAGGTTATCTACTTGTTGATGATATTGAGGACCATCTTGATAAGCAGTTTATTAGTTTTATCCTAGATCTATTCACAAATAGCTGTACCAATCCTCATGGAGCAAGCTTAATATTTACAACCCATTACTTGGAGCTACTAGATAAATTCAAGAGGAAAGACAACATTTATCTGACTTCAAGCGATGAAAGCAACTCTTTACTGCTCACAAGATTTGATATTAACAGAGTGATTACTGCAAAAGATTTAAAGAAGAGCGAGCTTATTTCATCTAGAATGATGGAAAATTACGCACGTAAAAACACATCATTAATCAAAGCTAATAGTGCAATTGAGAAACATTTAAAGCAATAAATTGAAAAGAGACAGTATTGCTTAAAGAAAACAAAACGCCTTCTATATTTCAAGAAAGCGTCACTCTACAAATATCCCCTAATTCTAAGTTTAGAGGATATTCAATTTAGTTTAAGTACTTTTATTAGATGTACTTGAACTTAATCTCAGCAATCTTCTTTGACCACTGCTCAGGTCCAATCTTATGGATTGAGTTACCTTCACTGTCAACAGCAACGGTTACAGGCATATCAACAACCTTGTACTCACGGATAGCTTCCATGCCAAGATCTTCGAATGCTAGAACCTTAGCTGACTTAATTGCCTTAGATACCAAGTAAGCTGCACCACCGGTTGCCATTAAGTAAGCAGCCTTGTGCTTCTTAATTGAAGCAATAGCCTCAGGACCACGCTCTGACTTACCAATCATACCGTATAGACCTGTCTGTGAAAGCATGGTTTCAACGAACTTATCCATACGAGTTGAAGTGGTAGGACCTGCTGGGCCAACAACTTCGTTACCTACTGCAGGTACTGGACCCACGTAGTAAATGAACTTCTTATGGAAATCTACACCATCTGGTAATGGTTTGCCCTGAGCGATTAAATCACATACTCTCTTATGAGCAGCATCACGGCCAGTTAAGATAGTACCTGATAATAATAAGGTCTCACCCATCTTCCAAGAAGCAATTTCTTCTTTAGTGATAGTATCAAGATTTACTCTCTTAACATTAGCGCTTGCACCACCGATTTCGATATCTGGGTAATCATCTAATGATGGAGGTGTGAAGGTTGCAGGACCTGTACCATCTAACTCAAAGTCAATATGACGAGTTGCAGCACAGTTAGGAATAATAGTGGTTGCCTTTGATACAGCATGGCATGGGTAGGTCTTTACCTTAACGTCTAAAACAGTAGTAATACCACCTAAGCCCTGAGCACCGATACCGAGCTTGTTGATCTTGTCATAAAGCTCAAGTCTTAACTCTTCTTCAGCGTTCTTAGGACCACGAGCAATTAACTCTTGGATATCAATAGGATCGTTTAATGCTTCTTTAGCTAAAATTGCTGATTTTTCAGGAGTACCACCAACACCAATACCGATGATTCCTGGAGGGCACCAACCAGCACCCATTAGAGGGATCTGACTTAAAACGTAATCTACTACGCTGTCTGATGGATTTAACATTCTCATGTGGGTCTTGTTCTCAGATCCACCACCCTTTGAAGCAATAGCAACTTCAACCTTGTTGCCATGAACCATCTCAATGTGAACTACTGTAGGAGTGTTATCTTTAGTGTTGATTCTCTTTCCTAAAGGGTCCATCAAGATAGACTTACGTAGAGGGTTAGTTGGGAAAGCATAAGCTCTTCTAGTACCCTCATCTACCATTTCCTGAATGGTCATGTCGCCTTCAAAGCGAACATCCATACCGATCTTAACGAAACAGGTAACTGCACCTGTATCCTGGCACAATGGACGGTGTCCGATTGCACACATTTTTGAGTTTACTAAGATCTGTGCGATTGCGTTCTTTGCTGATGGATTCTGCTCAATTTCATAGGCATGCTTCATAGCCTTTAAGAAATCTTTTGGATGATAATAAGAAATGAACTGAATCGCATCACAGACAGACTCAATGAAGTCAGCTGTCTTAATCAATGTTGTCATAGATGGTACTTTCCTTGTTCAGTGAACCGTTGTAGTCAGTTTTATTGTGGCTACAGCTGTCTGCAACTGCCGATTTTAATTTCTGCTAAAAGCAGAGGCGGTTCGTTACCGCTAAAAACACTGTTGTATTGTTTACAACATTAAGGATTATAGCATAAATAGCATTTATTAAAGTGATAGCGCAAACGATTTACAAAGGTTCAACATACATAATTCAACCTACCAAAATCAACTTTCTATTGGGCAAAGTAAAACTTGAAAATTCAGTTTAAAATCGAAATAAGTAATAGCGTTGGAGTAAAGTTTGATATAAATTTGAGTGAGTTTACGATTTTGCTCAAAAAATTGTCCATAAACTTAAGTAATTGTGCTGTATACCGTTATAATAACGAGAATGTTTCGGTTTTGAGAAGCGATTATGTTTATTACAATAGCAGTTATTTTTGTTCTTCTAGCAAGTTTCCTTTTAATCATTGTAAATATGTACAGTGATTACGTAGCTCGTCGTGAGCAGGATGCTAGATTGATCTCAACAAGAGCCAGAAACATCATCACAGAATGTGAAGAACTGCTTTTAAACCAGGCTCAAGTTGCTTTCTCAAAGACACTGGTTTTAGTACTTCACTATAGAATTATCAGAGCTTTAAGAAAAAGAGCCATCGATCCCAAAGCCCGAGATGAAGTAAAAGACAGAATTGCCAACGAAGAAAAAATCATTGCTGAGCTTAAAACAAATTATCAGGAAATGAGCACTTTTAAAGCTCCTGAAAACGATGCTATGGCTATTGCTCAGCTTCGTGTTATCAGAAGATTACGTAGCATTCTTAAATCAGAAATGACCTCTGGTATTCCTTTAAATCCTTCTCAATTAAATAAAGAAGATCGTCGTCTTTATATTTTGGTGCTAAAAGTTAACATCTCAAACTTAATTCAAAAAGTTTTTGAAATGAAAAGACTACGTCAAGTAGGTTCATGCAGACAACTTATTGATAAAGGTTTAAGTGTTATCAAAGCTTCTGGCGTAAAAGACGGTTGGCTTACTGAAAAAGAAGATCTTTTAACAAACCTTCTAAATGGCATCAACGCTGAAACCAAGATTAAAGATCCTGCCAAGAAAGAAAAAGCTGACGCAGATGGTCAGAGCTTAGCAGATAAGAGCGATCTTGATGAGATCTTTGGCGATAAGAAGAAGTGGTAATAATCGAAGCTATTCTTACTTAAATACGGTGAAAATTCATTCACCGTATATTTCTTCGCATAGAATTTTAAACTCTTTAAACTTTCTCTAAAGCAACGATCTCACATACTGGAGTATCACTCTTTTCTCTACTCTTAGAGTTATTCTCTAAGACTAAAGCTATAGGTACTACAGTCTTATCTGTAAGGCGTCTTGCGTACTTGTTCTTTATGATTTGCTCTTTTGCTTCATTTAGTTTTGTATCAATATCTTTAGAATTATCTGTTACCTTTAATTCAAAGACATATAGGTAGTCTCCTGCCTCTGCTGTAATGTCTGCCCTTCCACAAGCGCCCATTACCTCAGTTGATGCTGTTACATTGAAGGTAAGCATTGCAAGCTTTAGTACATCTCTAAAACATGCTTCATTAAAGTTCTTTACGGTTTCATATGAGAGTTCATTGATGAAGCTATTAAAGATATTCTTTAACTTGTCTAAGTTATTATCACAAAGAATATCGTAAAGTGAAGTAGTAAACTTTTCCTGAACATCATTGTTGTTCGTTAAGAGTCTTAACATGATTTCTGAATAGGCTTGCTTTACTTCAAGGTTAGGTATTCCTATCTGAAATATTTTTCTGTTTACTCCTTTGATACAGAAATATCCTGCCTGATATAAGATTGCAAATAAATCTATATCTGCAATTTTATCTATTACTGGATACAGTTTGTCACTTACTTTGTTAACTGTTGAGTCAATACTTAGCAGAGATTGCAATTCATCAACGTTGTACTTTTTTAATCCTTGCTTTAAGTAGTTAACCAAGAAAGTAGGAGTTGCACCACCTGATGATACCCAGTAAGGAATAAAACCTTCTTCAGGACTATCTAAAAAGTTAATGATAGACCATGGATTGAAAACATGTGATTTACACTTTCTATCAAAACTGTAACCATCATAGTTTCTCTTAAGTTCTTCTACTACCATTGCATAATCATATACATCAGTATCATTCTCTTCGTTTAATACAGTAGCTGCATTATCAATGTACTCACAAAAGTACTTTTCTAATTCTTCAGTGGTATAACCTAAAAGTGCACCATATTTTGTAGATAAGGTCAGATCTTTTAAATTGTTAAATGCCGAGAATATAGAAGTGTGAGCGTAATAAGTAACACCAGTAATGAAAATAAAACGGAATTTTCCTTGAAAGGATTTAACAGTTAAATAGAAGCTAGATAAGATCTTACGTCTTTCTTCAAATTCAACACTATCATTTAAAACTGCTGTTAATGGAGCATCATATTCATCTACTAACAGTACAACTTCCTTTTCTTTTTCCAGTGCCTTTTTAAGATAGTTAGCTGGACTATCTATATCTTCTTTTGTAGGTTCAATGCCAGCTTCTTCAAGTGATAACCTAAAGGCTTCTATAAATTCTTTGTTAAAAGAACTGATTGAAGTTACTTCTTTGAATGTAGAAAAATCTAAATGAATTACTTTGTAAGTTTTATCATCCCATAATGGTTCAATCTCTAAACCTTTAAATTTCTCAATACCATGAGCAAAGAGCTCATGTAAGGTATTGATAAGAGTTGACTTACCAAAGCGTCTTGGACGTGAAATGAAAAAAGGACCATTACCTTTAGCAAAGTTTGCGATGATGCCAGTCTTGTCAACATAAATACTATTTGTTTCTATGAGTTTTGAAAAACTAGCGTAGTTAGGTAGTTTCTTTGTAAATTCCATGTCATCGTCCTAAAAAGAAAATTCTTGGCTTTAGTATAGCATCATAGCTGTATTTCAGTTTCTGACTACTAAATCATAGCTAAACTTTCTCTAAAGCTACAATCTCACATACTGGAGTATCACTCTTTTCTCTACTCTTAGAGTTATTCTCTAAGACTAAAGCTATAGGTACTACAGTCTTATCTGTAAGTCGTCTTGCGTACTTGTTCTTAATGATTTGCTCTTTGGCTTCATTGAGTTTTGTATCAATATCTTTAGAATTATCTGTTACCTTTAATTCAAAGACATATAGGTAGTCACCTGCCTCTGCTGTAATGTCTGCTCTTCCACAAGAGCCCATTACCTCAGTTGATGCTGTTACATTAAAGGTTAACATTGCAAGCTTTAG
>Ga0256404_1005265_pt1 | contig 23151 bp, 18 predicted proteins | sample RumenRJG_01DNA_FD_185990 | JGI IMG/M metagenome (GOLD analysis project Ga0256404, IMG submission 185990) | Bovine rumen microbial communities from Lethbridge, Alberta, Canada - RJG_01 | ecosystem: Host-associated > Mammals > Digestive system > Stomach > Rumen | place: Canada: Alberta | collected... | reverse complement strand
GCGCCACCAGAACCTTCTCTTTTTGATTAGGGGGGCTTGCTTTTCGAAAAATAGACCCCGATGCCTATGTTTACTGGGCTTCGGGGAACTTTTGCATGACATTTTTAGTTTTACCGGACAGCAATAAAATTGATAACTTACTAAACCTATTTTATTGAACAACATTGATTCGTCATAATTCCTATAAGTTATGTACATATGTTTTCAGATTCCGTCGATTATTTGCTGTTGTAATTTTTTATCAGCTCAGTTGCATATTTGTCTCCAAGCGAGACGGCCTTTTTCAGATATGAAATGCACTTTTCCTTGTTCTTCTTCTCTCCATATGCAATGCCAAGCAATCTGTAAGCATCAGGATTGGACGAATCAATCTTCACAGCCTTCTCCGCCCATACTATAGCCTCATCCATCATTCCTACCCTTAGACTTAAAGCGGCTTTCTCAGCCAGATAAACATAATCGTTAGGACGTATGGCTAAAGCGCGGTTTATATCTTCTTCCGCAGTCTGGTACATATTTCCCTGGAGTGCAGTCTTATAGCGCATGTAATAAAAGTTCTCGTTCAGATTATTAAAGCCTACAATGTGTTCGTACTCGATATAGTCGAGCGTAGCTTCACGATATTTGCCAAATTTGACATACCAATCGCCTCGCTCCATGAGATACGGAGCTGCCTTCACCGTATAAGGCTTGGAGAAGCGCCCAATCGCAGAGTCGAGAGCCACAATAATTTTCTCGTCTGTTGTATCAGCCTTCTCGCGTGCACGCGCCTCCAAATAAAAAGATTGTGCATCTGCAATCTTTGTCTGGTTGGCTGCAGTAAAATTATCGACCGCTTCTTTGTATCGCTTCAAACCATAAAGACAGTTGCCTATCTGTATTTTGAACAGCGGATTGTGTGACAGTCTGTAAGCTTTTTCAGCCTCGTCCAAAGCCTTGTCCAGTGTCCAGCCATTAGTAGTAGCCTTCGGCCCGTCATAAAGTGCAGCATTATAAATCAGTTTGCTATAAGAAAAATACAGATTTGCAGTATCCTTTGTAGCAAGAGAAATGGCCTGCTGCATAAATTTGTCACTGCCAGCATAGTCTCTATATGATGAACAAAAACTTGCCTTGAGCTGGTAGCCGTCTGAGGAGGAAGGATATTTCTGCAGGAAATCATTTATAGCCGTGATACTTCTGAGGCTATCTTGCTTTGTCTCGAGCATCATATAAATATAGTTCCACGCCGATTTCTCCTCTTTTGGGAGCTCTGCTGGAATTTTTATATTGGTCAGAGATGCGGCTCCCCATGACATAGCTGAAATAGACATGTCAGAGCAATACTTAGCATCGATAGCATAGGTTTTGGCGTCCTTTCCGCCATTTCGCTGAACAACACCAATCAGTTCTCCCTTAGCGTTTACTACAGGAAGCCCCACATTTGCAGCATCGTAAGCTTGTGCGAGAGACAAATAATTGATGCTATTGGAAGAGGAAACTTCCATTATCTGGGTTTCTATAGCCGTACCTTTCTTCGCTTTGCTACCAATTATCTTCACTTTGTCGCCTGCCTTGGGGGCTGTAGAAGAAACGGCAAATGAGTGACCGACATTTTTCTCCGGGAGTAGTTTTATGACATCATACAGATCGCTTGCACCGCCCACACGAGACACCGCTATGCGGTTTTTGCCCATTACATAGTCTGCCCTAGCGGCGTTACGAAACGGTTCATATTCTGTAATGATATATCCGCCACCATCTATTGCAATTCCTGGAACGGAACCTATTATTTTATTATTGGCGTCAAATACCTCCACGATACCGGCTGTTGATGGTTGCTTATCATTAGGAAGCTGCACTGCCACGCTGGTTGCAGGTAATATCATTATTGCTATAAGTGTAGTGATTTTTAAAATATATTTTCGTATCATATTTCAATTGTTTATAAGTGCAATTGCGTTATTCTTTGCTGCATCTGTAATTTGATTTCCGCTCAGCATCTTGGCTATTTCCATAATTCTCTCTTCCGGAGAAAGGAGCTTAATCTTCGTAGTTACGCTTCCGTCTGTTGAGGTCTTGTATACCATATAATGCTTTTCAGCTTTGGCTGCAATTTGCGGCAGGTGGGTTATGCTGATGACCTGAGTACCATTGTTGTTGGATATCGACTTCATTGTGCACCCCATTCTCTCTGCTATTCTTCCCGAAACGCCCGTATCTATTTCATCGAATATAACGGTCGGGAGCTGTTGCTTCTCGGCTATGATGGCTTTCAGGCAAAGCATAATGCGCGCTATCTCTCCGCCGGAGGCTATCCTGGCTATGTCTTGTGGCACTACCTCCTTATTGGCGGAGAAGAGAAAATCAATATTGTCGCCTCCCATAGGGCCAAGAGCTTCCAACGGTGTAATCTTAACTTCGAAGACTATATCCGGCATGCCTAAATCCTTAAGCATGGTTTTCATAGACCTTGTAATGGTCGGCACTGCCTTCTTGCGTTCTGAAGAAAGCTTCTCTGCCTGCTTGGTAATGGCCGCCTCCAACTCCTTGTACTCGCGCTCCATTTCATCCAGCTCCGCCATGTCGTCCTCTGAAGACGCAAGGGATTGCTTCATCTCCTCATATTTGCTGATGAGTTCATCAAACGAAGCGGCGTGATAGCGTCTCTCCAGATCATAGATAGTTGTAAGGCGTTCGTCTATTTGCTCCAGACGATTCGGATCATAAGTAACATCGTCTATTGACGAGCGCACATCGTCAATAATATCGCTTATTTCAATGGAAGCACTCTCCAGTCTTCCGCCCCACTCAGCAGCCTTCTTTATGTAAGGTGATATACTGTCCAAACTGCGTTTGGCATTATTCAGCCGGTCGGCAATACTGTTATTCGCATCGTCTATTTCGTTCAGAACCTCTGCAAGCGCATCCGAGATATCTTTTGAGTGCGAAAGTCTGTCTTGCTCATCTTCCAGAAGGTTTTGCTCGTTTTTGGTCAGATGGGCGGCGTCGATTTGGCTTACGGCATACTTGGTATAGTCTGCTTCTTCTTCTTTCTTAGTGACAGCAGTACGCAGAGCTTCGAGTTCGCGACGCTTGTCGGTGAATTTTGCCCACATCCTTTTGTATTCGTCAATTGCAGAAGGACCAGAAAGAGAGTCGAGAATTTCTGACCTGAAGGATGGCGTCTGCAGTAATAGATTCTGATGCTGCGAATGAATGTCTATCAGACGTTTGCCCAAATCCTGAAGATTGCTTATCGTTGCAGGAGTGTCATTGATAAAAGCTCGTGTTTTGCCTGTTTCGGAAATTTCGCGACGAATAATGCAAGTATCGCCATCAAAGTCGAAGTCCTTGTCAGCAAAGAAATCACCCGCATTAGCGCCGATATCTGTGAATGTCGCCTCAAGCACACATTTCTTCTCACCCTGCTTTACTTTAGTCCGATCCATACGGCCGCCTATCAGTGAAGTAAGAGCTCCTATAATAATACTCTTTCCAGCTCCGGTCTCTCCAGTGATTACGGAATAGCCGGGACCGAATTCTATTTCCAGCTTGTCTATAAGAATATAATGATAGATAGAAAGATTACAGAGCATCTTTAGGCAAAGTTATTTGAGTAATTTCTTCCAATAGGAATTGTAGGATGAATTTATATCGGAGAGTAAATTCTGAAGCTCGTCATTACTTTTTCCACCACTTTGTGAGGAACTATAGATATTAACGATCTCATCCCGTTTGTATTCTGTAAACAGCTGCGGAAGCTTGCTCTGACGTTTGTTCTTGTGCGCTTCGGAGAGCATTTTCAGGGCCTGAGTCACATTTTCTTTTCCCTTCTCGACATCGTCCGCCATGATATCAAGCCCTAGGCGGTAATATGTATACTGCATTTTACGAAATGGCTCCATGCTTCCATCCAGCAGATCGTTAATCAAGGCATATCTATTTTTGTCTGAGCCGATGGATTTCCAGCCTTTGCCATTCAGACTTTGGGCAGAGACTGCTATGTCATGGGCAGTCTGCAATGCCTTTGTGCCGCCGAGGAGACTCATTGCGTCATTGTCCATTCCGATGATAAAATAGGCATAATAGCCGAGCATCGCTGTCAGTTCATTGTCTATTTGGTCAACGCGGAAATTCAGCTTGTCAAACTCATGATAATCAAAGTTGAAATCTTCATCCTTTACGCTATAGACCACTGTAGTGTAAGAGGAATTGAACACGGGACGATAGGCGTTAAGCAATAATGATGCTTCAAAACTGCCCGACATTTCATCGTATTTGTTGACGGTAATATTAAAATTGCAGCTTATTCGTTCTGCATCCTCGTATTGCTGTCCCGTCCAATTCCTATTGTTCAGGAAATCCTCTATGTTTTTCTGCAAATCGTCAAATACGGAGACATTCGTGCCCTGTATCTTAGAGTGATTTACCACCACCCGAGCATTCAATTCTCCTCCGTATGCATTAACATACACGGCGAGCAACAGGCTCATTATAAGTCCTAACCTTCTCATAGCATGCTTATACGATCTACAATATCTTTTGCTACGGCTTTCTTCGATTTGAGTGGAAACTTCTCGTTGGAAGCCTTTGAGATTATAGTTATTTTGTTTGTATCGACAGAGAATCCTGCACCCTTGTCCTGAAGAGAGTTAAGCACGATGAAGTCAAAGTTTTTGTCCTGAAGTTTTTGCTGTGCGTTCGTCATCTCATTCTCTGTCTCCAATGCAAAGCCTATGAGCTTTTGCTCCAGCTTTTTGGCCCTGCCTAAGGCGGCTGCTATGTCTCGGGTAGATGTTAGCTTGAGCTCATAATCCATACCTTTCCTCTTGATTTTCTGAGCGGATTTTTGCAGAGGGGTGAAGTCTGCTACGGCAGCAGCAAGGATACCTATATCCATGCCGCCAAAAAGATCGACGCACTGGTCGTACATTTCCTTTGCGCTCATAACAGGTATCACGCGGATATTGTTATTATGCGTCGTGATACTGACTGGTCCGCTAACCAGCGTAACTTTCGCTCCGCGCAATGCGCATTCTTCCGCCAGCGCATAGCCCATTTTGCCCGATGAGAAATTGCCGATGAAGCGGACCGGATCTATCTGTTCGTATGTGGGCCCCGCCGTAATCAGAATATTCTTGCCGCTTAGTTCCCCAGTGCGCGCTAAGTAATCGTTGAGGAATGATACAATGGTTTCGGGCTCAGCCATTCTCCCCTTCCCTATCAGCCCGCTTGCCAGCTGCCCTTCTTCCGGGCATATCATCGATACTCCATCGTCTATAAGCGTGGCAATGTTGCGCTGTGTGGCCGCATGGGAATACATGTCCATATCCATCGCAGGAGCGATGAACACTTTCTTACGCATAGACAGATAAGTGGTAATGAGCATATTGTCGGCTATTCCGTTGGCCATCTTCGACAGTGTAGAAGCTGTACATGGCGCTATCAGCATGGCATCAGCCCACAATCCGAAGGCTACGTGACTATGCCACGAGCCGTCCCTGTGGTCAAAGAAATCGCAGGTAACAGGATTGTTTGTAAGTGTCGACAGCGTCAGCGGAGTGATAAACTCTCTTGAGGCGGGCGTCATTATCACTTTCACCTCTGCCCCAGCCTTTACCAGCAGGCGGGCTATCAGACATGATTTATATGCGGCGATGCTACCGGTTATGCCCAATATGATGCGCTTTCCCTGGAGATTATCTGTTGCCATTTAGTTTCATCTGTATTGCCATGAGCACCTGTTTGGTGTTTTGCGGAAATTCTCCGCGCAATATCCAGCCAAAATAACCAGGGTCGTTTCTCAACACGTTGCCGACTGGCACGCCTTTATATTTGCCAAAGTTGAATACTATCTCATGCTTGTCATTGTATACCATGCGTCCCGCCAGATCAACATTATCGTTCATCTTGGAAAATTCGGAGAGCGATGCAACATCGTTTTTCAGAACATCAGGATATTTGTCGAGCTGTGCAAGAAGCACCTCATAGGTAGCCCTTGCATCGGCACTGGCAGAGTGGGCATCCTTCAAGTCTTTACCGCAATAGTATTTATATGCAGCGCTCAAGTTGCGCGGCTCCAGTTTGTGATATATGTTCTGCACATCCACTAGTTTTACATGCGCAATGTCAAAGTTGATACCGGCCTTGAGCATTTCTTCAACAAACATGGGGACATCGAAGTGATTGGAGTTGAATCCTGCGAGATCGCACCCTGTGAAGATCTCATTCAGCTTGGGAGCCAGTTCCCTGAACGTAGGGCTGTCTTTGACATCTGCGTCTGTGATGTGATGAATGGCCGTACTTTCCTCAGGAATATGGCATTCGGGATTTATATAGTAAGTATAAGACTCCTGACTGCCGTTGGGGAATATCTTGATATATGCAAGCATTATTATCCTGTCGGAGGTAATGTTCATTCCCGTTGCCTCCAGATCAAAGACAATCAAAGGCCTTTCCAAATTCAGTTTCATCATTTCTCAGAGCTTAATCATTAGTTGCGCTGGGCATCAAAAGCATAGTTATCTGCTCAGGATGCAGTATCTCTCCGTTCTCATCTTTTACAGTATTAGGCTGAGGCGATGGAACTATAACCACTGCCCTGCTCTGGTCTGCTATCTGTAGCTCTATATTCTCGCTGTCTGTATTTCTCATGAATTCCTGCAACACATTCCCCTTAAAACCAATATTCATGGGCATGCCGTCATAGTCACAATTCATGCTTTCCTCGGCAGACAGAGAATAGTCCAAGTTCTGTACTCTGGTCACAATCTTGTCGCTTTCTATATGAATTCTCACCAGAGCGAGCTTCGTATCTGACACTACGCAGAGCACACGGTTGAGAAGGCTTGTAAAAGCTTCTCTGTTTAGCGTGAGATGATAGGGATTGTTCTCGGGCACTACTTTATTGTACGGCGGGAAAAGTCCTTCAAGGAGCAGACTGCTGAGCGCATATCCGTTCATGCCGATTATGGCTCTTCTTTCCGAAAATTGTATTGTTACCTCGTCATTGTCTTTGCCCAATATGGATTTGAGCAGCAGCGCAGGTTTGGATGGCAGTACGTAATTGCCGGCGGCAATACCGTCTGTATTGGGGAAGCGGGTGTAGACCAATTTTCGTCCGTCCGAGGCAACGATGGAAATATCCGTATCGGTAATATCAAACAGCACTCCGGTCATAATCATATGCGTGGTATCAGTAGATACAGACGAAAGAGCACGATTGAGAGACTCAAGCAGTAGCTCCGAGTTTACCTTAAACTGTACGCTCTGCTCCCCTTCTGCGATAGAGTTTTTGGGATATTCATCAGCGTCCTGGCCAATGAGGGAAATGTAGCCGTTCTGGTAATGTATTATTGTTTTGAAATTCTCGGAATCTACCTCAAAACTGATAGGCTGTTCCGGAAGGGATTTGATAGCGTCCAGCAGATTCTTGGCGTTTATGGCAAACTTGAAGTCGCTGCTGCTATCGGTAAGACCTACAGTAGCAATAAGCGTGTTGTCTCCGTCTGAAGCTGTAATCTTAAGCGTGTTTGATGCAATTTCGACAAGGAAGCAGTCTAATATAGACATTCCGTTCTTTCCGCTTATAACCTTGCTGAGTATTTGTAGCCTTGAGGATAACTCTAATGACGACAGAGAAAATGTTACATTCATATGATATGAGATTTATTTCTATTATTAGTACTATTAGTCTATTGCAAAGTTAATCATTTATCATAAACAGCTGATATCAAAAGGCAGTATTTTTCATGCAGTTGACACATTAGCTCTTTATGATATTAACTCTCTTCGGTTGTACCCTTCATAATTACTACACATTATCATCAGATACCGACTTTGTCTTTAATATTTGATCAGAAAACGCGGCGCATAGATACCTTGACTCCCAGTATTGGCATCTCGAATCTTGATTTTCTGTCGGAAGCAAAAACAAAAGGCATTATTCATTTTGAGAGAAAACATTCTCTGGGCTCTGTAGAAAAAGCTTCCCGCTTGCGCGTAAAATTACAAGGCGCGTAAATCATTTCCCGTGGGACATAAAATAATTATAAAAACTATCCCGCACACCATGATACTCACAAGGCACCTGAGGAAAACTACATTTGAGATGTTTCAAAACGTCTCAAATGTAATTTTGGCCTTTCGGGAATACTGAAAATCACATAGTTACAAAGGGTCAAAATTCGCCTCTACGTAGTCAGCAACCGTCCTGGTGACATCGCGAGTGCGGGCGAGGCGATCGTTGAGTGTGGGAAATAGCCGAGAGGACCGTTCAGCGCAGTCCGGGAGTGGGCAAGAAAATCTAATGAGCAATATATTCTTACTTGAACATAATTATTTCATCCAAATTTTCCAAAGAAGAGACACATATCACAACAGAATCGACATGGGATTGAATTATACTCTCTTCGCTTTTATTGCCAGTAATGTTTGTATTAACACCGAGATAAGGATCAATGATACGCCTATCCAGAAAGCCCCCGACAGCTCGCGCGACTCGCCGAATATCAACATGGCAAGCAGTATGGTGTAGATGGGTTCCAGATTATAGCTGAGGCTTACGGTAAAAGCCGAGATAGAACGCAGAGCCTGAAGCTGAAGCAAAAATGGAGCTATTGTGAATACGGCGGCGAAGATGAGCAGCGCCCAAAAGTCGTGTGCCGACGGTATAACATCGGCTTCGGGCCGGCATTGAGAGAAAATAAACAATGCCACAGCCAGTACTACTCCACCTCCTACCAGTTCGTAGAACAACATCGTGCTGCTGGCACGCCCTGTGACAGCCTGTACTTTTTTGCTGAGGACAGAATAGAATGAGTAAAGCAACGACGAGAGGCATCCTACAGCTATGCCAACCCTATAGCGCGTATCGAAGCCGAAGATGAGCATAACGCCAGCCACGGTGATAAGGCTCAGCATCAATTCGCGCCATGATGGCTTATGATGGTTGACAAGCGGTTCGACAAGAGCTGTAAAGAATCCTACTAATGCGAAACAAATGGCTCCAATAGACACATTGGCCAACTTTATGCTACCGTAATAACATACCCAATGGACAGAGAGAAGTACGCCACAGCCCAGTATTGCAGCCAACTGCCGTCCTGGCAAACGGTGTAGACGATGCCCGAGCCCCATTACCAAAGCCAAAAACATCGCGGAGAAAACTACCCGATAGAACACCAATGGCAGTTCGGAAATGCTTATGAATTTACCGAAAAGTCCTGTAGCACCGGCCAACAGAATGGACACATGAAGGCGGAGATATGAATGTTTCATGCCGCAAAATTACGCAATTATCCAGTTGATATGTCGTATAACTGTATTTGGGCAATTACGTGTTGGCGTTAGCGGGAAACTAATTTGGCAGACAGCGAAATAATTGATAATTTTGCAGAGAAGAAATCACAAAATCTCATCAGGTGTCACGGCTGTTGGCTATAGATTACGGCAAAAAGCGTTCTGGAGTAGCGGTCTCCGACCCGCTCCAACTCATAGCGGGCGGGCTTGATACCATAGCTACAGGCGAATTGTCCAAGTTTATTATGGCTTATCTCGAGAGAGAGGATGTGGAGCGTATTATTATCGGAATGCCCACCCAAACGGACGGCACACCTTCCGAGAACGCCCGGCGCGTAAGTGAATTCATCTCCTACCTACGCAAACGTATCAGCATACCTGTCATATGCTGGGACGAAAGATTCACCTCTGTGCTGGCTCACAAAACTATGCTTGACAGCGGACTAAAGAAAAAGGCACGTCAGAACAAGGCGCTTGTGGACAAAATTAGTGCGACAATTATTTTGCAATCTTATATGGACTCAGAAAGGATTGCCAAAGAACATAAAGTCAACAATTAGTATGAAATTACCTATTTACGTATACGGCGAACCCGTGCTCAGAAAAAAGGCGGAAGATATCACAGCGAGCTATCCCGACCTGAAGCAGCTTATAGAGAACATGTTTGAGACCCTCACCAATGCAGATGGCGTTGGTTTGGCCGCGCCCCAAATAGGGCTTTCCATTCGCCTGGTGGTTATAGATTTGTCCAGCCTTGCCGACGAAGATCCCAAATACAAGGATTTCAAAAAAGCCTATATTAACGGTCACATTCTTGAGAGCAGCGAAGAGACATGCTCAATGGGCGAAGGATGTCTCAGCATCCCCGGACTGCATGAGAACGTGGTACGCCCGGAGAGGGTCCATATTAAATATGTGGATGAGAATTTTGAAGAGAAAGATGAATGGGTGGACGGCTTTTTAGCACGTGTCGTGCAGCACGAGTTCGGCCATCTGGAGGGCGAGCTGTACACGGATAAGATTTCTCCTCTTCGCAAACAGCTGATTTCGCGCAAGCTGAAGTCCATTGCCCATGGTAAATACAGCTGTACATACAAGACCAAGTTCAACCGTCATCATCTTTGAGGAAAATACTGCTTTGTCTGGTGCTCTTGCCGCTGGTAACGGCGGCACAGGTAAATACCGAAAGAGTGATGTTAATGGGGCGCAATGCACTCTATTATGACGATTATGTACTCTCTATTCAGTATTTCAACGAAGTCATCAACGCAAAGCCTTTTCTTTACGATCCTTATTATTTCCGGGCTATCGCCAAGTTTTACCTCGGCGATTGGCAGGGAGCTGAGGCCGACTGTAGCAAAGCCATAGATCTCAATCCTTTTATAGAGGATAGCTATCAGCTCCGTGGACTATGTCGCATCAAGCAGGAGAATTATCAGGGTGCTGTAGACGATTATTCCACAGTTATCAAATATAAATCTCTGGATCAGGCATCTTGGTATAACAGACTTCTTTGCAGGATTCATCTGAAGGATTACGATAACGCAAAGAAAGACATTGCGGCCATTCATACCAAATGGCCGCAATACACTAAAGCCTATGAGCTGGAAGCGCAGGTGTGCATCATGACGAAAGACACGCTCAGAGCAGACAGTCTTTACCAATTGGTAACGGAGAAAGACAAGGAGAACGGCGAGGCATGGGGAGCGAGAGCGATAATAGCTCTCTCAAAAGGAAATTTGGAAAAGGCAGATACACTGCTTGACAGAGCAATAAAATACTCGCCCGACATAGTGGATTTCTATGTTGACAAAGCGCTTATCGCCTTCAAGTTCAACCGGCTTCGTGATGCCATGAGCAATTATGATAAAGCCCTTGAGCTAGATCCGCAAAACTTCCCTGCCCATTACAATCGTGGCTTGCTGCGTACTGAGGTGGGCGAAGACAACAAGGCTATCGAAGATTTTGATTTCGTTTTGGGTCTTGAACCGGACAATCTGCTCGCATTGTTTAACAGGGCCGTGCTTTACGAGAAAACAGGCAACTACAAAGGTGCCATCAAGGATGTGACACGCGTAATACAGCAGTACCCGCACTTTTGGACGGGTTATGCTCTTCGGGCACGTTGCCGCAGAAAGACGGGCAATGCAAAAGGTGCAGCCGACGATGAGCGCAAGCTAATGATAGCCGAACTGGACAGGACTTTCAACCATAAACGCTATGCTAACAAAAGCACACGCAATCGACGGGAAGCAAATATTGAGGATTATCAGAAGATAGTCGTGGACGACGATACCGCAGGCATTACCAAATACGCTGAGGAGTATCGGGGCAAGGTACAGTACAGGAATGTGGAGGCGCAGGCCAAACCGATATTTTCATTCTCTGCTTCTTCTCCGCGAATTTCGGCTATTGGCAACAAGACATATTATTGGAAGGGGCTGGATAAATGGAATAAAAAGCATGACGTGCAGAAACCCCTTCGGATAACAAATGAGCCAGGGTACACGGATGAGGGCACGCTTAAGCAATATTCTGCAGACATTGCTACGCTTTCATCACGGAGCGACAGCCTTCAGGAGAGTAATCTGTTTCTCAGAGCGGTGATGTACTGCGACGTCAAAGACTACAGTTCAGCTCTCAGTTGTATGGAAAAATGCTTAGAGAAAGATACAACCTCAGCCATTCTCTATTTTCAGATTGCGGCTCTAAAGCAGTATACGCTTGGCTTTATGACAAATGCTTCCGAAGGTGAGAAGGTACATGGAGAGACATTGTTTACCCTTCATTCCATTCGTGATGACCTGAAAAAAGCACACAAACTTATGCCGGATAATGAATTCATCTGCTACAATCTTGCCTGCAACTACATGAACGAAAACGATAATAATAATGCCGAGGCACAATTCTCAATGGCGTTGCGTATAAATCCGCGTCTGGCCGAAGCTTACTATAACCGGGCTCTTGTGAGAATGAAACTCGGTGAAAAAGTTAAGGCCGCAGCAGATTTGAGCCGAGCCGGAGAACTTGGGCTCTATGACGCTTATAGTATTCTTCGACAAAACCGCCTAAAATGAGAACTTTTGCATAGTGAGTTAGCCCATGAAAGATTTTAAATCAATATTTACAAAGAAGCATTTTCTGTATTTTTTTTATGGCAGCCTTGCCGTGCTGTTCCTCATAAAGATAATCTTCCCAACTATTACGAAAGACAAGGTCGCTAAGAAGAACGCACAAACCTTCACGCAGGAGGCTGTGCCGGACAGCATTGATATTTACAGACAGAAAGCTGAGAGCACATTGTCCCTGCCATATGCTATTAGTAAATATGAGTTTACGGCGGATGGAAAGCTGAAACGTCATAAGATCTATTCTGTGCCGGACTTTAACCGCTGCTTCCCCGACTCCAACAACCTCCACATCGCAACGGCTATGAGGCTGGGCGTAAAGCCGGTGCAAGACAGGCGTATGGCCGAGAAGAACAAGACGGAGCTCGTCTATGTAGGTAATAGCCCATATTACCATGTCAAGAAGCTCTACAATTCTATACCGTATCTGGTGCCAAGCGCAGCGCTGCTACTAGAGCACATTGCGAGAACATTTCACGATTCGCTATATATAAAAGGTATTCCCCTCAATACCCTCATGATTACCTCGCTCCTAAGGACTGAGGATGACGTTGCAGCTCTCAGGAGGCATAATGGCAATGCATCTGACAACAGCGCACACCGCTACGGCACTACATTTGACATAGCATACAATAAATACGTCATGGTGCAGGATCCAGCTCTTCCGAAAGTACGACCAGTAAGAGACGACACTCTCAAATATGTTCTCTCGGAGGTGTTAAAGCAGGCCAGAGAACAGGGACTTTGCTACGTCAAATATGAAAGACATCAGGGCTGTTACCACATTACCGTGAGATAACTATGGGGCGTGTGTTTATGTATTTATCTTTCGACGGGAGTGCATACCACGGATGGCAAGTGCAACCGAACAGCTCTACTGTGCAAGAGGCAGTAGAAAGAGCGCTTTCTACCCTCTTCTCGCACCCGGTAAGCATAACAGCGGCCGGACGCACAGACGCCGGAGTAAGTGCACTGATGATGCCTGTACATTTTGATTTTTCTGATGACAAAGACCGGGCACGGCTGGACGATGGCAAACATTCGTTTGAAGAACAGCTGAAGTACCGGCTCAACCGTATTCTTCCGCGCGAGATAGCCGTCAACAATGTGCTTCGGGTGACGAACGATGCACACGCACGCTTCTCCGCCACAAGCCGTACCTATCGTTATTATATAACAGAGCAGAAAGACCCTTTCCGATATAAATACCGGTTGCAAGTACCCTACTCTTTAGATTTTCCCGCGATGAACAAGGCCGCAAAGACTCTCCTTGGCACGCACGACTTCGACTGTTTCGCGAAAGCTCACCCGGACACAAAGACATCTATATGCACTGTGACGAATGCTGAGTGGCAGAAGGACGAAGACAGAGAATGGCATTTTGAAATCACCGCTAATCGGTTTCTGCGTAATATGGTACGCGCTATTGTAGGTACCCTGCTTGATGTCGGCAAAGGCAAGATGGCTCCGCAAGACATCTTGACCATTCTGGACAGTCGCAGCCGCAGCGAGGCTGGAGAAAGTGTAAAGGGAGAAGCCTTGTTTCTTACTAATGTAACTTACCCATGTGATATTTTCCTCAGGGAGAATGTGCACGGGACGATAAAAGCTATATAAAACAATGTGGTTAGTCCTTTCGTTTTGCTCGGCTATATTTCTGGGCTTCTATGACGTGTTCAAGAAGAAATCTCTTTCAGGCAACGCACTGATCCCGGTCCTTACACTCAACACCTTATTCTGTTCGCTGATTTTTCTCCCCATCATATTAGGTTCATACGTAGGCGTAATCTCTCCTCACTCCGCTGTTTATGTGCCAGTGGAAGGTTGGGGAGTACACAAGTACATCATTCTAAAAGCCGTTATTGTCTTATCGTCGTGGGTGCTTGGGTACATCGGGATAAAGCACCTGCCTATCACGATTGTCGGCCCCATCAATGCGACCCGTCCCGTAATGACCCTTATTGGCGCTCTTATCATCTTTGGAGAGAGACTCAACGGATGGCAATGGGTGGGCGTTCTGCTGGCCATAGTATCTTTTATGATGCTTTCGAGAAGCAGCCGCAAGGAAGGCGTAAACTTTACGCATAATAAATGGATAGCCTGCGTTGTTGGTGCAGCTTTGCTTGGCGCCGCAAGCGCCCTCTATGACAAATACCTCATGATGCCTGTCAATGCGGGAGGCCTTGGTATAAACAAGCTCATAGTACAGGGATGGTATAACATTTATCAGCTTATCATGATGACCATTGTTCTGCTCATCGTATGGTATCCTCACAGGCACGAGGGCGATGCATTTAAATGGAGATGGGAAATTATCTGCATTTCAATATTTCTGAGCACGGCAGATTTTCTCTATTTCTACGCGCTTTCATTACCAGGGGCAATGATATCGATTGTGTCCATGGTTAGGAGGAGCAGTGTGATAGTCTCATTCTTGTTCGGCGCGTGGGTATTCCATGAGAGCAACCTGCGGTCTAAGAGCGTTGACCTCGTAATGGTACTTCTCAGCATGCTGTGTCTGTGCCTCGGCGCACGATAATCCGTAACATAATCTTAGTTCATTTAAAAAAACATTCAGTACCTTTGTCAGAGCAAACATCGTTTTGAAAACAAAAGAAATATAAGACATGGATAGAAAAGTCGCAATTATCACAGGAATTACAGGGCAGGACGGTTCCTACCTCGCAGAATTCCTGATAAACAAAGGGTATGAAGTGCACGGTCTGTTACGCCGTTCGTCTTCGTTTAATACCGGCAGAATAGAGCATCTTTATCTGGACGAATGGGTGCGCGATATGAAACAGAAGAGGCTCGTAAACCTACATTGGGCCGATATGACTGATTCCTCTTCGCTTATAAGGGTGATCTCTGAGACGCAGCCGACAGAAATATATAATCTCGCTGCACAAAGTCATGTAAAAGTATCTTTTGATGTTCCCGAATATACCGCAGAGACAGATGCTGTCGGAGTATTGCGCCTGCTGGAAGCTATTCGTATCTGCGGGCTTACCAACAAATGCAAGGTATATCAGGCTTCAACATCTGAGCTTTTCGGGAAAGTATGCGAAGTCCCCCAAAGGGAAACTACTCCGTTTCATCCGCGCTCTCCGTATTCTGTGGCCAAGCTTTACGGCTATTGGATAATCAAAAACTATCGAGAGAGCTATAACATGTTCTGCTGCAACGGAATTCTCTTTAATCACGAGAGCGAAAGGCGCGGAGAGAATTTTGTGACCCGCAAAATTACTCTGGCCGCGAGCCGCATCGCTCAGGGCTATCAGGACAAGCTATATCTCGGCAATCTTGACGCACGTCGTGACTGGGGCTATGCCAGAGATTATGTAGAATGTATGTGGCTGATACTCCAGCAGCCGGAGCCTGATGACTTTGTATTAGCCACGGGCGAGATGCACACAGTGCGAGAGTTTTGTACGCTGGCATTCCGCGAAGCCGGAATACAGTTGGAATGGCAGGGCAAGGGCATTGACGAGAAAGGCATCGACAAAAATACCGGGAAAGTGCTGGTGGAAGTAGACCCGAAGTATTTCCGCCCCGCCGAGGTGGACCAGCTGCTGGGCGACCCGTCCAAGGCAGAAAAGGTGCTGGGCTGGAATCCGCACAAGACTGCATTCAGAGACCTAATCAAGATTATGGTAAAACATGATATGAAATATGTCAGGAAACTTTACATCAAAGCTCAAATGCCGGAATAATCATGATAGAAAAGACAGATAAGATATACGTTGCGGGCCACCATGGATTGGTCGGCTCCGCTATATGGAACAATCTTAAGAGCCGCGGCTACACCAATCTCGTGGGGCGCAGTCACCAGGAACTGGATCTTACGGATCAGGATGCTGTCACAGCGTTCTTCGATGCCGAGAAACCGGATGCTGTGGTGCTTGCCGCAGCTTTTGTGGGCGGAATAATGGCCAACTCGCTTTACCGAGCTGACTTCATCATGCAAAACATGAAGATACAGTGCAACGTAATTAGCAACGCCTATACACATCACGTCAAGAAACTGCTGTTTCTCGGCAGTACGTGCATTTATCCCTGCCATGCTCCTCAGCCAATAAAGGAAGACAGCCTGCTCACCTCAGAACTGGAATACACTAACGAAGAGTACGCCATCGCAAAGATTGCGGGCCTGAAAATGTGCGAAAGCTATAACCTGCAGTACGGTACTAATTATATTGCCGTGATGCCTACCAATCTTTACGGGCCCAATGACAATTTCCACCTCGAGAACTCGCATGTTCTCCCCGCCATGATGCGCAAGATTTACCTTGCCAGACTTCTGCACGAGAGCGACTGGCAGGCCATAAGGCAGGACCTTAATATCCGCCCCGTCAATACTCCCGATGCGGCCGCCAGAATTGTAGGCAAGACAACTATCGACGGAACCTCAGACGAGGATTCTATCCTGAAAATCCTTGATTTCTTCGGCATCGCCGACAATCATGTTACCCTCTGGGGCACAGGCCGCCCGCTAAGGGAATTCCTTTGGAGCGAAGATATGGCCGACGCATCTGTCTACATTCTCCTTAACGTTGACTTCAGTGATATAATAGGCATAAAGAAATACTCGTCTGTTCACTATGGTGCCAGGACAGACGGCGCCATAGATCGTAACAACAGCGAGGGACGTGGCGGCGCCATTCCCGCTCTGGGCGAGATACGCAACTGTCATATTAATATAGGCACTGGCAAAGAGCTCACCATAGCCCAGCTGGCCGATATTGTAAAAGAGACCATCGGCTTTGAGGGAACAATAGATTTCGACTCTTCTAAGCCGGACGGAACGCCCCGAAAATTGACGGACGTAACCAAGCTCCACAAATTGGGCTGGCATCATAAGGTTGAGATAAGAGAAGGCGTGAAGAAACTCTATGACTGGTATCGCCACTCGCTGAACAGGTAAGGCGTCAGTCCCCTATCCTTCTTTTGCATGACTATATGAAATCAGACCACGCTGCCACTCAGGAACTCTTGTCCCATATTTTGCGAAAAGCGCTCGGTATGCCCTGCCCCTGTCCGGCAGGCCGTCTCTCTCAGCAGCAATTCCGCGAGATTGAGAAAGAAGCCGCGCGGCAAACTGTCAGTGGATTATTATATCATGCCGTTATCTCTAAAGAGCTGGATGTTGACCTGTCTCCCAATGACGCAGTTCGCGTCCTGACCACCGACACACGTCTCAGATTTACCAATAAGAAGATCGACGATGCTCTGATATCGCTTACCCGCCTCCTGCAAAGCCGGAATATACGTTTTGTGGTAGTCAAAGGACAGACCATCGCGGCTCTCTATCCTGAGCCTTATTGTCGCGAGCCGGGAGACATTGATTTCTACGTGTGGCCTGAGGATTTCAGCAGGGCTCGTCATACGATAGAGGCTGCCTGGCATATAGAAATGAAAGAAAGTGAAGAGCAGCACATATCTTTCACCTATGACGGCGTACTATTTGAGATGCACTTTCTGCTGCTCAAGCTATACAGCCGACGCCGGCAGGAGGCATTCGACCGGATGATAGCCGCCTCCAGACCAACGCTCATACACGTCGGGGACGCCGAGGTGCCTGTGCTGGACGAAATACCCAACATCGTTTACACTTTTGCACATCTCTGGTATCATTTCGTAGAACTGGGAGTAGGCCTGAGGCAGTTGTGCGATCTGGCTATCCTCATAAACAGAAGCTTTCCCTGTGATCTGGATGAGAAATGTCTGCAAGCCAGGACCGCCTCGTTGATTGCGACGCTCGACAGCCTTGAAATGCGCGGAGCCTTTGCCATTGTCGAATGCGTGATGCACGATTATCTGGGTCTCACGCGCTTGCCGCTGCCTGTGAGCAGAAGTGTGCAGGCCATGTCTGGCATTATGACGAAGAGAATATTCAAATACGGGAATTTCGGCAAGTATGGAAGGAACGGCCAGAGGGGAGAATGGAAATTCTATGTCCGTCTCCTGGCAGACAGGATTATTACCATCCTCAGATTTCGCAATTATGACAAAAAGGAGCTTTCCGTCCGCCTTATAAAGGAAGTGCCGAGCAAGATGTGGCGAGTAATCAGCGGCAGGGCCGCGGAGGATTAAGCAGCATGCGAACAAAGCCAAGCATCAATAAGAACGATATAATCTACAAATAGCATATGAATAACGCAGTATTGGACGCAATCCATCAGAGAAGGAGTATCCGGAAATACAGACCGGAGCAGATAACAAAGGAGGAACTGGAGACAGTGCTCGAAGCCGGCACATGGGCTCCTACCGGCATGGGGAGGCAGTCTCCCTGGATAGTAGCCGTACGAGACAAGGCTCAGCGTGATCTGTTGTCAAAAATCAACGCCGAGATCATGGGCACGACGTCCGACCCGTTCTACGGCGCGCCGACGATAGTTTTGGTCTTTGCGCCTACGGACAACAGCAACGGCGAACGGGACGGAAGTCTTGTGCTGGGCACGATGATGCTGGCTGCTCAATCGATCAATCTCTCCACCTGCTGGATAAACAGAATAGACAAGATGTCCGAGCGTGAGGACGTGAGGAAACTCATGGATTCGTGGCATCTTCCTCATGGCCTGAGAGGCGTTGGCTCTATTGCCCTTGGTTATGCCGCCGCACCTGCCAAAGCGCCGAAGCCCCGTAAAGAGGGATACTATCGAATAGTGTAAGCAGCCGTAGGGGCTTGAGCAGAATTAGAAGTTCTATGGGGTTATGACGCTTGCAGCAGAGTTACATTCTCCGCTCACCGACGTGAGGCATACTAAATGAAGTCTTCCGGCGGGACTATTTGCGGCATGCGGATAAGGATCATAATGGTCTCTGAACAGGCAGAAAGTCGGTTTATAAGTACGTAAGAATCAATGCTTCAGTGAGGGGCAAAACTACATTTGAGAAGAGAAAGATCTTCTCAAATGTGTTTTTTCTCATGTGCCTTGTGAGAATCCTGCCAAGCGGAAGGGTTTTTGAGAAGTGCATACACGATGTTTCTCAAAAAGAGGAAATCCGTCCGTATGCCTTGTCAATATACGTCCTTAAGGCGGCTGCCGACGACCTGGAACCGCTTCGGCGGCCTCGGTAAGTACATAGAAATCAGCGTCTGCAAGATGGTAAAATTCTACTGCGAGATAAATTATTTTATCTACGAGATAAATGGTCGTCTACTACGAGATAAAAATTTTTATCTCGTAGTAGAATTTTCCCTTCTCCCACAAGGATTTTGCATAGCTTTTGATTAAACGCCATCAACCCCTTATGCCGAGTGTTTGGCCCAAGATACGATTAGCTATACATAAGAAGGAGGTAAAGTGATAGCAGGGCACACAGCTTTCATTTTGTGTCTCCGCTAATGATATCCAGCAATTCGCCGCCCATCTTAGCATCATCTATTCTCATTACTGTATTGCCGGCGGAATGATAGCCGAGGAAATTTATGTCGCCATACCAGCAGATAGATTTGTCGATGACAGCGCATTGAATGGTCAACGCCTCGTTTAGAGAATATGCTCCACCAGTCTCTCTGAATTTCTGTTCGTCATAACCTTCTTTCCTGACATGAACATAAATGCTTACGCCCCTGGATTGCTGTTCCATGAGCTTAGAAATAATATAAGAATTATGATATACCTTGATATAGGGACAAGCTATAACAATTGTGTGCCTGACATTGGCAATATCCGTTAGAAATGGATGTCTGAAGTTGTCCCCATTATAAAGCATGTCTGTAAAAGGCGTGTCCTTCACATTTTCCATCTTTACCTTATACCCCACAGCCGCATATCCTCGCAACCTGCGTTTGTACATAGTTTCGCACATTGGCTGACGAAGATCCACATAATCATATACCCTAACCTCTGTCTTTCCGGCATAATTACGATGTAAACGTCCCGTATACTGAGCGACGAGTCCTTTGTAAGATACGGGTTGGGCAAGGAACAAAGTGTCAAGCCTTGGAAAGTCGTATCCTTCCGATATGTATTTCAATGAGGCGACGATAGTCAGTGGCTCAGTTGATGGAATGGCGCTTAACTGCGCTTCAATCTCTTTCTTTTCCCTTCCCGATGCTGAGCCAGTAAGAACGATGACGTTCTTGCATAAAGGTTTTAGCAGATCAGCCAATAGCCGTACATGCTCTACGAGCACACTAATAACAATAGGCGTCCGGCGCTCCTTTAGGGCATTGGCGACGTCGCTTATTATTAGTTGGTTCCGCTGCTTGTCTTCCGTCAGATCATGCAATATCTGATTATAGCTCATTTTGTCCTTGCCAAGCTGTCTATATGTCGTGAAGCGTGGAATGAGTAGCCGACTGAAGTTTTGCTTTGCCATTTGAGCCGCAGCATCTTCTGTGAAACGTATCGGCCCGCATTGCATGAATATGACAGGCTGGTGTCCGTCCTTACGCACGGGCGTAGCGGTTAGTCCGTACACATAATGTGCATTGACATATTTCAGCACTTGTTCAAAGTTGACTGCGGAAACATGGTGACATTCATCGACAATCACCATTCCATAGTCTCTGACGAAAGGCTTGACCTCATTGTCCTGTATACATGACTGCAATAGAGCTATGTCAATATTTCCGTTAAGAGTGTTTTCGTCAGAGCTTATCATGCCGACAAGCGGCCTCTGCTTCTTTCTTCCTCTTGTCTTACGTACCTCCGACAATGTATAATCAATAGACAGGAATTCGTAAAGTCGGTCTCTCCATTGCTTTGCCAGCGCCTTATTATGAACAAGTATGAGCGTATTAACCTTCCTCCGCGCTATCAGTCCGGTAGCGGCAACCGTCTTGCCGAAGGCTGTTGTGCCCGATAAAATTCCATTATCGGCAGCCATCAGCCGGTTGACCGCTTCTTCTTGCTCCGGCCTAAGCGTACCCATGAAAGAAACATCTATTTCTTTCCCAAAGTTTGTCTTGTCCTCTACCTCCATGCCTACAGAGTTTTCCTCAAAGAATTCGCTTATGGCGTCCTCGCATCCACGTGGCAAAGCAAGCCATTCATCTGAGATTTCGGCGCATGAGATGATTCTCGGAACATTATATGTAGACAGCCGCATACCAAGCCGGGCGCCAAACTCCGGATTCTTGAATGACGCTATGCGCTTCAGGTGATTAATGACTTTAGACGCTAATGTTTTGGTAGAAATGTAAAGCATATTGGACTTGACTATGGTAATCTCTGAAGGTAAGTCTCCTTTCGTCAAAGTCATTGGCTTAGGCGTCTCCCATGGTTTACTCTCGCTGGTCTTTGATAATTCGCCATAGTCCAGCTGGCAGACATGGGCCTTCAGCAACGCCTCAACATCAGCTTCTGACAACCTTTTAATAGTGCGCAGATATTTCCACTGATCAGGGTATTGTTCGAATTTCTCATCCACAAAAACGCTATTTCCTTTCTTTCTTGGCAGACCCTGAAGAGGCAGAGCAACAAGATTGCCAAAGCCTCCTTCTGGCATGTGGTCTTGGTTGGGGAAGAACCTGTCATATGACTTGAAAGATACACGCCCGTCTCGATTCATGGCTTCTGTAAGAATAGCATTGCCCAGACGTCTTGCCTTTCCTGCAGCTATGGGTTGCCCGAACAGTATCCACACATGAGCTCCATTACCTGAACGGGAACGTTCAATCGAATAAGGGATTCCCCAATCCCTACACACTCCGACGAACGCGATCACGTCTTTCTGATAACCATGATCACAGTTCTTATCGTCAAAATCGGCGCAAAGGAAATTACATGTATCGTCCGCCGAAAGTGCATAAATGCCAATGGTATATGGAAGACAACGTTCGTCCATGCCGCGCAGATGCTTTTCTATCTCCGCATCACCCAAGGGCGTGAACTGACGATTATGACAATCGGCACACTTGCATTTTTTCATATTACAAATAGGTGTCCAGCGATTGGAGCAAACCGGCATGCAACCCGCCCTGGTGCCATCACGGCTTGTCCATCTGAGCGCAAACACATCATCACGTCCCTTGAACAGACTACGAAACAGATCTTTTCTATGTTGCAAAATTTGCTCTTTAGTCAATGCAACATTTCCATCATCTGTACATAACGAAGAACGAACAGATGAATCTTTCGTATGTGGCAGCTCATAGTTGATGCCATGGGCAGACAGTATGCCCTTTAGCCGCGCGTTTTCCTTGCTTAGCTGTTCTATCCTTTGAAGAAGTTCTTGTGTGTTTTGCTGTTCTTTCATTGTGCTATATTGATTTGGCTATGCACTTAAAGTCGGCTACAGTCACCTTAAGCCCTTCTTATTTAAGCGTCTTGCAATTTCTTCCATTTCAAATCATTTGTGAGTCTCGGTATTCATAAAGAAAGCGATCCATTGTTTAGAGAAATACTTGTCTGGCTGCAAACCAGCATTCTCCGATACCTATATGAGAAAATCATGTTCAGTTGTGGCAAAGCTAACTGGGAATGCCGCAACGCAAAGATAGCGAAAAGGGATAAAATTCTATACTATTGCGATACGCAAAAGGACGATTTTGAAGCCTGGCAACTATCTAAAAGTCAACGTTTACGCGTGGGAAAAATTCTACTCGCAGATAAATTTTTTCTACGGCGAGATAAATGGTCGTCTACTACGAGATAAAATTTAGTAACTACTCAGATCCCCTATACATGAAATAGGAGCATGAAGCCTTGCACACCATTAATTATACATGGCGAGTATGGCATCGAACTTGGAGTTACCGTTCTTTTTTGCTGTATCTACTATGGAATGG
>Ga0256404_1005264_pt1 | contig 23154 bp, 23 predicted proteins | sample RumenRJG_01DNA_FD_185990 | JGI IMG/M metagenome (GOLD analysis project Ga0256404, IMG submission 185990) | Bovine rumen microbial communities from Lethbridge, Alberta, Canada - RJG_01 | ecosystem: Host-associated > Mammals > Digestive system > Stomach > Rumen | place: Canada: Alberta | collected... | reverse complement strand
CCGAAGAAGAGTTTGATACAGAAGGCCTTGATGTAAGCTCAAGAGAGTTTCTTGATTCCTGTATCGAGGATTATAACAAGATGTTCAATACAAACTATGATTCATCATCCAAGGGCTTCCAGAATTACTATAAAGATCTTTCTCAGAAGGTTAAGGACAGAGAGGTTGATCTCCTCATAGTAGTAAATATGTTCCTTACCGGATTTGATGCAACAACTCTTAATACCTTGTGGGTAGATAAGAATCTGAAACAGCATGGTCTGATTCAGGCATTTTCAAGAACTAATCGTATCCTTAATTCTGTAAAGACTTATGGAAATATTATATGTTTCCGAGATCTGCAGAAGGAGACCAATGATGCAATAGCTCTATTTGGTGATAAGAATGCATCTGGAACTGTTCTTCTGAAATCATACAATGATTATTACTACGGATACATTGATGATAAGGGCAAAAGACAAAAAGGCTATGAGGAAAGAATAGCGGAACTGATTCAGAAATATCCTCTGGGTGAAGACTTGCATGGTACATATTTATTGGGAGAGAAAGCAAAGAAAGATTTTATTGTTCTCTTCAGTAGTATATTACGACTAAGGAACATTTTATCTGCGTTTGATCAGTTTGCAGGAAATGAGATACTTTCTGAAAGAGATTTCCAAGATTATACCGGGTATTATACTGATGTATATGAAGAAATAAAACCAAAGCCGGGAGATAAGGAAAGTATTATACATGATGTTGTATTTGAGATGGAACTTGTTAAGCAGGTTGAGGTAAATATAGATTACATTCTCATGCTTGTAGCAAAGTATCATGATTCTAACTGTCAGGATAAGGAGATACTTGTATCTATTGATAAAGCTATTAAGTCAAGCCTAGAGCTTCGTTCCAAGAGAGAACTTATCGAGAAGTTTATAGAACGAGTAAATGCTGATACAAATGTAGATACAGACTGGAAAGACTTTGTAGATAAGCAGAAGAATATAGATTTGAATCTCATTATCACAGAACAGAGACTTAAAGCTGCAGAAACAAAGAAATTTATGAAAAATGCATTCCGTGACGGAGTTCTTAGGACAACCGGAAATGATATAGATGAGATACTCCCAGCTGTGTCGAGATTCGGTGGTGGTGGAAATAGGAAGCAGGTCAAGGCAACTGTTATAGAAAAACTTAAGGAATACTTCGATAAGTATTATGGACTGATAACAGATGATATGTCTTTCGATACTAAGTACGAGTACAATGCTGGTGATATGGGACTTATGATGGTAGCGGAAGATAATAAGTGGGATACAAAAAAATAAGATATTTCAAGTAGAAATGGGCATTGGGAGACGATGTAGGGAAGAATATGATACAAGGACTATTTAACAAAAGAATAAGCCGCAGACTTGCAGAGGTAGAAGTGAGTGGACGGTTTTTTGAAGCCTATATATCGAATGGGATAGATATGGATTTTTTGGAAAACGGAGCTATCTGTTTTCTGCGTGAGGCAGAGAATGAAAATCGAAGGTCGCCGTTCGATTTATATTCAGTTTATGATGGTGACACTTTGGTGTGTGTTGATGCAAAGGAGCCGCTTCGAATTGCAGAAATGTGGGCTGTAAATAACATGAGCAGGGAATTATCCTTTTATGCGGATACAAAGGGAATGACACTTCTTGCTTTCGGCAGAGAAAACCACGACCTGATGATTCAGGTAATGGGAACTTCTTTTGTGAAAACCAGAGAGGCATACCTTCCCGAAATACCATCTAAAGCGCTGAATGAAAGATTAGAGACGCTTTTGTGGATGAAAAACCGGGGGCAGGATCCGCACCTGATATTTGTTGCCTGCCGTAATGATGTGGATTGTTTTTATGCCAACCGGGAGAATGATCCATATTTTGCTGATCTTCTGGAAGAAGTAAAAGAGGCAGGCATTCCGATAAAAGTATTGCGGTGTTCCGTTAATGAAGAAGGTATGATGTTTGATAGTTTAATACCACTTAAATGATTGTATCGAAAGAGTGAACAAACTGTGCATTGGGTGAGCATATGATGATTTCTCCGGATGAAGTTAAGGCAAGAGCGAAGCTAAAGGAAAACGAAAATTATAAGTTCCGTACATATCTGAAAATGAATGCGGATCCGGATTAAAATATAAGAAATGCTGCGGAAAGATTAACTGATTGAATGGTGATGGATTATGAACATAGATACGGTTAAGAAACTACTGGCGAATCAGGAAAGAACCGAATTGTATAGTATTATTTCCAAGCTCTCAAACTATAGCGAAGATGCTGAAGAATGGCTTTTGGATTATTGTAGCAAAAAGGGTAAAAAAAGTGATTCATCACTGATTGTTGAAAAGCAAATCCAACATTATTGGTCTGTGGCTGAGGATATCATAGATGATGCCAATATGTATGGCGGAACGTACAACGAAGATGATGCTTATGATGCCTTGGATAAGATTGATGAGCTTGCTAAAAAGAATAAGATTTCGTGGGAATGCAGACGAGACATAGTAGATAGCATGCTGGAACAGTTTTATATCGGGAACAGCGGGTTCGATGATACGCTAATCGATACATGCGAGATATTGTGTCAGTCAAAGGAAGAAAAACTGTATCTTGCAGATAAGATTAGCGAATCTTCCAGCGATTACTATAGAAAGTATGCTGCAGGCATTTATCTGAAATATGGTAAGGATGAAACATTCATAGAGTTGCAGTCTAAAAATCTGGAGTATGGATATCAGTCAGATGACTGATGAAACTAAAGTTTTGATTTATTGTATTTTGAATTACTATAGTATGAATGATATTATGCAGTTAGATAACTTAAAATCGTTAGCTAATTGTACTCCGTTAAAAAAACCTTTAGTTCTTGGGAATCATAGTATAAAAAGTGTAACAGTATATAATGATATGAATGTGATGTTATGAGGTGAGCACACATGAAAATATTAAATGCAGGATTAACTGAATATAATGAAGCATTGAAAAATCTTAATGATAAGCTGGTTGCAATAGGCAAATATATAGAAGTTAGAGCGATTGGTAAATAACTTCCAAACCACTTGATGTTGGAATAAAATGAGGTAAAAAGATATGTGTGATTCAAAAAAATTCTTCGATATGTATAAACAGATAAAAGAACTTGAACCAGATGATACTCTTCAGCTTGTTATGGAGGCAAATGATGAAGAGGAGAGAGAATTTTTTGAATTGGTTGGAGATTTTCTGCTTCAGAAGAGGCAGCAGCAGGTAATAAAGGAGAAACTTTTCTAAATGAAAAATATATAATATTTGCCGACGTAAATGGTGCGGGTAAATCCACTTTGTTTCAGACTCTTAAAAAGTACAGTGGCATGAACAGAGTTAATTCTGATGAAATAGTCAAAGAATTTGGCAGTTGGAAAAATCCATCAGATGTTTCGAAAGCTGGAAGAATAGCCGTAAGCAGGATCAACAATCTGAAATATAGAATAATAGCACTGACTAAGAGGAAGCGAAAGAGCAAATTGACGTAGCGGGTGAAATCATAGAGCTTATTGAGAATTACTGTAATACAAAAACTACAGAGGAAAATGAGGCTTGAAAAAACCTGACCCCGTTTTGACCACAAAATCAAGAATGAATAAAGATATCAGCGATAAGATTACTACATCCATGATAATAACGACAATCCTAACCACTCTATATAGTACAAACCACAAAATCACGATGGAGTATTTGGCGACAACATACATGAGGGCGAGCAACGCGAGCTCGAATGAGCAAAGGGGAATACTCAATTGCTCATAATGAAAATTTTGAGATAGACTAAGTTAAGAAGGTTGCAGTAAATTGTGAATAGTAGTAAACTTTTTTTAGACCAAAAGATATCGAGGAGACTGGCATGTGGGGAGATGATCATATGACAATAGAAGATATCATTCGTGGTGAATCCAAGAATGCTGAGTTTAAGGAGATGCCTCCAAGGAATTCTGAGAAATACACAAAAACGGTTGTCGCATTTGCAAATTCGCAGGGTGGGAGACTGGTTTTTGGTGTGGCTGATGAAACGAGGGAAATCGTTGGAATTGATGAAGCTATTCTCTTTCAAACTATGGACAGTATAACGAATGCGATATCTGATTCTTGTGTACCACAGATTGTTCCTGAGATTGAGCCGGTTACGATTCAGGGCAAAACGGTGATAGTAGTTACGGTATCTCCTGGGGCACACAGACCGTATTATCTGAAGTCGAAAGGCAAGGAGAATGGTACCTATATCCGTGTGGCTGGAACGAGTCGTTTGGCCTCTCCGGAGAAGATTAAAGATCTGGAGATGGAGGGGGCAAAAATCTCATGGGATGAACTTACCTGTGTGGGATTCAAGGTGACTGAAAAAGCAATTAAAAAGCTATGCAAAGATATGAATGCTCGGAGAAAGCTTATACAGGAGCAGAGAGGTCAGACAGAGAAACTTCCGACAGTTACAAGAACGAATTTGGAAAACTGGAAGCTTCTTAAGAAAGTGGATGACGAGTATCTTGCTTCAAATGCATTTGCGCTTCTTACCTCGGATTGTTTTCAGTTTTCAAAGATTCAGTGTGCTGTTTTCAAAGGAACGGATCGTGCGGTTTTTCTTGATAAGAGAGAATATACAGGCCCACTCTATGAGCAGATTGATGAGGCACTGGGATTTGTTCTTCGAAATATCCGGCTGGGAGCAAAGTTCGAAGGCGTGCAACGGAAGGAAATATATGAGCTTCCGGTGGATGCAATCCGAGAGATGATTGTAAACGCAGAGTGCCATCGTAACATGACTGATGAATCCTGCGTCCAGGTGGCAATCTATGACGACCGGCTCGAGGTGACATCTCCGGGTGGATTATACAATGGACTGACCTTTGAGGAAGCAATGGGAGGACATTCAAAACTTAGAAACCGCGCAATTGCAAATGTATTCAGTCAGATCGGATTAATTGAGGCATGGGGAACCGGACTGCAGAGAATCCGAAACGCAGCAAAGGAATATGGTTTGCCTGATGTAGAATTTATAGAGATGCCGGAGAGCTTTAGGGTGAATCTTTACCGAACTTCTTCACCGATGAACAGCATCGGTGAAACATCGGTAGAACATCGGCAGAACATCGGTGTTGAAATGATAGATACTCAAATGTATTTGGATCTGAACTCGACTCAGATAAAAATAATCGAGTTACTATCTGCAAATTCGAATATGACTGGGGCGGATCTATCGGAATCAATAGGTATCTCAAAAAGGAATATTGAGGTGAACCTTAAGAAGTTGAAAGAAAAGGGCGTTCTGGTACGTCATGGTTCATCGAAAGGTGGTTACTGGGAAGTAAAGGCGCAAAATAAAACAGAGCTAACCCCATTTTGACCACAAAGTCTTTCACAAAATAAAATGACTGTGATAATGCTTCTATATCCTGTATAATAGCGATAATACTGATTACTACAGATAGCACAAGCCACTTTTAGACCATCGAATATGAGTAAATACAATTTCCCGCAAACCCTTTATTTATAAGGGTTTACGGGATTTTTTTATGTTTTGTGAAGGCATTTTGAAGTAAAAAAATATTAAATGGATGTATATTTTGACAAGCGAGAATGTGATATTCTGAATGTTATTAAGAGCATTGTATTGGGCTGTATCTGTCGGAGATGTTAAAGTGGATCAGGACCTTGTGGGCACGCTTGCGGCCGACGTTATGAGCGAAGCAATCATCAGAGCTGTTAAGGGTGCCGAAAGCGCCTACGGTTTCCCAACGTATTCAGATTTAAGGATCAGTTAAGAATTACACAAGAATGAGGTTAAGACTTTCCTCACGATATGCTGTATATTAAGATCAGCAAACGGGACGGAAAGTTTTTTGATTAATAGTTTTTCCATCATGAAAGGAGCATACAATGAACGGGAATAAAGAGAAAGAAGTAATACTTAAGGTAAAGGACCTGTCGAAGACATTTTCAAATGAGTCGGTGCAGCAGCATGTCCTGAAGAATCTGGAGCTGTCGATCTACAAGGGAGATTTCACAGTTATCATGGGCAACTCCGGGTCCGGAAAGAGTACGCTTCTGTATGCTCTTTCAGGAATGGACCGTCCGAGTCTCGGGACGATCACTTATTACACTAAAGATGAGACATCCGGAAATAAAAAGAAAAAAGCTGCTGACGGCGGCGCCGGAGCTTCCGTTGAGATTTCAAAATACACAAACGATCAGCTGGCGCTCTTCCGCAGAGACCATTGCGGATTTGTATTTCAGCAGAATTACCTGAATGACAGTATGAGTGCTTTGGACAATGTAATGGTAAGCGGCCTGCTAAGGTCAAAGGACAGAAGGGCGCTTGCGCAGAATGCAAAGGAACTTCTTGAAAGAGTTGAGATAAGAGAGCAGGATTGGAATAAGTTTCCAACGCAGCTCTCCGGCGGACAGCAGCAGAGAGTTGCGGTTGTCAGAGGAGTCATAAACAGTCCGGAGGTGCTTTTCGCCGACGAACCGACAGGAGCGCTTAATTCGCAGAATACGATAAATGTTCTCGATATCCTGAGTGATCTCAACAACGAAGGACAGAGCATAGTTATGGTTACACATACGATCAAGGCAGCGGAGAGAGCCAACAGAGTTATTTATCTCGCCGATGGTGTGATAACAGACGAGGTTGATCTCGGACCGTACATCGGAGATTACAAGGATGATGCGAATCCGAGGAAGGAAGAGGCACTGGAAAGGCATAAAAAACTTAAAGAATTCTTATCAAATTTAGGGTGGTAATTATGTATAAAATATATTTCATAGCAAAAAACAATATGAAAAAGCAAAAAGGCGATTTGATAACCTTTTTCATCCTGACCTTTGTTGCGGCATTTCTGATCTTCGACTGTATTTCTGCGATACTCGGAATGGGAAAGGTGCAGGATAAGTGCTTCAAGGAGATCAACGGACCTGAAGTCATTCTTTGCGTAGCTGACAGGGACGGCCTGAAGGATGCGGCAGACAAGACGTTCAGAGAAGACAGCCACATTCAGGGATATGAGGCGTCTCCGATAGTAAATGCGGTTGCAAGATATCGCAACACGAAGAACAAGGACTTTGAAGAGTACCAGTTTTTCATTGAGGCCTATGAAGCGGAGCGTACGTATCTCGACCTTAAGGTTGACGTGGACAGCTTCGGTGAAAATGATGTGCTCGTTCCTTACTACACAAGCGGAAGATTCAAGGTTGGCGATACCTTCCAGTTTGAGTTTGACGGAACGACCTACGATCTGCGGGTTGCAGGCTTTATTGAGAATCCGTACATGTCATCGGCTCTTAACATCAGCATCTTCCATATTTATACCTCTCAGAAGATGATGGACAAAATTGCTGACGAACAGTATGGCAATTCGGTTGCAAGATTCATGATGTACAAGGGTAAGACCGATCCGAGAACAATGGGTGATGGTTTTACAACAGCTGATCTTGAGAAGGAGATCGGTGACAAATATAAGGAAAATGTTGCACCTTACGCTAAGGAGAATCCGGACGCAGATGTTACCAATTATTTGCTTCTCAACTGGGATACAATGAGAACGGGTGCAGAGATACTTCCAATCATTGTAATGGGAGTCCTCCTGCTTTTCTCAGTCATCATCTTGCTCGTAGCCTTCCTCATCATTTCCTTCAGCATCAGAAATTTTATTCAGAGAAATATGAAGAATACAGGTATTCTCGAGGCATCAGGTTATACGATTAAAGAGCTTAGAAGGGCAATCTCGCTTGAGATGATTATCGTATCGGGGCTAGGCGCTGTATTTGGCACAGTGGTCGGCGCGATCACCTTCGGCTTCTTCGGAAATATCGTAAGCTCGATCCTCGGACATAAGTGGAATCAGCCGATAAATATTGCTTACGCTGCGTTCACAGCAGTCGGACTTGTATTTCTTGTATGGCTGATTTCAAAGCTTATCAGCAGAACATATAAGAAAATCACAGTTCTGAGCGCTCTTCGCGGCGGCCTCGGAGCACATAATTTTAAGAAAAATCATTTCTCCTTTGAGAAGACAAAGCTCCCTCTTCCGGTAGTTCTTTCGCTTAAGGACACCTTCGGAAATCTGGGCAGAAATATAGCTATGGTCATCATGATCGCAATCCTTTCAATCGCAATGCTCTGCGGTTTCGGAATGCTTGAAAACTTTGGAACGAATCCGGACAGAATGCTCAAAATCACAGGAACGACAACAGGTAAGATCATGGTGCAGAACAGCAGAAATAACCTTACGGATGAGATATGGAAGATTGACGGTGTTACGGAGATACTTACATATCAGAACCTCGAGCCTGAGATATCGAAGGGTAATAAGACCATGTCAGCTAATACTTTTGCCATGATCGATCCTGAGAAGAATTACAAAGCAACCATCCTTGACGGAAGGATGCCAAAGCAGGCAAATGAACTGATGGTTACCGCGGCTGTTGCGGATGAAATGGGCATTTCCTGCGGAGATGTAGTTAAGCTGACATTTGCGGGAACAACAGAGGAATATCTGATAACAGGAATCAACCAGAGAATGCAGGAAATGGGCAGGACCATGGTTATGACTGTTGAAGGCGCTGCAAAGCTTCTTCCGGGAGCGGCACGCTACACCTATGAAATAGATGCAAAGGATAATGTGACCTATGAATACCTGAAGGCTGAGATTGGCAAGATCGGCAAGGCGTATGACGAGAAGCTTTCATATCAGGATTTTGAGAAGCTGGTCGATGAGTCGATGGGTGCGATAATGACATCCATGAAAGCAATATGCATAGTATTTTCAGTGATCACATTGCTTATAGTATTTTTCGTCGAATCACTTGTCATTCGTGCAAAAATCGTAAGAGAGTGGCGCGGTATGGGAATCAGCAAGGCTCTGGGTATGACTTCAAAGGGACTTATCTCGCAGATCATGATCTCAAATATTCCTGCAATCCTCGGTGGAATCCTCATAGGAACGGTCATTGCTCCTTTTGCGGGTCTGGGAATAGTGAAGATTATCTTCATGAGCTTCGGTATCAAGGAGATTGATTTCGACATTTCAATCATAGCTATGTTGATTACGGGTGTAAGCATCCTCGTGGTGGCACTTCTTACCTCCGGTCTGTTCGGACGTAAGGTCAGAAGGCTCCAGCCGGTTGAGATGATAACGGAGGAGTAGTGTTATGTTTAAATAGACAAATAATCTCTATGATGCAATAACCGGAGGTTCTGCTCAGGGCGTGCGGTATTCCATGCAGAGTACATGGATTTACGATCGATAAGAAGCTGCAGAAGGGCATAGTGACAGGGTTTGTTTACCGGAATGTGCCGCAGAATGTATTTCACAGCCGGGTAGAGGTTTTCCTTGACGGTAAACCGTTTGCGAGTATTGTGATTGACAGGGACAGGAAATAGTATAAAATTATCAGTAGAGAAAAATGACCGGATTAATTGCCGGGGGACTCCGGCACAGGAAGGAAGAGTATCATGCACTATAACTGTCTCATAGTCGATGACGAGTCTGAGCTTGCGAAAATGACAGCTGAATATTTCATGATGTTTGATGTGAGTACGATTTACGTCTGCAGCGCTGCGGAGTGTTACAGCTTCCTTGAGGAAAATACGGTCGATCTGATACTCCTCGACATCAATCTTGGGGACGGCTCGGGCTTCGAGGTGTGCAGGAAAGTGCGTGAGGAGATGAGCATACCTATTTTGTTTATCAGTGCAAGACAGAGCGATGATGATGTTCTGGTGGCTCTCAGCATAGGCGGCGATGATTACGTTAAAAAGCCTTACAGTCTTTCGGTCCTTCTGGCGAAGGTCAGGGTAAATCTTAAGAGAATGGAGCAGATCGAAAAGCTGAAAAATGATGCGAAGAACGGAGCAGGCGGTTCATCAGGCGGCGGTGTGTACGGAGGCAGTTCATCAGGCGGCGGTTATGCAGCGGCGGAAAACAGCGGCAATAAAGACGGAGAAGCGGGTTCCGGCAGGATTATTCTGGATGCTCCAACAATGTCGGTAATCAAGGACGGCGAACGTATTTCTCTTAAAGCAAAGGAATTTTCGCTGCTGAAATGTCTTTACGATCATAAAAATACGATTGTTACAAAGGAAACTCTCTTTGACGAGGTCTGGGGTGACAGCTTCTACAGTGACGGAACGCTGAATGTGCATATCAGGAAGCTGCGCGAGAAGCTGGAGAAGGATCCTAACAATCCTGAGATGATAAAAACAGTCTGGGGAACCGGATATATATTTGAAGAAGAGTGAGGGAACTGTGAAGGGATATAGAAAGATTATCGTTTTTTTCATACTCCTTATGACGGCTGCCCTCATTGTTCTTGTGTCGATGAGTAAGAGCGGCACATATAAGAAAAGGGATATTGCCGAGTACAACGATAAGCTTATCGGCATGGAGGAGGAATACCTGAGAGGCGTATCGGCAGAGGAACTGGAAAAGCGATACGGCTGCAGGATAATATTTTCGAAAAACTTTGTTGATGGGGAGCTTTCGGCATACTACAGGGACAATGCGCTTGTAATTGATTTTGCTCCGGGCGGAGAGTATCTGGGCAAGGCTGTATGGGATGATACAAAGTCTGCGTATAACAGTGCGCGGAAGAAAAATCTTATCGTGATGCTAACGGTCTGGGGTGTGATAACACTTTGCGGGATAATACTTATTGTTATCCTTTATTTTGCTATGATCAGGCCTGTAAAGGAGCTGAACCGTTTTTCTACCGAGATTGCAAGAGGGAATCTTGATACTCCGATACCGATCAGGAAAAGCAGTATTTCCGAGGGCTTTACCGAAAGCTTTGACCTTATGAGGGAGGAATTGAAGGCTTCCAGAGAGAGGGAAATCCTAGCGGATAAGGCCAAGAAGGAAATGGTTGCAGACCTCAGTCATGATATAAAAACTCCGGCCGCAACGATTCAGGCGACCTGCGAGGTGCTGGAGATGAAGGTCAGGAGAAAGCTTGGGGAAGAGCAGAACGGACCGACAGCCGGCAGCAGCGGAACCGATGCGAGCGGTGAAATCGGCAGTGGAAGAAGCAACAGTGCGATCACTGTGTCGAGGGACGAGCTGGAGGATGTGATAGAGAAGGTGCAGAGTATTTCTGCAAAAACAGAGACCATAAACAGCATTATGGGAAATGTATTTCACGCCAGTATGGAGGAGCTTGACAGGCTCGAGGTCGCTCAGGTTGAGGAGAGCACCGAGCTGATTGAGAATTACTTCAGAAGCCTGAAGGATTACGGTACGATAATTCTGGACAACGAGATACCGAAGTGCCTTGTTTACATGGACAGGCTCAGGATGGAGCAGGTTATCGACAATGTGATAGGCAATTCTCATAAATACGCCGGAACGGACATCCATGTTTCGTTTGATGAGTTGGAAGGTTCCGGGAAAAAATACATCAGAGTGCGTGTCTGTGACAACGGTCCGGGAGTCGATGAGGATGATCTTCCGCTCATTACAGAAAAATATTTTCGCGGAAAAGCAGCCAAAAATCAGAGCGGTTATGGGATAGGCATGCACCTCGTAAAAAGCTATATGGAAAAAATGGGCGGCGGCATGGAATACTACAACGATAATGGCTTTGTGGTGGAGCTTCTGCTCAAGAAAGTTTAAGATTAAAATAAAACGACAACGGATAGTAAAGTAAAATCTGATATTGGAGATGGAACCCCAAATACAGTGGTTATGAGAGAAATCTTGTAGCCACTATTTTTTTATAAATTAATAACTTGACGCCGTGTCAGAATGCTGATACAATTCATATTGACACGATGTCAGTATAAAAATATGGGGAGGAAGGATATGCCAAAAGGATCACCGGAAAGAACGGCAGCAAGGAAAGAAGAGATAATAAGTGCCTGTGAGAAATTGTATCAGACCATGAGTTTCAAGGACATTACCCTTAAGGAGATTGGAAGCGAGACATCATTTTCAAGACCGACTATCTACAACTACTTTCAGACGAAGGAAGAGATCTTTCTGGCGCTTTATAAACGCGAGTATGATCGCTGGAATATAGAACTGACAGACATACTACAGAATAATGAAACTCTTACGAAAGAGCAGGTAGCAGAAAAAATAGCAGTCTCGATAGCAAACAGGCAGCAGCTTTTAAAGCTTCTTTCCATGAACAACTATGACATGGAAGCAAACAGCAGATCGGAGCTCCTTACCTCTTTCAAGGTGGCTTATGGGGAGTCAATGAAGAATGTATGCAGGATACTCACAAAGTTCTGTCCGGAGAAATCAGTGCAGGAAATCCAGGATTTTATATATGTTTTCTTCCCGTTTATGTTTGGAATATATCCCTACACTGCTGTAACGGATAAACAGCGGGATGCAATGAAGCAGGCAAATGTGGACTATGTATACCAGTCCATTTTTGAGATAACCAATAAATGTCTGTTGAAGCTTTTATAAAGTTCAGCTGACTGATACAAAACATCCTATGCCGGAAGGTTCTGCAAGGGCGGAGACCTATAATCCGGTGCTTGATAAGCAGGAGATCCTTAACGAAGAACTCCATAAGAATGTAAAGGGCAATGTGGAGTGGAAAAAGGGCACACAGATCAATCGCCCGGATGAAACTGTGATCAAGAAGTGGCTTGAGGAAGTACTGTAAACGGAAAGGAGCCAGGCGATGAAATATACAAAACTTGGAAATTCAGATCTGAACGTATCCCGTATATGCATGGGCTGTATGGGATTTGGCGATGCGACGAGAGGACAGCACAGCTGGACGATTGATGAGGAACATTCCAGAGAAATTATAAAGAGAGGTCTTGATCTTGGAGTTAATTTCTATGATACTGCAATCGCTTATCAGAGCGGAACAAGTGAGCAGTATGTAGGACGCGCACTTAGAGATTTTGTAAAACGTGAGGATGTAGTTGTTGCTACGAAATTCCTTCCAAGAACACCCGAAGAGATCTCAAATGGGATCACCGGTCAGAAACATATAGAAAACATGATAGACACAAGCCTAAGTAATCTTGGAATGGACTATGTGGATCTGTATATCTATCACATGTGGGACTGGAACACAGACCTTTATGACATAATGGACGGACTAAACAGAATCGTGAAGGCAGGTAAAGCAAGGTATATTGGCATTTCAAACTGTTTTGCATGGCAGATCGCAAAGGCAAACGCCATTGCAGAAAAAGAAGGCTTTGCAAAGTTTGTCTCCATCCAGGGTCATTATAATCTGATATTCAGGGAAGAAGAACGTGAGATGGTGCCTTATTGTGAAGAAGAGAATATCGCACTGACTCCTTACAGTGCATTGGCAAGCGGAAGGCTTTCCAGAAAGCCGGGTGAGGGCGATACCAAGAGAGCTGCCCAGGATACCTATGCTAAGTTTAAATACGATGCTACTAAAGAGCAGGATGATGTGATCATAGGCCGCGTGGCAGAGCTTGCCGAGAAACACGGTGTAACCATGACAGAAGTATCCTTGGCATGGCTCCTTACTAAGGTAACATCACCTGTGGTGGGAGCAACCAAGCTGCATCATATAGAAGGTGCAGTAAAGGCTGTGGACATTAAACTTACGGATGATGAATTAAAGTACCTCGAAGAGCCATATGTGCCTCATCCGCTTGCAGGTGTCATGGCACAGAATAAGAGAAGTGATGCTTCAAAGAAACATGTATGGTCTACCGGAGACCAGAAAATTGGAAAGTGAGGTAAAAGGCAATGAGCGAGAAAATTGTACAGACAGCAGGAAGAAATCAGCTTGGTAAGTTTGCTCCGATGTTTGCGCACTTGAATGATGATGTACTTTTTGGGGAAGTGTGGAATGAGGAAGCGATTGATGTTAAAACCAAATGCATTATTACAGTGGTTTCACTTATGGCATCAGGCATCACAGACTCATCGCTTTCATATCACCTTCAGAATGCAAAGGCGCATGGTGTAAGTAAGGAAGAGATAGCTGCAATCATAACCCATGCCACTATGTATGTAGGATGGCCAAAGGGATGGGCAGTATTCCGTCTTGCAAAGGAAGTATGGAATGAAGAAGTGCCTGAACTTACAGAAAAAGACAGATATCAGAATTCTATATGCTTCCCTATTGGAGATCCTAACCCTTATGGAGAGTTCTTTGTTGGACAAAGTTATCTTGCTCCTGTTTCAACGGAACAGGTACCTGTATTTAATGTGACTTTTGAGCCGGGATGTCGCAATAACTGGCATATCCATCATGCAAAAAGCAGTGGTGGACAGATGCTGATTTGTATCGGTGGAAGAGGTTACTATCAGGAATGGGGTAAAGAAGCAGTGGAGATGACTCCAGGTAAGGTGATTAACATTCCTGCTGAAGTTAAGCATTGGCACGGAGCGGCACCGGATTCTTGGTTCTCTCATCTTACAATTGAGGTCGCAGGTGAAGAGGCGAGCAATGAATGGCTGGAAGCCGTATCGGACGAAGACTACGGCAAATTATCATAAATCATAACAGGAGGAAGCGAAAGATGTAAGGAGGCTGACACAAGATGAAGAGAATAATATCGGTACTTGCAGTTGTTTTATTAGCTATTGGTCTAACGGCATGTGGGAATGACGAAACTCAGGCAACACACGATGCTGCTCAGACAGTGCAGGCTGAGAGTTCTGAGGAAGTGAAAACTACAGATAATACTGAAGAGGAAGCACAGCAGGTCGAGACAAGCGAAGCCGCTTCAAAGACAAACGATGAAATTGTGGAAGATACTTCTACTGAGAATACAGGCGGCTCTGAGGAAAACAGTGGTGTTCTTGTTGTATATTTCTCTGCAACCGGAACTACAAAGGGTGTTGCAGAAAAGATCGCAGGTATCACAGGAGCGGTCAGAATCTTGCGGATAATGCTGGAAGTGGAACATGGCTTGAGGGTAAGCGTTTTGGTGCCGGAGCATCGGAGGATGAGATTAAATCCTGGATAGAGGGTTTACAGTAAAGAAAGAGTGAGGGCGGATGCATGCAGGGAAACCATAATATAGATAAGAGGATCAACAGAAAAAGAGAGCATAAAAAGTCGGGACTGGGAACCTCAGTTATGAGATTATTATTATGTAGCGGTAGAGGAAGGTAAATGTTATGCAAGGTTGGATAGACGGATTTCAAAGGTCGATTGAGTACATAGAACAGAATCTTACAGAGACGCTTGATATCGAGGAGATTGCAGCTAGGGCAGCGCTTTCTTCCTTCTATTATCAGCGAATCTTTGGTGCACTTTGTGGCATGACCGTTGGAGAATACATCCGCGCTAGGCGAATGACTATGGCAGCCCAGGAGCTGTCTCATTCTGACAATAAGGTGATCGACATTGCCATGAAGTATGGCTATGACTCACCTGACAGCTTTGCAAAAGCATTTCAAAGGTTTCATGGCATCACTCCTTCTCAGGCGAGGGAGTCGGGTGCAAGACTCAGGTCGCTTGCTCCGCTGCATATAAAGATCTCATTGGAGGGTGGAAATATGTTGGATTATAAAATAGTTGAGAAGGCTCCTTTTACTGTTGTTGGTATTAAGAGGAGATTTAATTCTGAGACAAGTTACAGCGAGATTCCGAAGTTCTGGGGCGAGTGGATGCGTGATACGAAAGGGCTAAAGGGAATGTTCGGCCTATGCGATGATATGGACGGGAAGAACTTTGACTACTGGATTGCTGACTTATATATGCCTTGGGAGGCAATTCCAGATGGTTGTGATACCTATCAGATTCCGGGCGGACTATGGGCGCTATTTATGTGTAAGGGACCACTACCTGATAGTATGCAGAAGGTTAATACAGAGATTTGGTCTGAGTGGCTTCCTTCCCTACAGGGTTACGCTTTAGCGGGAAATTATTCATTAGAGTTCTATTTGCCACCGACTGAGGATCCTGCTGACACAGTTAGTTATATCTGTATTCCTCTTAAAAAACTGTAGGAGGAAGTGCATATGCAATTGAATTCTGGGTTCAGCCTATTACAACCTGCTGGTGTTCATGTAAAATATCGTGAGCTTCCTGACTCAGTGATACATGATCTTGGTCTGGAAGCATTCTGTGAGGAAATATCCGACGACGCAAAGGAGCGTCGTATGATAACGGACATATTATCAAATATATCTCCGAATCCTGCTGTGGCAATTTACCGTCAGAAGATTTTCGGGGATATATTACATTTACCTGAACTTAGAAAGACTCTGCTGGACTTATTTGACAAGATACAGTTCATGAAGGATTTTGGAAGCCTGCATAAGTCTTCTGACGAAGAACTGGGACTCTGGAATCTGTTTCACCGTCTTGACGAACTGGATAGTTATATTAAACTCATAGAAACTATGAGGGACTGTCTATCGGATGATCGTATCAAGTCCGAAGGCTTGCTCTCGCTTAGAGACTATATTGACGAGCTTTACATGGATGCCCACTTTGCTGATATGAAAAAGGACATCGACGAGCTGAAGATAAAGGCTTCTGATGTAAAGAGCATCACACTTGGAGTCAATGTAAACGAGCGCTTTGAAGCTATCAGCATAGGACTGGTCTCGATAAATAAGAAGCCCTTTAAGAAGTCGGGTATTGTCAGTAATTTTGCAGAGGCAATCTCCTCAAAGGACAGATTAAGTGACACTTCAGACTGGGACGGTGATATGCACTATCAGCTTATAGAAAATGAGGAGAAGAACAGTGTCGCTGGTGAAATGATTAAGGCGGGGAGCTTTCTTAATGCATTATCCTCTATATCCTCCGATACTGGAGCGCAGGGTACAACTGTTAATATCGCTTCAGACGGTGCAGTGGCAGGCTCAACATTTTATCTGGATATTGTTGTAAATAAGATGCTCAGTTCCCTTGTGAAGAAACTCAGGGATACGCTTACAAAGTATGCAAATGTTGCGATTGTTAATATCTCCGGACTGGTTCCGGAGTTCATATATTACATAAGATGTGCTGAGTTAATAGAAAATCTGATGAAAAAAGGTTGTATACTTAGCGAGGCACAACCTGTCGATGATGGCGAGACTTTCATGGAAGCAAGAGGCTTCTACAATTTGAAGCTTGCACTTGCATTAGATGATGTGAGCAGCATTGTAGCGAATGATCTTTCCTTTGATAAAGAACACACCGTTTATATCCTCACCGGTGCTAACCGCGGTGGAAAGACAACAATCACGCAGGCTGTTGGTCAGCTATTCGTTCTGGCGCAGGGAGGACTATATGTTTCAGCAGAAAGCTTTCGGTACGTCCCATGTGACTGTATCTATACTCATTTTCCTGCGGACGAAGATAGGACTATGGATTTAGGCAGACTAGGAGAGGAGTGTGTCCGGTTCAAGGAGATATATTCTCAGGCTACAGGGAAAAGTCTTGTGCTGCTGAATGAAACCTTCTCAACCACATCGTTTGAAGAGGGTTACTATATTGCAAGAGACTCAGTAAGAGCACTTCTGACAAAGGGTATTCGGACAATCTACAATACTCATATGCATAAGCTTGGAATAGATGCTGAGAAACTAACTGGTGAGAACTCTGGTGCAGGAGCTGCATCCCTCGTTGTGAAGACCGATTCAGGAGAACGCTCATTCAAGGTAGCTCTGGCTCAACCGGAAGGCTCATCATACGCTAAGGATATCGCAGAAAAGTATGGTGTAACATATGATATGCTCATAGAAAAAAATACTTGAAAAGAATTTTTAATTAACTTAACCTTTTATTTGGGCGTCCAATTCTAGTGCTGATGTTTTTAATTAGAAACTGATGCACTAGTAACATGAAAACAAAATTGACATGGAAAAGGAGCGGGATATGAACAAGGAAGAACTACATAGATTTGTACAGTATAGCACTGGAAATGAAAGCAACATCTGTCAGATTTATGCCATACAGGATGGCGAAGCAGTATATGAGGACTGCTGGCATGGTTTTAGCACTGATGATGCGATGCATGTTGCATCAGTAACAAAGGGTGTTATGGCGCTGCTTACCGGAATATCAATAGATAAAGGTTATATTCAGGGAGTGGATCAGAAGGTTCTAGATTTCTTCCCTGGATACGCGGTTAAAAGGGGAGAGAAAACAATCTATGATGTGACCATAAGACATCTCCTTACTATGACTGCACCATATAAGTATAGGGTTGAACCATGGAAAAAGGTTTGTACTTCGGATGACTGGACTAAAGCGGCACTGGACTTACTTGGCGGAAGAGCTGGAATTACAGGCGAATTTAAGTATGCCTCTCTCGGAGTGCAGATCCTGACAGGCATTATAGAGAATGCTACGGGCGAGAGATGCATAGACTTTGCAAATAAGAATCTGTTCCTGCCGCTTGGAATACCAGAGCATGTTATTCATGGTTCCAGTGATAAGGATGATCAGTTTAACTATCTGATGAATAAGAGACCGAGAAAGTACGAGTGGTTCTCTGATCCACAGGGTGCAGTTACTGCCGGTTGGGGACTATGCTCATCTGCGAAAGATCTGGCAAAAATCGGTGAGATGATTCTGAATGATGGAAAGGCTCCAAATGACAGCTTACAGTTAGTATCCAGTGAGTGGCTGAAGGAAATGACAGCATCACATCAAAAGCTGGGTAAGAATTATGGATACATGAGCTATGGATATCTCTGGTGGAAGCCACATGATGGTAGAGATGTAGTAGCTGCAATCGGAGACGGTGGAAATGTTATCTATGTAGATAAGGAAAGAAGCATTGCAGTCGGTGTAACGGGTACATTTAAACCGAGGATATTCGACAGGGTTGATTTTATTGAGAAGAAGGTTCTGAATGGGGGCATCATAAAACTATGAGTGACAAGAATGTTGTATATGCATATAATACTATGATTTAATGTGTTTAATATAATATGGTTTACGTGACAGCATTTTGACTGCAATAAGTTAAGTAAAGGTATATAATATGAATAAAAACAATTTCCCGCAAATCCTTGTAAATAAAGGATTTGCGGGATTTTTTTGTGTTTTTTCGATTATTGACGCTCTTTTTATTGTCAAAAAGTATAAAAAAAGTATAAAATGATCTTAAAAGTATATATAAACATAGATGAGGAGTGTAAATTATGTCATTTTTTGGGAAATTGTTTAATACTGATAAAGAAGAAAGCTCTGCATTAACAAAAGAAAATAAACAGATTGAAAAGAAACTAAAAAACCTAAATCATTTAAAATATGGTGACAAGAAAACATTATCTGCAGTTGAAATTGAAAATTCGTATTTTGGAAATGGAGTTTTAGTTAAGGACACAAGTTCGAAAGATGTATGTTACATAGATATACTGGGAGGATTTGGTAATCATTCTTTTGGCGATAAGCCAGATGCTTCCTATGGTATATATGAAATTGCTGTGAGAGAAGATAATATAGATTATGTCCTTGATTCCATGGAGAGTATTTATAAAAAATCTGATCAGATAATGGATGAGTGTTATGATGAAATCTATAAAGAGATTACTGGATTTTTTGAAAACAATAGTGATAGTGATTGGGATATACGTTTAAAGGATGAATTTAGTTTAGAGTATTTAAAAGAAAACTGGTATGTAAATGGACTGTCTATTAATGATGATTGTATAGAAGTATGTATTGGTATTAAGGCTGCAGAAAATCCGGAACATGATAGCTTTTATAATGTAAGTATATTTATTGACTATAGTACGCAAGAGCCGGAAGTTTCGTTTGATATTGTATGGTAAAACCAGCTTTAACTATTGGAAGTTTTTAAAGAAGTCGCCGGCCACTGTGGATTGTGAATGGTGGCATTTTACATTGGAAAATGAACCATATCCGGATACATATTTTGAATTTCCACTTTCATCGGAGTATTTGAGAAAGTGAGAGGATATGTATTTACACATTAAATCTTCGCCGGAGTTCATTTGCGACGGAGTGGCCTTTGAAGATTATGGTTCCGGCGAACAGGATGCCGCCGATGATCATGCAGATGGTCCATGCCAGTGGCATTTTCTTATCCACAATAAATCTTATGATGCATGGCAGCAGACCGAAGGTCAGTCCTGAAAGAAGATAGGCCATCGTATTTCTGTTCCGGTCAAACATTGCCAGAACAAAATTTGCAGTCATCATTCCTGCCAGAACTATAGGGACTATCCAGTCCCAGGCAAGCCACATCAGTTTAAAATAGTGTGCCGTGATAAGAGTTGTGATCAGCATGATCAGAACCATCATCGTTATCTTTCGTGCAGAGCCTATTCCGGGTCTGAACTGCCTCATGATGAGAAATTCAAAGGCGAGCAGCCACATGGCTAAAATGAGGCTCCAATGCAGCTTGGGAAATCCCGGTAATTTGATGTGATACATAAAATCCAGACCGAGTCCGGTGATCACGATACTGAGTACTATGAGCATTTGAAGCTTATATAAAAATGATTTGAATTTTAAGGCTTCACTCACAGGAAATACAGCATCCTCTCCCTCGCCGGTAAGTCTGCTCTGGCAAAGAGGGCATTTATCATTTCTTCCACTGACTTCTATTTTGCAGTAAGGACACTTTTTCATTATCTGTATACCTCCGTTGCATGTAGCTTTATCTCTATTCCAAGATCTGTAAGTCTTCTGACCAGATTTTTTACCACGGTTGTATTCATGTAAGGAGAAGCAACTCCAAGGGAGAGGTCTCCGTGACAGCTGAAAATGGTAGAAAACAGGTTGTTGGAACTGCAGAATCCGGTATATGTATCAATATATTCATCCAGCTCCTTCGGAGGCCGCTGAATACCCATATTTGATAATACCATGGATACCTTTTGGTTGGATTTCTTGGTGAAATGTCTGACGACAGGCTGTTTTATGAACAGAGGGACCGGCCTTACTGGGGCAAAAAATTCCATCGTTTCAAAGCTGTCCATCTGCTTTTTGATATTTTCCTCTGTCAGAAGACTTTTAAATTCAGCATCAAATTCCACTGCCAGTTCATCCAGACTGATTTCTTTGTCGAAAATATGTGAAACACTCACGTTATTGAAGAAATTTCTTCCTGTTTGCGACGGATAATAGTTACGAAGATTCACGGGAAGCGATACCGTTACAGGAAGATTTTTGCGGCGCGTAGGCATATCATCGCGAATGGCGAGCATCCATGCAGCGCCCAGATAACTGGTAAGAGAAACCTTAAGTGCTTTTGCTTTCGGAAGAATCTGATCCGTCGGCATATGTATCTCAAAAAAATGCAGCTGATCATAAGGAAGCTTAAGACCTCCGGGATGATATGCTTTTCCGTAGGATTCCGATCTGGAAAGCTCTATTTTTCCAAAGAATTTTTTATAGCTATCCTGGCTGAGATCATCTTCTGAAGCGCCGGAATGAATGGTTACATCCTCGAATTGTCCCGGATGTCTCAGTTTCAGATAGTGGAGCACTATGATATTTAAGAATTCCATCGCTCCGGTTCCGTCGGCAAGAGCGTGGAAAATATCAAGATTTATGCGCTTCCTGAAATATGTTACCTGATAATGGAGCATCGCCTTGGCCGGAACATAGAGAAGAGGACATATTCTGTCATGTTCTTCACATACCTTTGGCTCAAGATCGGTGTCTTCCAGGTAATGCCAGAATATACCGCGGCGTATACGAACCTGTACCTGAGGTCTGTCCTGGATGGCAAGAAGAACTGCATTCTGGAGGGTATCCGGATCGATATCTTCCTTCAGAGTACAGCATATGCGAAGGGTTCGGGTGTCTCTTTTTGAGAGGGTTGCCAGAAAAACCTTTGCTACATTATCTAATTTATACCAATTATCGTTTCCCATTTTTATTCCTGCCTGATTATGTATGATCTATATTTTTACTGATCATGTCTGATTTATGCGTTTTATATTTTTACTGATCCTGCTTTGTTTCAAATGAATTATAGTTCGACTGATTCGGTCTGTTTTGCGGCTTTGCACCGTAGATTTCCGAACAGATATAGTCTGAAAGTCGTTTCATGGCACGCTTTGCCATCGGGACCGGCATTTGCTGATAGACATGCCAGCCGTCTTCTTCTATATCAAGCTCAGCGGATCCTCCTGCCTGAAGTATACCGTCTCTGAGACGAATACTGTCATCCAGAAGGATTTCATTTCTTCCGGCCATGATAAATACAGGAGGGAGTCCGGCCAGTTCTCCGTAGAGAGGACTGAAGCGGGGATCGGAAGGATCACCTGCACCGGAAATATATGCATTTGCTGCGTCCACTATATATTTTTTTGTGAGCACAGGATCCAGATTTTTCATTTCTTCATAGCTGCCTGATGTGCCGGTCATATCTGTCCAGGGACTGAACATAAGAAGACACCTTGGAACAGGTTTTCCGCTTTCAAGCAGCTCCTGGGTTATGCGGAGTATCATATTTCCTCCTGCGGAATCTCCTGCAAGAATTATATGATCCGGGGTATACCTGCTTTTTGTCAGATATTCCCATACGGCTATTCCGTCATCAAGTGCAGCCGGATATGGATTCTCCGGGGCCAGACGGTATTCGAAGGAATATGTTGTAAAACCGGTAGCGATAGCCATCTTTGCGGCAAGAATACGTGCAAAAAAGAGGCCTCCGCTGATATAGCCTCCACCATGTGCATAGAGGATGGCATACTGCGGATTATGGGCAAAATCCGGCTTTATCATTTCGCAGGGGATATTTCCGACCTTGAAACGTCTTATTGAAACACTGCCTTTCGGCGAAGCAAGGCGTCCTGCCCGTTCCAGAGTTTTCCTGTGATTCTTAAGGTCTGTATCCTCGGCAGATTTGCCTGACAGAGAATTCACTGCCCGGAGAGCCTTCATCAGAGAATTATTCAGATTTATCCTGCTGTGTTGATTGTTTTTGTTCATTTATTTATCCTTTTCGGATTACAGATTATTAAAAACTGCGGGCTTGCTGTCTAAAATGGGGCAGCTCATGTCATTGGTTAGTGAAAAAGTTTTTTCTACGGATATCATTATATACCTAAAATATGAATAAAAGAATAGGCTATTTTCTTTTTCATGGTTGACAGCAGAACAATTGTTCGGTATAATGATAATATCGAACAAATGTTCTTCTCGGAGGCTGCGCATATGTCAGAACTGAAAGATGTCATAACTTCATACAATAGCCTGTCATTCAGTGATCGTATTGTGTTTTATACTA
>Ga0256404_1005263_pt1 | contig 23156 bp, 19 predicted proteins | sample RumenRJG_01DNA_FD_185990 | JGI IMG/M metagenome (GOLD analysis project Ga0256404, IMG submission 185990) | Bovine rumen microbial communities from Lethbridge, Alberta, Canada - RJG_01 | ecosystem: Host-associated > Mammals > Digestive system > Stomach > Rumen | place: Canada: Alberta | collected... | reverse complement strand
GTACTTGCCGGGGTGATAATAAGAATAGTATAAATAACGTAGTAGCTTTCAAGGATATTGGTATTAGTGAGGAAGATGTCGTGTTTTTTCACTATTCAGGCGCAACAGATTGTATTTTAGAGTTAGAAGACATTCAATGTAAAAAAATTCTTGTCTTTCAAAACGTTTCAAATCCGGAATTGTACAGGAAAACAGATTGGAGAACGTATTCGAACTTGGCCCTTGGTGTGGAAGAAGCAAGGCACACACATTTGGTGTTTGATAGAGCTATTACATTATCGGACTATAGCAAGCAAAACCTTATCGAATATGGATGGTCTGAAGATAAGATTGATATAATTCCGATTATTCCTTTACCGGATAATGCTAGGAAGTATGATGAGGGAATTATCAGTAAGTATTGTGATGGCAAGAAGAACTTTATACACATAGGAAGGATTGCACCCAATAAAAAAATAGAAGATATAATACATATTTTTGAATATTATCAAAAGAATATAGATAAGAATACGAGATTATTATTGGTAGGCTGTATTCAATTCGAGAATTATTATAGGGCGTTACAACGATATATTGATGAGCAAAAGATTAATAATGTTGAGATAACAGGAAGTGCCTCGCAAGAAGAAATAGAGGCCTATTACAAAATAGCTGATTTGTACTTATGTATGAGCGAGCACGAGGGATTTTGTTTGCCGATTATTGAGTCTTTTCAGAGAGATGTACCTGTAGTTGCATATAATTCTACTGCTGTGCCATATACTATGGGTGGGGCAGGAATCTTGGTAAATACAAAAGAACCTTCTAATATTGGCAAGGTTATAAAGCATTTGTTAACTGATGATAATTATAGGGCGCTGATTATAGAAGAACAAAAAAAGAGAGCTTTGGGATTTCAGATTTTTTCCTATACGGATGTGATTAGAGATGTTATTGAAAAAACTTCTATTGTAGAAAGACGAGTAGATTTTTCATTAGAGTTTCAGAATAAAATATTGTATAACACTGTAAAAAAGAATCCTCCCGATATTCTGGATTATCCGTATGTTATTTATGGATACGGTAAGGCAGGAAAGCACTTGGTGAAAGCATTGACAGAGCGGGAAAAAAAGAATCTTATGGGGATTTGTGACAATAATATTAGCGATACTGAATGTGTAGTAGGACACTTTGAATGTTTACAAAAGAATCCTACCTGTAATTATATATTAACTATGCAAAAAGGATATATACCAGTGATAGAAAGCCTTATAGAAGCTGGAATAAGTGGGGAAAAAATATTTTTTTACAGTTATTCAGATAATTCAATTTATCAATAAATATTTATTTAGAGGGATTTTACAATGGCAATGATTGATAAATACAAAAGTATATATAACGACAACAATGATGAGAAGAAATATCAAATGTACTTAGATTTTCCAAAGAATTCTATACCCAAAGGATCTTCTATTGTGATTTATGGGGCGGGGAGAATAGGATGTCAACTCTACAAAGAGCTATCGGAGAACAAATATTGTGTGGTGAGATTATGGGTTGACAAAAATAAGCATGACGAATATGTTACGTCGGATTTATCTGAAATACTTAATACTCGCTATGATTTTATTGTTATAGCAATCAAAAAAAAGGACTTAGCCGTTGAAGCTGAAAAAGAACTGATTAAAATAGGTGTTCCAGCAGATTGTATTATTAAACTGTCTGGAGAAAAGAAATCCGAGATAACAGATAATTATAAAAAATTTTACGATAAGACAATAATTGACCGATGGGAAGATACACATAATAATTTGGATTTTAAGATGCCGTATTCTATTACATCCATGATTTGCAATAGAAGTTTTTTTGATACGCCGTTTTCGCAGTATTGGGGCAATAAGGTGGGAAAGTGTTTTGTTCATTTGATGAAGTCTTCAGATCAATATTGGGATGGTATGTGTGAGAATCACTTAGTCTATCATAGAAAACTATGGGAGTTTATATTTATTTGCCAAGGATTGTATGAGCGTGGAATGTTGACAAACGGAAAACAAGGAGTTGCTTTTGGAGTAGGTGAAGAATGTTTGCCGGATTTGTTTGCTTCTATGGGATGCAGTATACTGGCGACGGATTTATGTAAAGAGGATGCAAAGCAACATGGATGGCTGGAACATGCAGAGAATATAGGAGGCAACTATTGGAGGCTGAACCAGTATGGATTTTGTTTTAGAGAAGATTTCGAACAAAGAGTTAAATATCGAGATGTTAATATGAATGAGATACCTGAAGATATAACAGGGTATAATTTTTGTTGGTCGGCCTGTGCTCTAGAACACTTGGGGAGTTTAAGACATGGAATGGATTTTGTTCACAATAGTTTGAATGTTCTTCAGGATGGAGGTATAGCAATACACACGACGGAATATAATCTATATTCTCAGGAAAAAACATATGAAAGTAAAGGTTTGTCAATTTATAGACGCAAGGATATAGAGACACTTATAAATGAATTAGAGGCAGAGGGGCATTATGTGTATCCTATGGATTGGTATATAGGGGACAGCATATGTGACCGATTTGTTGATATTCCGCCGTACTCTAAGAAAGATTTGCACTTGAGATTGCTTATTGACAATTATCCAAGCACTTCTATAGGTTTAGTAATAAAAAAGAATGGTAAAGAGGTGGCACAGTGATTAATAAAAATAAAAAAAGTATAATAGTATATGGGCTGGGAAGGGTTTGGAATAAAAACTGTCAATTAATAGACAGTCATTATGAGATAGTTGGATACAGTGATTCGAATGATAAACTAAAAGCAAATTATACTGAATTTGTAACAGTGCCTAATATTAATCAAAAGGATGCTGACATTCTGGTTTGCGTTGCATGGCCTCAAATGGCAGATATAATAAATGTTTTAATAGACGAATATAAGATATCTCAAGAACGTATAATAGTGTGGGAGAAGGAGGAGTGTTGTTTAAGAAACCTTACTAACAGAGGTTCGGAGTTTTATTCACATTCGCAATTTGGTGAAGACTATGTAATATACAGTCTTTTGCGAGAGAAAGGAATACAAAATGAGGCAGTCAGATATATTGAATTAGGTGTTTGGAATCCGATACGATTAAGTAATACATATTTGTTTTATGAATGCGGAGCCAAGGGAATACTTGTTGAGGCAAATCCAAGATATATAAACGCAATTGAAACGATTAGATCAAATGACATTGTGTTAAATAGGGCGGTTGTAAGTGAAGACAGACGTGGTGAAAGTATTCCATTTTATATAACGGAAGACGGAGGAACATCATCTATTGATGCAAAATCGATTGATGAGCATAAGACCAGTATAGAAGAAAAAGTTGAAGTTAAAACAGTAACGATTAATAAATGTATGGAACTATTGGGAGAAAGGTGTACGGTGTTATCGATAGATTTAGAAGGTCTAGATGAAGAGGTTTTGTTCAGCTTGGACTTTGACCGATATGCACCGGAGATTATTTGTGCTGAAACACGAGGGAAAGGTGGAAAGCTCTTCGACTATATGAAAGAGAAAGGATATAGTTATGTTTTTGCGAACGGGGTAAATGACATATGGTCAAAGGAAATATGAGAGATGAATATATTAATTTGTTAAAGAATGCATTTATGTGGTGCTGTTCGCTCGAAGATGTGTGGGAAGAGACCGCATACATTTTATTATCGAATGATGATATGCAGATAAATGAGGAAATGATCGCGGTTCTTCCAGAATTGATTGAGAAAAGGAAGTACAAAAGGGTTATATTTATAAGCGATAAATCTACATTTAATGAGCAATATAAAACCGTAAATGTGACTACTGGTTTGAGACAAAGTATAATTGTACTTCAGCGTTCATTCCATCCATTTTCAAATATTTATGTTAACGAATCAAAGGACTATGATGATAATGATTTTACATGTTTTATAAATGAAAAGGATGTTGATTTAAAATACATAATAAGAAATGTTTTTTTTGATTTATCTAATCCTTCGAAAAAAAAACCAATTTATATTGACAATAATAAGAAATGGAACGAGATATATGAAAAGATTATGATCTATAAAGAAGCATATGATGGTATTCGGGAGAGGTTTCCTCTAGGAAAACTTTTTATACATCCATTTGCATCTGGTGACATGTATGTGTCGTGTCTTTATTTAGAAGAATATATAGAAAATAATGGTATTAAGGAGTATAACGTACTGGTTTCTAATAAGGGTGCTCAGAAAGTAGGAGAATTATTTGGGATAGAATCACATATAGTTGATAAGGAAAAACTTATTCAAGCTATTCTGTATCAGCGTGTATTTGGTAAAGAAATAGCAAATATAAAGAATACACATATGTGCGTGGGAAGTCAAAGAGGTTCTATATTCTTGCACAAGATAGATTATAATACATATGAGCAAAAATGGGTTTATCAGGCAGAAGAAAGGAACAATTGCCAGCAACTAATCCAAAGGGACTCAGATTATGTGTTTAATAAGTACAATCTTATTCCTGAAAAAACAGTTGTGGTTTCACCATTTTCGCATTCCGTTTGTCCGATTGAAGAAGATTTATATAGCGACATAGTTAATTATTTACATAATAGGAACTATCAGGTATGTACAAATATAGGCTTTGAAGAGGAGGAATTACCCGGAACAATAGGAGTAAACTTACCATACGATATAGTTGTCGATTTTGTTAATAAATCAGCGGGATTTATAGGGATGAGAAGTGGTCTATGTGATATTATCTCTACTACAACATCTAAAATGGTAGTTTTTCATCAAGAAAATAGTTTTAATCAGTTTAGTTTGAAGAAGATGGGGTTAAAGACAGATAATATATTAGAATTATGTGTGGATAAACTAGATAGCAGATTAATAACTACGAGTACAGTTGACTTTTTGACAAAAAACAAATGATTATTTGATAGTATAAAAGAACTATTTGAAGGGTTATGGAGCAGATATATAACAATGCTAAGTGATGATGAAACAAAGAAGATATTATTCTGGAAAAGAAAATTAGAAGAAGTTGGTAGAAGTTGGTAGAAGTGGTGCAATTATTGTGCTCACAAAAGATAATGATGATATCTTTGCGTTTGGCGCCAAATATCTGCCCTTTTTCATGAAGAAAAACAGTTATGTGTCGTTACTTCTTGTGTCAGATGATGAAGAAAGAATAAATAGATTTAAGACAAACATAGATTTTTCTGTGGGGACGGCGGTTGTTTCTACAGAATATATAGATTATGTATTTCGATTAGAAAATGCATTGGGAATATTTGGCAGAGTATATACAGATGCGTCAATACCATTAGAAGATGGAGATTATTATCAACTCATCGGATATGATGATATAACTATAGAGGATATAGCTTCTTATGTTATTCTTCAATTGGATCACATTCCTTCAGAGAATGAGATAGAAGAAGGAAAAGAGTGGACAAAAAGAATTTCACAGTATAGAGAGGCTTTTGATAATGTAAAAAGTATTACAAATGAATATGTAAGAAGTGTTGATGAGGGGTTAGCGATTCGTCAAAAGGGTATAATAGCAGATATAATAGGTGATAGAAATATATACTTATATGGAGATTCAAAGTATGCAGGTATATGTTTAGATGTATACCGAGATTGTAATATAGCAGGGATTATTGATAGAGATATTTCTAAGATTGGAATAATTAGAAAAGGCGTTAAGATATTTGACCTTGATAAACTAGATTTCGTTAACGCAGAAACTGATGTCGTATTAATTACTAATCGTAGATACGAAGAAACACTAATGAGTCTTTCGTCCAAGGGATGGAAGTATAATAGGGATTGCTTTGTTCTAAACCCTAGACCAGATATTGTAGATTATAATGATATAGAATTAGAGACATATCTTGACGAAGAAATTAGCAATGGAAAACAGTTTTATAGTCATTTGAGAAAAATATATCCAAAGGAAAAGTTTTTATTAAGCCCTTGGAATGCATCAGGAGATATTTATGTTGCTGGTTTATATCTCGAAGATTATATAGAAAAAACTGCACGAATGGGTATCATATTTTTGTCACATTAAAAGCAGCACAGAAAGTCGCAGCAGTAATTGGATATGATGCAGAGTTGGTATCACAAAATGATATGGACAATATGCTTGTTTATATTAGGTACAGAGGTACGAAGAAACTAATTCATTAAACACTAATGTTAATTATCCATCAAAAAATAGAGGGCAAGAATTGGTGATATATATCGAATTGCGGATTTTAATACAGTCCATCAAAGAATTGCTTTTCAAGCAGACAATAAACAAATAAGAATACAATTACATCAAGAAAAAACTGATGAGCTATTTAAAAAATATAATTTAAATAAGGAGCGTGTGATTCTAATTGCTCCTTACTCAGCAACATCAGGTAACGTCCCAAATAATATATTAATAAGAATTGTAAATGAATTGCGAAGAAAAGGGTATTATTTATGTACTAATGTGGCACCAGAGGAAAGGGCATTGCATGGAACAAAAGGGTTGTTTATTCCCTATAGTCAAATAATTGATTTTGTAAACAAAGCAGGTTTTTTTATAGGGGTTAGAAGCGGATTGTGTGATATTATTTCTTCAACAACATCTAAAATGATTATCTTCTATAAAGAAAGAGATCGTGTTGTATATGATTTGAAAGAGATGGGACTAAAAGAAACAGATATTTTACAGTATAATTTCGAAGAAGTAGAAGGCAGTAGTGAGCAAATATATAAACAGATAGAAGAGTTTGTTTCGTAAGAGGAATAAAGATGAGAAAAAACGGTAATAAAAGACATATTGTCTATGCAACTGATCATAATTACGCCTTTGTGTGTGCAGTTTCAATTGCATCTTTGTTAGAGTATAAGAATAAGGATGACCATTATATTATTTATATTTTGACAGATGGCAGCCTGACTAGTGATGATATTTGTCTTTTTGATATATTAGAAAGGATGAAGCCAGACTGTACTATTGAAGTAAAAAGCGTTTCTGATGAGCAAGTTGATAAGGTAGACGTTGCTAATTATCATTTGACGAAAATGACCTATTATCGTCTTTTGTTGCCGACACTCTTATGTGATGTTGATAAGTGCCTATATTTAGATGCAGACACTAGGATATGTGCTGATATATCTATGTTGATGAATCACGATATTACAAATTATTATTTAGCGGCAGTAGTTGATAGTGATATTAAAAAAGTATCTTATGATAATGTGGCGAATCTTAATCTTGATAATTATTTTAATGCCGGTGTCCTGTTAATGAATTTGGATAAGATGAGAGAAAAGGATTTGTCTAAGCAGTTTTTTTCTTTGATTGACAAGGAATGGCCATATCGTGATCAGGACATACTCAATAAAGTATGTGAAGACAATGTTCTATTAATAGATAATAGGTTTAATAGATTCTCATATTCTGTTAGTGAAAATGATAATACTGTTATTGTTCATTATATTGGTGGTGTAGCTACGAGACCTTGGCAATCTCTAGCAGTAAATAATGGTGAGAAGTGGTGGCAAGTTGCAAAGGTTTTCTCTGAGTTGGATGTTTATAATGAAGTCATGGAGGGAATTCAAAGACATCATAATTGTGGGCAGATTCGTTATATAGTTGATTGTTGCAGTAAATACAGGAATGTATATGTGTTTGGAAGTGGATACTATGGAGATAAATTAGTAAGAAGCCTTCAACGAAATCATGTCACGAATATTGCATATGTACTTGATAACAATAAATCATTATGTGGAAAGAAAATAGCAGGAGTGTCTGTAATGGCACCAAGTGATGTAGAATTTACAGAAGATGATTTAATTATCATATCTATAAAGAATCAATTTGCCAGAAAAGAGATTGCTGAGCAGTTAGAACAGTTAAAAATAAGAAAACAGCAAATAATGTTCTACGAAGAAAAGACATCCGACGAGTACTATTACATGTCACCAGAATATCAGGCCGAAGAAAGAGAAAATGTTCTTCTTAGAGAATTAGGCTCTGGGACTGCGCGCTTGGGGTGGGATTCTAATAGATATAGATGATGTAGAATCGAGTTTTAGGATAAATGAAGAAGATAATCGTATACGGCTATGGACGTAAATATCAACAATTAAAGAATGATTTATTTGGATGTGAAATAGTCGCATTTGCTGATAAGAATGCGAAAGAGCTTTCTGTTAAAGAAAATGGAAAGATGTTCATCTTGCCAAGTGAGATAAATGATTATGAATATGATTACGTCGCGATAAGCCTAATTGGTTCATATGAGCAGGTAAAGCAACAATTAGTAGGTGAGAATAATGTTGATGAAGACAAGATTATTTCGCTTATGATGTTTGTAGAGAATAACACGGCAGATTTGAAGACATATGAGTCCCAGATTCAAGAAGTATTGTTATCTGTTGATGGGAATAATCCTCAAGTCAAGGCATATGACACTTGTCCTAAAACTGAGATGTCAGGTCGTAGAATCGCGCTCAGGGATGCTCTGTTATACGTAGATAATTCTGATGATTATTATGGAGAAGATACTAGCATTTACGTTGTGACTCATAATGAATACAAAGTCTTCTCTGACGAAGATTATGTTCCTATTACAGTTGGAGATTATCATAGAAATGATTATTTGTGGGAGCAGGAAGGAAACAACATATCTTATCTTAATTTCAAGATTAATGAATGTACAGCAATATATTGGATATGGAAGAATTCTGAAGCTAAGATAGTAGGAACTAATCATTATAGAAGATACTTTTATAACAATGAATTGCGATGCAGAGAGAATAGATTATGTGGAGCGCTAGCAGAGCAAATCTTAGATGAATTTGACATGATTGTTTATAAAGCAGCAGTTCCTAATAATCAGACTGTAGAGGAAGAGATGAGGACTGATTTGTCAAATGATGCATTTATATTTGGATATAAATGTATTGTTGAAGGATTGAAGAAATATCAGCCTGAATATATAGACGATTTTTACGCTGTGATGAGCAGTAAAGAATGCTGTTACTGCAACATGCTAGTTACAAGGAAGGAACTATTTGATACTTATTGTGAATGGCTTTTTTCTTTTCTGATTCCTGTAGCAGAGCAAGCAGATGTATCAGAATACAATTCTCATGATGCAAGAGTAATAGGTTTTTTTGCAGAACGAATGCTTTCTGTATGGTTGCATCATAATCCAATTAGAATCAAACCACTACCGGTATTTGTACCATAAAAAAGAAGCGAGTACGCCGCTTTAGTCGTGAGACTGTACGGTAGAAAACCACTTCTTTATGGGACTATAATATCAAAAACAAATGAGGAATTCAAATTATTATGAATATATCATATATTATTGTTCAGGCGGGTGGCAAGGGAACCCGTATGGAATATCTAACATATAATAAACCGAAAGCGCTGGTGCCGATAGATAATCTCCCTATGATTTTTCATCTGTTCAAGTTGTTTCCTAGAGCAAAATTCTTAGTGATAGGTGATTATAAATATGATGTTCTTGTTAAGTATCTTTATGCTTTCGCTGAAGTTGATTATGAAGTGATTGATGCAAGAGGAAAGAAGGGGACCTGTGCTGGCATTTCAGATGCAGTAAATCTTGTTCCTGACAAAACATCATTTATGCTTATATGGAGTGATTTGATACTACCGAAGGATTTTGTTGTACCAAGTGACGAGACTGATTATATTGGTATTTCAAAAGATTTCCGCTGTCGCTGGAGCTATAAGGATGGCATTTTTTGCGAAGAACCAAGCGAAGAGGTGGGCGTAGCAGGACAATTTGTGTTTACTGATAAGTCCAAGATAAAGGACGTTCCATCGGAGGGCGAATTTGTAAGATGGTTGCAAAGTCAGGGAATGACATTTAAGGAACTGCCACTATATCATACTAAGGAATATGGTCTGTTATCAGAATATGATAAGATGAGCAAGAATCATATGGGCAGCAGATGTCGTCCATTTAACAGAATTACTGTTGAGGGAGACCGTATAATTAAGGAGGGTATCGATGAGCAAGGTCGATCCTTGGCTGTTAGAGAGAATGCCTGGTATCAGAAGGTTAAAGAAGAACGATTCTCTAACGTGCCTATAATATATGATACCAATCCTCTTGTGATGGAAAGAATCGATGGTAAGAATATTTTTGAATATGAACTATCATTTGAAGAAAAGAAGGCAGTATTAAAGCAACTTGTTGAGTGCATTCGAGAGATTCATAATCTTGAAGGATGTCCTGCGGATAAGGATAGCTTCTATGATGCATATATAGGTAAGACATATAAGAGGTTAGAAAAGGTTGAGAATTTAGTTCCTTTTGCAAAGGATGAATTCATAACTATTAATGGCAGAAAATGTAGAAACGTATTCTATGTTAAGGATGAATTAGAAGAGGAAGTTATGTCATATTTGCCAGATGAATTTCGACTTCTTCATGGAGACTGTACATTTAGCAATATGATGTTAAGAGGCGATGGCTCTCCTGTAATGATTGACCCGCGAGGATACTTTGGAACTACAGAATTATATGGAGATACAGCGTATGATTGGGTTAAGATTTACTATTCTGTAGTAGGTAATTATGATCAGTTCAATCTTAAGAGATTTAGACTTAAGATAGAGAAGGAAGAAGTTTTTCTTGATATAGACTCTAATCATTGGGAAGATATGGAGGAGGAATTCTTTGCTCTTTTAGGAGAGGAAGTGACCCCTAAGCAGATGAAGCTCTTACATTCAATTATATGGTTGTCCCTTACTACATATGCCTGGGAAGACTATGACTCTATATGTGGAGCGTTTTATAATGGATTGTTGTATCTAGAAGAAGTCCTTGGTTAGTGTAATGAAAGGACAAGGTGATTATATTTATGATTTCTTATTATGAGAATGTGATGAAGACTTTAGAGAAGTCAGTAGAGTCTATGGATGAAGAGATATACTATTCATTAGTAGACCAATGTGTGAAATGTATAGAGAATGGTGGAAAAGTAATAGCCAGTGGACTTGGTAAGAATGTTCCTATTTGCGAAAAGTTTGTTGGAACATTAAACTCACTAGGAATAGATGCAAGATTTCTGCACACCAATACAGCGGTTCATGGTGACCTTGGTATGGTAGGTGAAAAGGATTTGGTTATACTACTGTCAAAGGGTGGGAACACAATTGAGACTGTAGATTTAATAACATATTTAAAGGATAGAGGAACCAATACATGGCTTTTGTCATTTGCAAAGAATGGTAAAAGTGCGGAGCTTCTACCTGATGAGAAAATATTAATGTTAGAGCTTGATGATGAGGGAGATGAGTGGGATATTGTTCCGAATAATTCAACCACAGTTAATCTTATTATTCTCCAAGGTCTTGCAATAGAGATAGCTAAGAGAATGGGAATAACACTTGACGACTTCAAGCGTAATCACCCAGGCGGTGGAATAGGTGCGAAGCTTAGAGGAGAGAGATTATGGAATTAGAGATGTCGTCACTTCCTAAGACATGGATATTGGATTTGGATGGTACTTTAGTAAAACATAATGGTTATAAGATTGACGGGAAGGACTCCTTACTCCAAGGTGCTAATGAATTATTGTCACAGATTCGAGATGAGGATTATGTAATTATAGTTACATCTAGAAAGCTAGAGTATAAGGAGTTGACAGAATCATTTCTTCAGGAAAACAACATCAGATATGATCATATTATATTCGAAGCCCCTTATGGTGAGAGGATTCTAATTAATGATAATAAACCTTCCGGATTGAAGATGGCGTATGCCATTGATACAGATAGAGATAATATTAAGCCAATTAGGATTAAAGAGAATCCTGATTTATAAGTAGACCATATTAAAAACTCACTGTTTTTTCAAAAAACAGTGAGTTTTTGTATTTATATGTTAAAATATTTAACAAAACAGTGAAAAATTCCGATAGAAATGAGTGGATAGAGCATAAAAGTGAAAAGGGTTTCTAATTGAATATGTTTACACTGTAGAAAGAAAAATACTATGAACACAGAACAAAGAATCAGAGAAATGAGAAAAGGAACTTTAAAATGGTATTCGTTTAAAGAGGGAGCGTCTGTACTTTTTGTAGGAGATAAGACAGACCCTCTTTTTGAGACGCTTGAAGAGATGGATTTAGTGGTGGAGAGTGTTAATGCTGAGAATGTGTATGATATTAACCAATCATACGATTACACAATTGCCATCGAATCTCTGGAAATTCTTAATGATGTGGCGAGCGCAATAACACATTTGTCAGAATGCTTAAAAAAAGACGGACACTTAATTCTTGGCTTTAACAATCGTCTTGGCGTTCGTTATTTCTTTGGAGACAGAGACCCATATACTAAGCAAAACTATGATGGAATAGAGAATTACAGAAGAGCCTATAGTAAGAAGGAAGATAAGTTCTTAGGGAAATGCTATGATAAGGCATCTATAATAGATGTATTAGAAAGCGTTGGATTAAATCATCAAAACTATTCTCTGTTTCCTGATTTTTCTAATACACAATTGATTCTTAGAGATGATTATAAGTCAAAGGAAGATTATTCAATTCGAGTTCTTCCAACCTATAATTATGCCAATACAGTTTTTCTTGAAGAAGAATACATATATAATTCATTGCAGAACAATAATATGCTCCATTCTATGGCGAACTGTTTGCTGTTTGATTGTACATTTTCAGATGAGGAGCTGGACACACTACAGGTAACAAGTAGTATGGGAAGAGATAAAGAGGATGCGTTCTTTACAATCATTCATAAGGGGGATAATCACGATGGCAATATGATAGTTAATAAGGTTCCTGCCTACCCTGAAGGTTATAAGAAGGTTGATAATATGCTGTCTATTGCAGAAGATTTGAAAGCGCATGGATTATCAGTTGTGGATATGAAGAAGGATGAAAATGGTAATCTTATTATGCCATACATTTCTGCACCAACTGCCCAGTCATATCTTCGACAGGTCGCATTTGAAAGTGAAGGGAAGTTCTTAGAGAAACTCGATGAATTTGTCTCTCTAATTCGCAAGTCTTCTGAAGAGGTGTCCACAGATGAGAATGATGAAGCGCCTATTTATCAACGGGCGTATCATGATTTGATGCCCCTTAATTGTTTTTATGTGGATGGTGAATTTGTTTTCTTTGACCAAGAATTCTATGATGAGAATTATTCAATAAATGCTGTGATATGCAGGGCCATTGATTGTACAAGTGAAATGATAACGGCAGCAAAGTTATCTATTTCTCATGATGATTTACTTAGGCGCTATGGTTTGTATGAGAAGAGAGATAAGTGGCGTCGCATGCACTGGGAATTTATTTCCAAACTTCGCAATGAAAAGGAGCTTGCCACATACTTTACTAAGAAAAGGTATGATGGCAATCAAGTATACTCTAATCGTCTTCGTATGAACTTTTCGTCAGAAGAATATTTGCGACGTTTTGTTAACATTTTCCAGGGTATAGATAATAAGAAGGTTGTAATATTTGGGACGGGTAGATTTGCTGATCAGTTTATGAACAAATATGGCAAGGATTTTAATGTTGATGCTGTAATTGACAATAATAGTTCTAATCAGGGGAAAGCTTTCTTCGGGATTAAAGTAACAGGACCTGAGATTTTAGAACAATATGAAAATCGAACATATCGCGTTATTATTTGCATTAAGAACTTCTTGTCTGTTGTTAACCAATTAGAGGATATGGGCGTTACGGAATATGGAATATTTGATCCGAGTCAGATGTATGAGAGGCCAAGGAGGAAGAATGTTTGTGGGAAGACCGGAGGTGCAGATAATGATTTGATTGATGAGGCACCTAAGAAATACCATACAGGTTATATTGCAGGTGTGTTCGATTTGTTCCATGTAGGACATCTTGAGAAGTTCAAGTTGGCTAAGGAGCAGTGTGATTACCTTATAGTTGGACTTGTAACGGATGAAGGTGTTGTAAAGTATAAGAAGACATCGCCGTTTATTCCATTTGCAGACCGTAAGGCTATGTTAGAAGCATGTCGTTATGTTGATGAAGTAGTAGAGATTCCTCTTGATTTTGGAGGAACCAAGGATGCTTGGAAGATGTATGGCTTCGATGTTCAGTTCTCTGGTAGTGACTATGTAGATGATCCGGGTTGGCTCGCGGAAAAAGAATTTCTAGAGCAGCATGGAGTCGATATGGTCTTCTTTCCCTATACTGAGTCTACGAGTTCTTCCAAGTTGAAGAAGCTGATAGATGAGAAGTTGATTTAGCAAAGTTATAGAATAATGTTGATGCAAGGACATTTTATAGTATAGAATATAATTAACGTGTTAAACATAAAGGAGAGAATGATATGCGAGTAGTATCAACAGCAACAGGTGTTATTGTTCCTGAGAACCCCCGAGGTGGTATGAAGGATTTAAAAAATGCCGGATTTGAAAATGTATATTTTGATTTTGGACTTGTGTGCCCGGCGGGAGCTATGCGAACCCTCGGCAATCCTAATTTCAAGTCAAGTTATACTACAATGGCAATTGAAGACCCGTCTAGATTGATGGAATGTGCATCTCCTGTCATAGACAGGGCGAAGGAACAGTGGATTAATATTACACTTGCCAAAGCTCCAACGCTGTTTCTTGATACAAGACGAACCGACCTTGATGAACTTGTTATAGCCTTGGCCAAGGAGAGCATTAAGATATGCGGTAAATGTGGAATCAAATATATTATTATTGATTCCCTATTTGCAGGAATAGAACCTGAGAATATGTGGAAAGCTAATCAGGATTTCTACCTATCTCTTGCGACTCTTGCAAGAGAGAATAAGGTGATGATTCTCCTCGAGAATCAGTGCGTTGATGTGGGTGGACATTTGGTTAGAGGACTATTTACAGATGAGGACAAGACAGTAGAATTAATTGACACCCTTAATAGTAAAGTGGGCGATAATATATTCGCATTTGCATACAATGTTGGCAAGGCTAACTTATGCAGCCTAAGGCATTATGAGATGCTAACTAAGCTGGGCTCTTACACCAAGGTTATACTAATATCTGATAATGATGGTATGAACGAAGCATCTCTTCTACCTTATACATCTACCAGCCAGAAAGGTCTTACAACTGACTGGCTTAATCTCGTACGTGGAGTACGTGCCTGTGGATTTGATGGGGACATTGTTCTTGAATATGCTGACACAGCGTGTGTCACATCTGCTACACTTGTTCCACCAATGCTTGCCTATGCTAAGGCTATTGCTGACTTTTTCAAATGGCAATTCGAGATTGAAGCACTTGTTAAGAAGAGTAAGGACAGAGTCTTATTTGGCGCAGGAAATATGTGTCGAAGCTATATGAAGAATTATGGTAAGGAGTATCCACCAAGGTACACCTGCGATAATAATTCTGCAAGGTGGGGTGAGACATTTGAAGGATTAGAAATCAAGAATCCAGAAGAATTGAAGAGCCTTCCGGAAGACGTAACAATATTTATCTGCAACATGTATTATCGAGAAATTGAAGAACAGCTTCGTGAAATGGGGCTTAAGAATTCAATTGAATATTTCAGCGACGAATACATGCCAAGCTACCATTTTGAGAGACTTAACATGTCGGTGGTAAAGTGAGTGAAGGAATAGAATCTAAAAGTGAATCCGATTTTTAGAATTCTGATTCTTGTTTTCGAATAGCGCAGATGTTAAAATGAATATAGAGATGTCGCACAAACGGCAGGCGGTTGGCTACACCATCCGAAAGGAGGTGAGGCCTATGAGAATTACTTTTCATATTTTCGAGTTTACTATAACTATAATAGTCAAACAAAGAAAGAACCGCCACTCGGCAAAGTAGCGGTAATTGAGAATAACTCATTTCACGTTAATTGTTGAGCCAACCGCTTGTCGCGACATCTCTCTTATATATTTATAATAACATGGTAATTGTATTATTTCAAGGGAATGAGGTGCATTATGTCTATATCAGAGATTTTTTTAGAATTATGAATGAGCGACATATTAGTCAGAAGGAACGATTAAAAGGGTATTTGGACGGCTTGTTAGGACAACAAATGAGTTCGTAATAAACAAAATAAACAAAAATAAACAAGAAAAACAAGAAGATATGTTAATTGCATTTCCAACATCTAAATGATACAATAGAACCATAGCAGACCATTTCGGTTCGCAGCGGTTCTTTTTTGTTAGGAGGTTGCCTATGGATTCTATATCACAGAAACAATTAAGAAGACTTATGTATTATAAGGAAAGGCTTGATATTACATATAAGGAGATATCCGTAAGATCAGGTGTGCCAGAGAGTACGGTCAAGAAGATTATAACAGGAGTAACTAAGAAGCCTCATAAAAAGACTGTAGCCGAGATAGAGAAGGCATTGGGAATTAGTGATGTATTACGAGATGAGATGGCTAAGGACGATTGTCTTCGTGCAAAGGCATCACAAGAATATGTCTATGGCACTGAGGCAGAAGATACGATTAATTATGAGAGAGGCAATTACGGTGATAAGACTTTGGCGGATTACTATGCCTTGCCGGAGGATAGAAGAGCAGAGTTGATAGATGGAGTTATATATGATATGTCATCGCCAAGCTTTGTTCATCAAAGCATAGTTGCATCAATTGTTATACAAGTTGGAACCTATATTAATAATAACAAGGGCAAATGTAAAGTTCTGCCAGCTCCGATAGATGTCCAGCTTGATTGCGATGAGAAGACTATGCTGCAACCTGATGTAGTAATACTTTGTGATGATAAGAAGAATAAGAATCGTTGCATCTTTGGTCCTCCTGACTTCGTCTGCGAAGTCCTCTCCCCATCTTCTAAGTTTCGTGACAGTGTACTTAAGCTATGGAAGTACATGAATGCAGGGGTTAGGGAATATTGGATGGTAGATACGGATAAGAAAAAGGTCATATGTTACTTCTTTGAACAGGGTGAAGAAGCAACAGAATACAGCTTAGAAGACGACATTCCTGTGATGATATATGAAGGAAAGCTTATGATTAATCTAAGGAATATTGAGTGCTAACTCCTGCTTGTTTGCGTATTAATTACATAATCTGGTTTCTTAATGCCTTCTATTATTTCATACGGCGTGACATCAAGGGCATTGCAAATTGTTGCTATTCGTGATTCTTGCAAAATCCAATAATAAAATTTGTTAAGCGAGATTATGATGATCCTGAACAGATGGTTATTAATACTATTGAAGGAAGCTTAATTAAAAGTGATGATGATAACGAAAAAGATATGTTAGAACTTGTCTGCAGGGTGTATAATATAAACGAAGGACATGGCAGGAAACACTAAGGATGATATACAGGATAGGATGCTATTTAGGGGAGAAGATAGATGAACGATAATAATGGAATTCGAGAAATAGTAATAGAGCAAATAAAAGCCTTGGCCAAGCAACATAATGTGCGTAAAGTAGTTCTCTTTGGTTCACGTGCTCGTGGTGATTATAGGGAGAAAAGCGATATTGATTTGGCCGTATATGATGGGGATTTTGCAAGATTTGCGCTAGATGTAGATGATGAGACTCATACATTGCTATCATATGATATAGTTGATATGAATAGACCTGTAGATAATGAGTTAAAAGAATCTATAGAAAGAGAGGGAATCGTTCTATATGAAAAAGTTTGAGAATTTTTGTAAAGCATTAGACAATTTGGAAATAATTACACAATATGAAGAACCATATGATACTGTTACATTAACAGGATTAGTTGGCTTATACGAAGTTTGCTTTGAGCAGTCATGGAAAGCAATGAAGGAAATTCTAGATAATCAAGGGTTTGAAGAGAGCAAAACAGGTTCGCCTAAAAAAGTTCTTAAGACAGCATACAATGCAGAGATGATAGCGGAAGAAGATAAGTGGCTTGATGCATTACAAGCTAGAAATAATGTAGCGCATTCGTATAATGAATCTATTGCCCTTGATATTGTAAGACAGACTAAAACAACCTTTTTAGGACTATTTCAGGAATTAAAGATTGAGTTGGAAGAGAACTGGGTGTAATAGTAATTCGAAATTTCGAATCGGAGTTCTTGATTTCGAACCACATAGATGTTAGAATAAATATAGAGATGTCGCACAAACGGCAGGCGGTTGGCTACACCATCCGAAAGGAGGTGAGGCCTATGAGGATTACTCTTCATATTTTTGAGTTTACTATAACTATAATAGTAAAACAAAGAAAGAACCGCCACTCCGTATAGTGACGGTTCGGTGAGCTTTGCTCATCACCCATAAACTATAATGAGTCAACCGCTTGTCGCGACATCTCTCTTATATATTTATAATAACATGGTAATTGTATTATTTCAAGAGAATGAGGTGTATTATGTCTATATCAGAGAACATTTTTAGAATTATGAATGAGCGACATATTAGTCAGAAGGAATTCTCACAGTTGATAGGAGTGCCTGAGAGTACAATAAGTGATTGGAAGCGCAAGGGTAAGACGCCTAATGCTGATAAGATTATGGATATATGTAAGGCTCTAGATGCAAATCCCTATGAGATTCTTGAACAAGACGACAATACTTTGGATACTATCAGTGTTGATTTGGAGTCTGATGTGGGGCAGTTAGTATTAGAGTATAATTCTATGAACCAGAATCAAAGAGATAGATTGAAAGGGTATATAGATAGTCTTCTGATGTAACTAACTCTTGCATACTTGAAGGATGTACACTCAGATGTTGCTATCATATAAGTTGGTAAGGAGATATAATATGGCATCACAATATAAGAAGGGATACGCAGATAAGTTAATGAATACAGGATTGTCAGCTCGAGTTATTGATATTTGATGTTGTAGACATGGATGGTAATCCATCAAGAAGTATATTAGATACAATTGATAAGGAAGGTCGTGTGCTTTATGAAGAAATTTGAACAATTTTCTTCTCATTTAGAAGTGCTAAAGGGTGCGTCAGTAGAGGATTTGAATAAGAAATTTTAGTTTGTAAAATCCGAATTTGCGAATTACAATCCTTGATTTCGAATAACTTAGATGTTAGAATTAATTAAGAGATGTCGCACAAACGGCAGGCGGTTGGCTACACCATCCGAAAGGAGGTGAGGCTTATGAGAATTACTTTTCATATTTTCGAGTTTACTATAACTATAATAGTAAAACAAAGAAAGAACCGCCACTCGGTAAAGTAGCGGTCACGTGAGCATATGCTCATGTAATATAACCTATACTTGAGCCAACCGCTTGTCGCGATGTCTCTTTATATGTTTATGATAACATGGTAAGGGTATTATTTCAAGAGAATGAGGGAGATAGATTGAGAGGAAATATGGATTTTTTTTGCCTTTTATTTTACAATATTAGTATTAGAGAATAAAGGAGAAGACCATGCGTATAGGAATTATTGGAACGGGGAGAATAGTAGGCAGATTTATTAGCGAGGCTGAGACTGTTGACAAGGTAAATGTGACAGCAATCTACAATCCGCACATTGAGACGGTTAAGTTTTTCGCAGAGAAAAATAAAGTAGATGGAACCTTGGATATAGGTGAAGCCAAGGACAGTGACAAGGTGTTGCTAACAGATAGCAAGGCCGACATGTACCAGGTCTGTGATGCTGTATATGTTGCGTCACCTCATGAATATCATGTGGAGGATATGAAGGATGCAATTTCTGCTGGCAAGCACGTCTTATGCGAGAAGCCTTTTGCCTTATCTGGTGATGATGCAGTATCAGTATTTGAAATGGCAAGAGAAAATGAAGTTGTATGTATGGAAGCAATTAAGACTGCATACTGCCCTGGATTTTCGGGACTCATTCAATTAATAGAGAATGGTGTAATAGGTCAGCCCTATGATGTGGAAGCCACATTTACCAAGATTGGTTCTGCATCAGGTCGCGAAATGTGGGGCCCGGCAGCAGGAAGCTTTGCTGAGCTTGGAAGCTATGTGCTACTTCCAATTGCCAAGATTATGGGAACCGAGAGTTTAGAGAGTTATATCTGGTCTCTTCCTAGTGCCAATGGGAATGATTCTTATACGAAGAGTTGCTTCTCTTATAGATTTGGAACTGCCACGGCTAAGACAGGACTTGGTGTTAAGTCGGAAGGCGAGTTAATCATAGCTGGTGAAAATGGATATATTAAGGTTCCATCACCTTGGTGGCTAATGAACAAGATTGAAGTTCATCATGAAGACCCTAATAAGGTGGAAGTCTACGAGGCGTTATTTGAAGGAAGTGGGCTTAGATATGAGATAACAGCATTTCGCAATGCCTGCAACACCCTTAATACCAGTAAAGCAGGTGAGGCACCTGTTGATGTGGAAAATGATGATGTGTGGTGTGAACTCCAATCTATATGCTCTGTGTCTCCTCAGGAAACAATATGGATGGCTTATCAGATTGAGACATTCCTCGCAAACAAGAAGGAACTTCTCAGAGTAACAGGCTATGAAGAGAGAAGTGACATCAAGAAGCCAGAAGTATACGCCCATAGAGGTAGCAGTTATGAATATCCAGAGAATACTCTACTGTCATTTGAGAAGGCAGCTAAGGTAAAAGGAATTGCTGGAATAGAATTCGACGTTCAGCTAACTAAGGACGGCGAGATAGTTGTAATTCATGATGAGGCAATTGATAGAACCCTTGATGGCAAAGGATTTGTCCGCGATTACACATTAGAGGAACTTAAGAAATTCAATGTAACTCCATCAGGTCAGGATGAGCCATTTGTAGATGAGAATGGAGAACATCATCATGTTCCAACTCTTAGAGAGTTGTTCGATTTGTTACAGCCGTATTGCAAGAATAATGGACTTATTCTTAATATTGAACTTAAGAATAGCGTATATCCATACGAAGGAATGGAGCAGAAGGTAATAGACCTTGTGGCAGAATATAAGCTGCAGGAGAATATAATCTATTCTTCATTTAACCATGATTCACTGGCCGTTGTTAAGGACATTAATCCAGCTGCTGTTACAGCAACCCTTGATGCAGATATGCTTAAATGTATTGAAGGCATGCTTCGTGTAAATGCTGATGGAGTTCATCCTGGAAGTGCAGGCATGACTGTTAATATGGATACAGTGGAACGTGTTAAGGAAGCAGGAATTCCAGTTAGAATGTGGAATAGTGTCGAGCCGCTCTTTGGGCAGCCTCGTCGTCTTAAGGAATGCGACTTGGACAAATATGCAGTCTTTGGAGCAGATGTCATCATGACCAACGTCCCTGACAGATACTTGCAGTAATCCGTCAATAGTTGTATTATATATACATCTAAGGGAGTATAGCATATAGATAATTATATAAAAGGTCTGCTAAGCGATTTTCTTCATGAGCGTGCAGACGCTTTTATATAATTATCTATAAAATATAATGTAAGAAAGGGTATGTGAGATGACAACGTTATATCATGGTAGTAAAAAAATAATAGAGCGTCCAACAACAGATATGATTAGCTACGCTTGCGGCTTGGGTCAGGGCTTCTATCTGACTCCAGAAGAGAGCAAAGCTGCAGAGTACGCCGTATCATATAAGCAGGACGGTTATGTAAGTGCATACAACATCGACTTGGATAAGTACAGTGTACTTGACCTGACAAGTGAGGAGTACAGTCCACTTAACTGGGTGGGAATGTTCGCCGCGAATCGTTCCATTGATGCTACTTCAATTGAAGCACTATCAGCAAAGAGATATCTAATTGATAACTGTGCGCCTGTAGGAAGATATGATATAGTAATAGGCTGCCGTTGCGATGGAATATTTACGAGAGTTGCTACTGACTTTATCAATGGCAAGTTAAGCTATAGGAATCTGTGTCGTATGCTCAATGTTGGGGAGACACAGTATGCTATTCTAAGAGATACAATATTGGATGAATTAGAATTTGCAGGAAGCAGCTTCGTGTCTTCGGCTGAGGTTTATCCTAAGAAGGATATGTCTTATGCTAAGAAGCTTGAAGGATATAATAAGAGATTGAATGTGCCACTTAGAAATGGCGATATGTATATATCTGAAGTGATGAAGGAGGGGATGAGATAGTATGGGAGCTTATAATAGAAGTTATCTTGAAAATGTTAAGAGTAATCTTGGCGCTATGCTTGACTGCGGAATCAACACCCTCGAATTTGGTCCAAGAGATTTTTACAATATGTTTTTAGATTCTGATATGTCAGATAAGATTAACAGAGGAGATGCATACAGTATATGTACTCTTGGAGGAGTAGAGCTTGCGGAGTATGTAGTTTGCTTTGCAATGAATAACTCCAAGTATATTCACGTTAAGAAGGCATCAGATCCGGCATTTAACCAGCATCTTAATGATGCAATTATTAATGTGAATTCTAAGGAGTATTGGGCTGGTACTGTTATAGCAGAATATGCCTGGGAGAAGAACATGTCCTACCAGGAGCTGGATGGCTATATTAGTGTTGAAGAAATAATTGCGTTGTATAAGGATTTTGCCAATGCAGATTCCCTTGTCATCAATATTCGTTTAGATGAGATGTTAAATGCTAAGAAGAAGGTTGCCAAGCTTAAGCTGCGTCGCGAGATGCTAGGCTTGTCTCAGAGTGAATTAGCAGAGCAGTCAGGCATCCCACTAAGAACACTTCAACAATACGAGCAAAGACGTAAGAACATTAATAATGCTAAAGCGGTATACTTAGTAGATTTGGCAAGTGTGCTTCGATGCGAAGTTCGCGACCTAATAGAATAATTATTACTTGAATGTTGCTATCGTCACTCCACTGTCACCTTCGCCGAATTCCCCGAGGTGGTACTCTGCTACATAAGGGTGCTTCCTTAGATAATTATGCACAGCACTCCTAAGGACACCTGTGCCCTTACCATGCACAATTCGAACCGAAGGTATGTGAGCAAGATAAGCATCATCAAGGTACTTGTCAAGCTCGGCAATGGCCTCATCGCTTGTCATACCAAGTAATTTGATTTCATAAGAAGTATCAGCAGACTTTCTGTTGATGCTTCCTTTTTTATTGATAGTTACCTTATCATTACCACCCTTATTATTTCTAACCTTCCTGTTAGCATATCCATATTTTAGAGCGAGCTCATCCTTCTCCTCAACTAGAACAACATCCTTGATGTTGACATTAGACTTCATTATTCCCATCTGAACAGTAAAGTCGCC
>Ga0256404_1005261_pt1 | contig 23164 bp, 20 predicted proteins | sample RumenRJG_01DNA_FD_185990 | JGI IMG/M metagenome (GOLD analysis project Ga0256404, IMG submission 185990) | Bovine rumen microbial communities from Lethbridge, Alberta, Canada - RJG_01 | ecosystem: Host-associated > Mammals > Digestive system > Stomach > Rumen | place: Canada: Alberta | collected... | reverse complement strand
GTTCCTCGACTTTACCGCTTCCCAGATAGGTTGCCGGAGAAGGAGAATCCATCTTCTGCACGACCTTTTCAATTGCCTGGGCACCCGCCGTCTCAACTAAGAGGGCAAGTTCATCCAGAGATCTCTTTGGGCTATAATCCTGACCATAATCAACCGCGATTAAGACCAGGCGTTCTTTCTTCTCATGTGCCATATAAAACCAGATTCTAATTCCTGTCCGATCCGAAGCCATCCTGCTATGAACTGTTCGGATCTGATCCGAGGCCATCCTGCTATGAACTGTTCGGACCTGATCCGAAGCCCCCTATAGAAGGATTTCCGGATCATTATTTTTCTCTTCTTACCTGATTATATCCTAATTTTACTTCCCCGCCTATGTTCTCTATCTCTCCTTGTCCACGTCCCTTCCTCATCGTCTTATCCCATCCGCTCCTTCCGAATCTTCCCCTTGGCCACATCCCCCTCTTCTTCCACATAGCACTTCTTACAAATCTCCGTGGACATACCACAAAGCATAGTGTCATGGCAGATTCCTTTATTTCTTTGGTTCCCTTGTATAATATCCTATCCATACCAGTAATTTTTCTGTTGCTATTTTCTTATATCCAAAGAGCAAAATCCATGCTATTATTTGAGTGCATATTTAATAAGTAGGTAAACTTTAAACCTGCCGGACAAAATACCGGCGAAAGGGATGAAAAAAGAAAGGTATTTCTCATGGAAAAGAATTATCTCAGAAAGACAAAAATCGTATGTACTCTCGGCCCATCTACTGACAGCGAAGAGACCCTTAACGCTCTCATCAATGCAGGCATGAATGTAGGACGTTTTAATTTCTCACATGGTGAACATAAGGAGCAGGAAGACAGACTCGCTCTTCTGAAGAAAGTTCGTGAACAGATGCAGGCTCCCATCGCAGCAATGCTTGATACCAAGGGACCTGAGATTCGTCTCTGCCTCTTCAAGGAAGGCAAGGTTGTTCTCGAGGAAGGTCAGGAATTCACTCTGACCACCAGAGAGATCATGGGTGACCAGCATCAGGTTCAGATCTCCTATGACAACCTTCCCAACGACGTCTCCAAGGGAACACACATCCTGATCGATGACGGTCTGATTGACATGGTCGTTGAATCCGTAGATGAGACCGATATCCACTGCACCGTATTAAATGGTGGTAAGATCTCCGATCGTAAGGGGGTTAACGTTCCGAACGCAGACCTCAGCATGCCCTACATTTCTCCGAAGGACAGAAAAGACATCATCTTCGGCGTTGAGCATGACTTCGACTTCATCGCAGCATCCTTCGTTCGTACTGCAGAAGACGTTCAGGCGATCCGCTCCCTGCTCCACGAGTACGGCGGAGACCAGATTCAGATCATCTCCAAGATTGAGAACAATCAGGGTATCCAGAACATCGATGCCATCATCCGCGCATCTGACGGAATCATGGTTGCCCGTGGTGACATGGGTGTCGAGATTCCTCTTGAAGAGGTTCCCGCTCTCCAGAAGATGATCATTAAGAAGACCTATCAGGCTGGTAAGATCGTTATTACTGCTACCCAGATGCTTGATTCCATGATCTCTCATCCCCGCCCCACCAGAGCTGAGGCTACCGACGTTGCAAATGCGATCTACGACGGTACTTCCGCTATCATGCTCTCCGGCGAGACCGCAATGGGTGCATATCCTGTCGAGGCCGTTACTGTTATGGACCGCATCGCACGTCGCACCGAGCAGGATATCAACTACTCCAGCCGCCTTCGTGAGCGTAAGATCAGCCGCCACGACAATGTCACCGATGCTGTATCCCATTCCGCATGCATGATGGCTGCTGACCTCGAGGCTTCTGAGATCATGACCGTCACCATGTCCGGCCGTACCGCGCACATGGTATCCAAGTATCGTCCTTCCGCTCCTATCATTGCAGGATGCCCCAAGGAGAAGGTTTGGAGACAGATGTCCCTCTGCTGGGGCGTCAGCGCGGTTCACATCGAAGAAAAGGACGAGGCTGAAGCCCTCTTCGCGCACGCAGTTCAGTGCGCAAAGGACGCCAAGCTCGTATCCGAAGGCGACCAGGTCATCCTGACCGCAGGTCTTCCCCTCGGCATGAGCGGAACCACCAACCTCATCCGCGTCATCATGGCATAATTGCCTTTCTTCGTAAATGTAAGGCATTATCCACATAACAATCAACACTTTCAGGCGGTCGTCCCATCAGTGGGGCGGCCGCTTTACTCGACATCCTCAAGGTATCAATTATGGCTAATGTAACGAATACGAAAAAAAATGAAATCACCACAGGCGTCATCTGGAAGCAGATTTTACTCTTCTTCTTCCCCATTTTGATCGGCGTCTTCTTCCAGCAGCTCTATAACACTGTGGATGCTGCTGTCGTAGGACAATTTGCCGGACGAGAGGCTCTGGCCTCTGTCGGTGGCTCTTCTGGTCAGATATTAAATTTCGTTTTTAGTTTCTTCATGGGACTTGCAACCGGAGCCACCGTCATCATCGCCCAGCATTATGGCGCCGGTGAAGAAGACCGGGTCGACGATGCCCTGCATACCGCTTATACCTTCGCCATCGTTGGCGGAATTGTGCTCGGTATCATCTGCATCTTCCTGGCCCGCCCCTTCCTTCTTCTCCTTCGCACCCCTGGTGACCTCATGGAGATGTCCACGCTCTACGTCAGAGTTCTCATGAGCGGCCTGGTCTTCGCCCTGGTCTACAATATCGGAGCGGGTATCCTCCGAGCGATCGGGGATTCCAAACGTCCCCTCTACATCCTCATCGCCTGCTGCGGACTGAACATCGTCTTAGACCTTGTCTTCGTTATGATCCTTCATATGGGCATCCTAGGTGCCGCCATCGCGACAGACCTCTGTCAGGCCTTCTCCGCTGCCATGGTTACCTACCTCCTGGCCAGAAGAACGCCCGGCATGCAGCTTAGCATCCGCCGCCTGCACATCAACCCCAGAACTCTGCTCCGCATCCTGAAGATCGGACTTCCGACCGCCATCGCAGACAGCATGTTCAGTATCTCCAACATGATGGTACAGGGTTCTGTGAATTCCATGGGGGTAAATACGGTTGCCGCCTGGACCGCCTACGGCAAGCTTGATGCCTTCTGGTGGATGATCAACCAGGCCTTCGGTGTCGCTACCACCACCTTTATCGGTCAGAACTTCGGTGCCGGTCGTACGGACCGCATCAAGAAGGGAACACGCACGGTGGTCTTCATGCAGTCCCTCGCCGCAGTTGTCATGAGCGGCTTCATCCTTCTCGGCACGCCCATTCTGCTCCGCCTCTTTACCAACAGCCCCGAAGTCATAGAGATTGGCATACGGATGTCCCGTATCCTCGGTCCCTTCTATATCACTTTCGTCCTAAATGAAGTACTTACCGCTACTCTCCGGGCTGAGAATGATGTTATGTTCGGAACCATAAGTAATCTGCTTGGGGTCTGCGTCTACCGAATCATCTGGGTTACCTTTGTTGTCCCGAGAACTGCTTCCCTGACCCTTCTCCTCTGGTGCTACCCCATCAGCTGGATTGCCATCTCCCTGTTAATGACCCTCTACTATCTCTACCGCCAGCCGCGAATTCTTCGGAACCTTCGTTCCGTAACCATCCAGAACAATATCCTATCCCTTGGAAAGTAAATCTCCGGGCTTCGATCAAATACCACATAGCCTGGTAAGCAGCATTCGATATGCAAACAAAAGAGCACCCGCCTTTTGATATGTACTCTCCTTACCGGTTTGTCCAGTAAAGAGGGTACATATCATTTTGGCAGGTGCTCTACCTTATCATACCGCATAAAAATAAGCTGCTGACGAGATTTGAACTCGTGACCTCCGCCTTACCAAGGCGACGCTCTACCAACTGAGCCACAGCAGCTTGTCCTTCGTTGTAAGCGCTGCTCACAACCGACTTGATTAATATACTATAATGACCACCCTGCGTCAACCATTTTTTCAACAAATTCCAATAATCTATCACTTCACCCTTCGACCATAGAAATATGTTGCAAAATAGATAATTGAAGCGACAATTACGATCATGGGGCCGGTTGCCACATTAGAGTAATAAGAGGTCACAAGACCGATTACTCCACTGAACATGGAGAAGATCAGAGAATAAACATGATACTCTCTCATGTTGCAGGAGATATTCCGTGAGGATGCCGCCGGAATGATCATAAGAGCGCTGATCAGGAGAATACCTACCCAGCGGATGGATAACATAACAACAGCTGCAATCAGAAGGGAAAACACATTCTCCATGAGACGCACAGAGATATTCGCAGATCTTGCCATGGTCGGGTGAATCGAGATGGCTACCAGACGATTGGCACACAGACACCAGAAGAGAACCGTCACAAGAAGGATTCCAAGAAGTGAGAACACTTCGCTTCCTGTAATGCTTAAGATATCTCCAATCAGAAGGGCTGAATAAGAAGAGAAATTTCCTCCCTTACTCAGGATTGCAAGACCAATTGCCGTACTACCGCTTGCGAATACAGAGATGACCGTATCCGTCGAGGAGAGGCTATGTCTCTGGATTGCATTTAAGAGCAGGGCAAATACCAGGCCATAGAGTAACATGTCAAGAGAAGGCCCTGTAATGCCGAGGAGAAGGCCGAGTGCGATACCAGTCAGGGCTGAATGTCCGAGTGCATCCGAGAAGAAGGCCATCTTCTTCTGGACCACCATGGTTCCTAAGATGCCAAGGAGCGGCGTGATAATGAGTATTGCTGCGAATGCCAGACGCATGAAGTTATATTCGAAGAGATTCGTCATGATTTGCCTCCTCTTACGTCTGCTGTCCTTGTCGTTTCCTTAGTATCTTCTGTCCTGTGTTTTCCCTGATAGAGTCCCGTGTATTCTCCCTCCGCCTGATGGGAGCGGGAAGAACGATGTGTGATCTTGATCGCGCCGGTCTGCATTTCCGAAGGGGACTCCTGGCCTGGAATGGAGATGTCGCCGAAGGTCTTACGGAAGGCTTCGGAGGCATAGACATCCTCGGGGCTGCCTTCTGCAAGGACCGTCTGGTCGAGGAGAATGACCTCGTCTGCGTACTTACGAACGTACTGCAGATCATGGGAGATGATGATGATAGCGACATCGAAATGGTCACGGATATAGACCATATTCTGATAGAAGAGGTCGAGGCCATTCTGATCCACACCGGAAACGGGCTCATCTAAAAGCAGAAGGTCGGGATCATCCATAACAGACAGGGACAGCAGGACACGCTGCAGCTGGCCGCCGGACAGGGAGCCAACGGGCTGGTCGATCAGGTCCTCTGCCTGGAAGACCTTGAGGGCTTCTATGATCTCTGCATGGAGCTTCCCGGACTTTATAAAAACCGGAAATCTGCTGCGGAAGGATGCCATAAGGTCATAGACATCCATGGGTGTGGACTTGTCGATATTCAGGTGCTGGGGAACATATCCAACCCGGATCTTCTGCATGGCACCGTCTTCCACGTTCTTGAACTCGATGGAACCTGTGTGAGGAACCTCATCGAGCATGGCCCGGATGAGTGTTGACTTACCGGCTCCGTTCTGTCCGATCACGGCTAAGATGCTGCCACAATGCACATGGAGATTTACGTCCTTTAAGACTAGCTGGCTGCCAAAAGATACGCCCAGCTTCTTCACCTTAACGCAGTGAAATCCACAGGGCTTTATTAACTTTTTCATATGTGCCTGTTTCATTATTCTTCTGCCCCTAAAAGAGTGGTACGAATCTGATCAAAGTTCTCCTGCATAGCAAGAAGATAGCCATCCTGCTCGCTTTCCTGTCCGTCCTTGGGGCGGGTCAGGGGGTCTAAGTAGATAACCGTGGCGGATGCTTCTTCCGTCATACGATCTCCCATCTCTTCGCCATAGGTCCTCTCGGCAAAGATGATCTTGTCGTCGCTTAGGGCAAGGGCATCAAGAACCTGTCTTACCTCGCCGGCACTGACCTGGCGCTCTTCATCGAGATCCATGGTCATCGTAACCTGCATATCTAGATCTTCCGCCAGATATAAAAAGGCCTCATGGAAGACAACGACCTTTTTGCCTGAAAGTGCTGCCTTAAGTTCTGCTTCTTCGCTCTGCAGGGACTCCAGCTTCTTAAGATAGGCTTCGGCATTCTTCTTGTACTGATCTGCATGGACAGGATCTCTTATAGACAGGCCCTCCTCCATACTCTCTACTTCCTTCCTGTAGAGTTCGATATCCATCCAGAAGTGGGAATTTTGCTCCCCATGATCATGATCGTGATCGTGATCCGCGTCCTCGTGGTCAGCGTCCTCGTGGGCAGAGTCCTCGTGATCGTGATCCTCCTCTTCTTCGTCTTCCTCCGGAAATTCCGCAAAGGATGCGGAGAGATTAATGATAGAGAGCTTGGGATAGGTCTTGGCTACCTTCGATACAAAGGACTCGATACCACCTCCATTGATCAGGAGGACATCTGAATCAGCCATGGCCTTCATGTCTTCTGTGGTCAGCTGGTAATCGTGGAGACAGCCTGTCTGCGGCTGGGTCAGATTTCTGACCTCTACACCGTCGATATCGCCGGCAACATTCAGTGCTGCAATGTAGACAGGATAGAAGGATGCCGTGATAACGAAGGATTCCTTCTCTGCATCCGCGGAATATACACTCTTCGTGCTCTTTAGATAAATGGCTGTACTTCCCAGGAAGAAGAGCGCAATACAGCTTAAGAGCAGAAAGACAAAGACTGCCTTTTCTCTTGCCATTTTAGTGCTTTTCATTTTCCACTACCTGACTCATAAAATCTTCCATAATATCCTTACCCATACCTGTCATAGAAGAATAAGGAACCATGATACAGTCTTCTTCTGCTCCCAGACATTCGCGAATGCGGTTCAGCTGCTTCTCGATCTCTCTGGGTTTGATCTTATCTGCTTTGGTACAGATGATGATGGGATCGAATCCGAGGTATACCAGCCAGTCATACATCTGCTTATCTTCTGCCGAAGGGTCATGACGGATATCTACAAGTTCGAAGACATAACGCAGCATATCGGACTCGGTCAGATATTTCTGGATCATGACACCCCATGCATCACGATTGGCCTGAGAATTCTTCGCATAACCGTATCCGGGAAGGTCTACCAGATAGAGGCAGTCATTGACCTTATAATAGTTCAGGGTCTGGGTCTTACCGGGCTGTGCCGAGGTACGGGCCAGCTTCTTACGATTCATGAGGGAGTTGATCAGACTGGACTTTCCCACATTCGATCTTCCGCAGAATGCAATCTCCGGATCCGTGTTACGGGGTAATTTTTTCGTTGTGATACCACATACGGTTTCAAGGGTAGCTTCTGTTACTCTCATATTCATCCTTTCCTGCATAAGAATCGCCCTGCTCTACATTTCCCGAGGGAGCCTTCGTCTGGCAGAAAAGGGAGTCTGGACACATGGTCCACACCCCCTCGTCTGATTCTTCATCAGTCTTGTATTAATTTCACAAGGCTGGTGTATATATTCCTTAGGCAGATTTCTTCTTGCCCTTCTTCTCGATTCCGATGATCCCGGTGTCCTTAGACTTATCCTCTAAGATCAGGTTGCTATCAACCTTCTCCTTAGTAATCAGGATCTCCTTAACGCTCTCGTCGGAAGGTACATGGTACATATCCTCCATGAGGACATTCTCGACGATGGCACGGAGGCCTCTTGCACCGGTCTTACGCTCGATGGACTTCTTTGCGATCTCACGAAGAGCGTCATCATTGAAGCTAAGCTCGACACCGTCCATACGGAAGAGCTCACGGTACTGCTTGGTAAGAGCGTTCTTGGGTTCTGTCAGAATGCGAACCATATCGTCCTCGGTCAGTTCGTCGAGGGCTACGTTAATAGGTACACGACCGATGAACTCGGGGATCAGACCAAACTTGATGAAGTCCTGAGGGAGAACCTGGCGGAGAAGTTCTCCGACCTTGCGCTCATCATGAGTCTTCACATCAGCTCCGAAGCCCATAGAGGTGCTGTCGGTACGATTCTCAATGATCTTATCGAGTCCTTCGAATGCTCCACCACAGATGAAGAGGATATTCTGGGTATTGATCTGGATCAGTTCCTGCTGGGGATGCTTACGTCCGCCCTGGGGAGGTACGGATGCATTGGTTCCCTCGAGGATCTTCAGAAGAGCCTGCTGTACGCCTTCACCGGATACATCACGGGTGATGGAGACATTCTCGGACTTCTTGGTGATCTTATCGATCTCATCGATGTAGATGATACCAACTTCAGCCTTCTTGATATTGTAGTCTGCAGCCTGGATCAGCTTGAGAAGGATGTTCTCAACGTCTTCACCGACATATCCTGCTTCGGTAAGGGTAGTTGCATCTGCAATTGCAAAAGGAACGCCTAACTGACGTGCCAGAGTCTGTGCGAGCAGAGTCTTACCAGAACCGGTAGGTCCTAAGAGAAGAACATTCGACTTCTGAAGTTCTACATCAGACTGCTGCTTGTTTACAATTCTCTTATAGTGATTATATACCGCTACAGACAGAACCTTCTTCGCTTCATCCTGACCGATGACATAATCATCGAGGAAGGACTTTAGTTCTTCCGGTTTCTTCAGATTGATCTGGAACTCATCTGCTTCCTGGCCATCTTCTTCATCAGGACCGAATTCGTCATCCACTATCTCTGAGCAGATCTCAATACACTCGTCGCAGATATATACCCCATTGGGGCCGGCAATGATCTTACGAACCTGAGATTCGGGCTTTCCGCAAAAACTGCAGCGGACTCCATTGTCTTTTCTGTTTGCCATAATGACCTTCTTACTTTCTTTTCAATATGTTGAAGAAGGGCATCCCGATTCAGTCTCTGTACAGAACATATCATTCCTGTACAAAAGACCATCCTCAGGCTACCCTTTCAAACTTAAGTCCTATCTTCAGCTATCCGAACGGTTCGTGATAATGCTATCAACAAGTCCGTAATTCAGTGCCTCTTCTGCATCCATATAATGGTCACGTTCCGTATCCTGGCAAACCTTTTCGTAAGGCTGACCGGTATTTGCTGCAAGCATACGGTTCAGCTTCTCTTTGGTCTTCAGAATATTCTCTGCGGCAATCTGAATCTCCGTTGCCTGACCTTTGGTGCCACCGGAAGGCTGATGAATCATAATCTCAGCATTGGGGAGTGCAAAACGCTTGCCCTTGGTACCACCTGCGAGAAGGAAAGCACCCATGGATGCTGCCATTCCGACACAGATTGTGGAGACATCACACTTGATATACTGCATGGTGTCATAGATACCCAGACCTGCTGTTACCATTCCACCAGGGGAATTGATGTAGAGGTGAATATCCTTAGAAGGGTCCTGAGACTCCAGGAAGAGAAGCTCTGCGATAACGATCTGTGCGGTCGTTTCGTTAACTTCTTCACCCAGGAAGATAATTCTGTCCTTGAGAAGGCGGGAGTACAGGTCGTAGCTCCGCTCTCCTCTGGAATTCTGTTCAATTACGTAAGGAATTGTTGCCATAAGCCCTCCAAACTAACGGAAGATCAGTCCTCCTTATCGGACTCTTCCTTATCAGCTGCAGCCTTCTTCTTAGCCTTGGCACGCTCTTTTGCGTTATCCATAACGAAGTCAACTGCCTTCTGAATCTTAAGATCCTCACGGATGCTCTCACGATCGGAATCGCGAATGTTCTTGTTCAGATCTTCAAACTTCATCTTGTACTGCTCTGCCATCTTCTTGATCTCTTCATCGATGTCCGCATCAGTGATTTCGAAATTCTGTTCCTTGGCGATTGCTTCGAGAACGAGAGAATTCTTGATGCGGTTCTCGGCATCAGGACGAACCTGCTCGCGGAGCTGCTCAAGAGTGGTTCCGGTGAACTGGAAGTACTGATCCATGGACAGACCCTGGCGAGCCATATTCTGTGCCATCTCATTGATCATGTTGTCTTCCTGGGTACGAATCATTGCTTCAGGGATATCCATGGCAGACTTCTCAACGATCTTGGCGATTGCTTCTTCTTCCTTGGTACGACGTGCGGTCTCTTCCTTGGTCTTCTCGAGCTTAGCCTTAACATCAGCCTTGTACTCATCGAGAGTCTCAAACTCAGACACATCCTGAGCGAAGTCATCGTTCAGTTCAGGAAGTTCCTTAGCGGTTACGGAGTTAAGGTGAACCTTGAAGAGTGCCTTCTTACCAGCAAGTTCCTTTGCCTGATAATCTTCAGGGAAAGTAACATTAACTTCTACATCATCGCCGGCAGACTTGCCAACGAGCTGATCTTCGAAAGTATCGATGAAGCTGTGAGAACCGAGAACGAGGTCATAGTTCTCACCCTTGCCGCCTTCGAATGCCTTATCATCAACGAATCCTTCGAAGTTGATGTTAGCGGTATCCTTCAGCTCAGCTGCGCGGTCAACCTTAACGGTACGTGCGTTGCGGTTTCTCTCAGCTTCGATTTCCTTATCAACATCTTCGTCAGAAACGGTGGTGTCGATCTTGGTAACGGTGATGCCTTCATACTTGCCAAGCTTCACTTCAGGCTTAACTGCTACTTCTGCAGTGAAGACGAAATCCTTGCCGGCTTCAAGAGTCACAATCTTAATCTCAGGCTGAGATACGATGTCGAGTCCGGACTCATCATAAGCCTTAGGATACTCTTCCTGAATCAGGATATTAGCAGCACTCTCATAGAACACTTCTTTTCCGTAATGAACTTCGATCATCTTTCTGGGAGCCTTGCCCTTACGGAAGCCGGGAATCTGAATGTTCTTCTTCTCGCGGTTGTATGCCTGATCGATAGCCTTGTCAAATGCACAAGCCTCAACCGTAACGGTGAGTTTTGCCATGTTATGTTCTAATTTTTCTACCTGTACGCTCATTGTTTTACTGATTTCCTCCTTGGATTTGGGGTTTCATATAGGACACACCCGGCCCCATACACACATTGATGAATTATAACATAGGGAATTATCTAAATCAATGTCATAGATTTATGAAAGTTCTCTTAAATTATCCTTAGCTTTCGCTGGGTTCGAAATGGCTATAGACCACCCGATCCGCGATCTCCTTGGCCGTGTTCTCATCTGCGAGATACCTGATGATCTCGAGGGCGAAGTCATTGACCGTACCCATGCCTCGGCTGGTGATGATATTGCCATCGATCACTACGGGATCATAGCTTACCTTCGCTGACAGAAGTCCATTCTCCATCCCGGGATAGCAGGTTGCCTTCTTGTCTCTTAATATGCCAGCCTTGCCGAGAACGGTAGGTGCTGCGCAGATAGCTGCTACCAGCTTTCCCTTCTCGAAGAATGTCTGAATGGTATCAATGATCTTCACATTATTCATGAGATTCTCTGTGCCCTTGAGACCTCCGGGGAGAACGATGGCATCGTAAGAATTCAGATCGATGTCCTTCAGGCAATAGTCGCACTCGAACTGAATGCAGTGGGAACCCATTGCACGACCTCTGTTCTGAACGGAGATCATATCAATATCAAGTTTTGCACGACGCATAAGATCTACAACGGTAAGTGCCTCGATCTCTTCAACGCCGTCTGCAATACAGATTGCTGTCTTTGCCATATGTATATCCTTTCTCTTGTCTGCATCTTGTCTTACGAAAGCTGCTCGCTCATCGTATTGTTATGATAACGGGTATCGTTCGTCACTTCTCTTCCAAACCAGTCCGGTGCGATGAAGCGAAGTGCTGCTTCTTCCGTCGGGAACTCCACCTCAGCCATCTGAAGCAGGCTTCCATCTGCTTCTTCGACATTCCGGAAGAGGTCAAGCTCGATCTTCAGGTCCTTGGCCGGCGGGTCGATGGGATCCTGGGCAGGGAGTCCTGCGTCTCTTCTTCGGTCAGTATCCATGCGATATCCATCCTCTAAGGGGATCACATAACGAACCTTCTCGATCACCTTGCCATCTGCCTTGGTTTTCAGATGGGCATAGGATTCCCTGGTAAGAGGCATGGTCTCTTCGATGTGTGCCATCAGGCCACCCGACTTATACACAACCGTATAGGTATCTTCGTTCACACTCACGTCCGACGGCAGCTTGGCTGCGATCTTACGGGTTCGCTCTACATTTCCCGTAGGGAGAACCGCCTTGGTCGTCGCACGAATGCGCAGAACCGGCGATGTCGACAGATAACCCTGTTCAATGCCGTAATGTGGATATTCTTCCAGGTCCACAGGCAGGACCGGAATCAGGAATTTTCTCTCAATCTCCATGGCATAAGCCCTCCAATCCTTGATTATAACGGCCTTTTCTATTATTCGCAACTTCTCCCCTCGGGAAATGTAAAGCGAGACCTACTCTTCCCCCTCCTTCGATGCTTTCGCATCGTCATAGTTGTCGAGGAAGCTGTGATGCACGCCATCAGCGGTCTTATATCCCAGGATCATGGGCATTGCCACATTTTGCATGGAACGGAAGAGATTGATGCCAACCATGGCATCCCTCTTCTCGAGGAAAGCGATCAGGCGCTTCACTTCTGCCCTCTTACTGCCCTGCTCGGTACCACCGCAGCTTGCGCAGGATTCGGTCAGACGGCAGGCACAGTTGATGAAGTGCAGGTCATTGTAATCTCTCCAGTGGATGATGTCTTGTTCACGGATGTAATACATGGGACGGATCAGTTCCATGCCAGGGAAATTGGTGGACTTCAGCTTGGGCATCATGGTCTGGATCTGTCCGGAATAGAGCATGCCCATCAGGGTCGTCTCGATGACATCATCGAAGTGATGACCGAGTGCGATCTTATTACAGCCGAGTTCCTGTGCCTTGTGATAGAGCCAGCCGCGACGCATGCGGGCACAGAGATAGCAAGGAGATCCGGACCCGTCATACCCTGCATCGCCTGCGACGATATCGTAGATGGAGGTATGGAAGACGGTGATCGGGATATTGAGCTTCTTTGCGTTCTGCTCGATGGTCTTTGCATTGATGTCGTTATACCCTGGATTCATGACAAGATAGACCACTTCGAAGTTCTGAATGCCATGGCGGGACAGTTCCTGGAAGAGCTTGGCCAGGAGCATGGAGTCCTTGCCACCGGAGACACAGACCGCAATCTTATCTCCCGGCTGGATCAGGTCATATTCCTTGATCGCCTTGGTGAATCTGCGCCAGATGGTCTTCTTGAACTTCTTGCGGATGGACTGCTCGACCTTCTCTGCATAAGACATGCGAAGGTACTTCTTCTGCTTATGACTAAGACCTTCAAGTTCTTCTTCTGTGAGGTCGGCTGCTGTGAGTTTGTCTGCTGTGGGATCGGCTGCTGTGACCTTGTCTGCCGTGGGGACGTCTGCTGTGACCTTGTCTGCCGTGGGGGCGTCTGCTGTGGGATCGGCTGCTGTGACCTTGTCTGCCGTGGGGGCGTCTGCTGTGAGGAAGTTTTCCTCATGCTTCTCTTCTGCCTTGGGTTTAACCCCATCCAAGAGACGCTTCATCTCCAGTCTCAGGTAGGACTGCCAGCCGCCTTCGATGGAATATGCTTCGATATGGTACTTCTGCAGATTCTCAGCGATGCGCTCTGACTGTTCTCCGGTATAGCAGAGAAGATAGACTGGCACGCGGGCGGGTCTGTCCTCCTCAAACATCATATTGTCGATGGTGACTTCTGCAAGAGAAGTCAGAGTCTTCATAATCCCCGCAGGATCCGAAGGGAATTCTTCAAAGTAAAGATTCCTGGCCTTAGGGTAGGTCTCCTTATGGAAGTCTTCCGCGGAACGGATGTCCACCACAAGATGGGGACGTTCTTCATTTTCGAGGGATTCTATACTTGCAATCAGGTTCATGTTCAAAGGATATGTCTCCTCTTCCATTCTTATTCTTCGTGCGCTACCCAGGCATATTCATGAATCTAAGTCAGGTACTGCACTCACCATTATATATGATGCGTCAAGAGTCCTTGCGATGCGCGAAAAGGGCCAAGATAGGATGCTCGGGGAGGCTGCTCCTGGAAGATGCGCTGAGCAGGAAAAGAGCTGCAAAGATTCGCCTGGGCTTCTCTTCACAGCTCTCTACTATTGTGTATTGGTTTTGGTTAAAGGAGTTTTCTGCCTCTCGGCAGGTCAAATGACAATTTTCGGAAGGTATTAATTAAAGGTTTTCAAATGCAGTCTTCAGATCTTCGATGATATCGTCTGCATTCTCAGCGCCGATGGAGAGGCGGATGGTGTTCTGAGCGATACCCTGCTCCTTCAGCTCTTCCTCGTTATCCTCGGAATGCGTGGTGGATGCGGGATGGATAGCCAGAGACTTAACATCTGCTACATTAGCTAAGAGGGAGAAAAGCTCGAGGTTATCGATGAACTTCTGTGCGGTCTTAGCATCACCCTTGATATTGAAGGTGAAGATGGAACCACCATCGTTGGGATAGTACTTCTTGTAGAGTTCCTGCTGCCTGGGATCATCGGATACAGCGGGATGAGATACGGACTCAACCTGGGGCTGCTCTTTCAGGAACTTTGCAACCTTCACTGCGTTCTCAACCTGTCTCTCAACACGAAGAGAGAGAGTTTCAAGACCCTGAAGGAATACGAATGCATGTACAGGGCTGAGGGTTGCTCCGGTATCACGAAGAAGGATTGCACGGATATAGGTAGCTACAACTGCAGGTGCAGTATCCTTTGCGAAGGAAACACCATGGTAAGATGCGTTGGGTTCAGTGAGCCAAGGATACTTGTCGGAAGAAGCATAGTCGAACTTGCCACCATCCACGATCACACCACCGATTGCGGTACCATGACCACCGATGAACTTGGTTGCGGAATGAACTACGATATCTGCGCCATACTCAATGGGACGAACCAGGTAAGGAGTTGCGAAGGTGCTGTCGATTACCAGGGGTACACCGTTCTTATGAGCAAGGTTTGCCAAGGCTTCGATATCAACTACTTCAGAGTTGGGGTTACCAAGAGTCTCAATGAAGAGGAGCTTGGTGTTGGGCTGGAATGCTGCCTGAACTGCATCCAGATCGTCAGGATCTACGAAAGTGGTGCTGATGCCATACTCGGTAAGAGTATGCTTCAGAAGGTTGTAGGTACCACCGTAGATGTTCTTAGCTGATACTACGTGATCGCCAGCCTTTGCAAGTGCTTCGATTGCGTAGGTTACTGCTGCTGCACCGGAGCCAACTGCCAGAGCTGCTACACCACCCTCAAGAGCTGCCATTCTGGTTTCGAATACGCCCTGGGTAGGATTGGTAAGTCTTCCATAGATGTTACCTGCATCGCGGAGACCAAAACGATCAGCTGCATGCTGGCTGTTACGGAATACGTAGGAGGAAGAGAGATGGATGGGAACTGCTCTTGCGTCAGTTGCGGGATCCGGTTCTTCCTGTCCTGCGTGGATTGCGATTGTTTCAAACTTGAGTGCTCTTTCATTAAGATGTGCCATAATATTTTCCTCTTTCTTTTTCTATATCTTATCTTCTCTTCCAGGAGGCTTCCCGGAAGGAAGGTCTCACATTCGGCTCTTGCTGCACATTCGACACATGATGTCGAACAAGAAGATTCGGTTGTCACTGTGTACTACTCTCATGTCTCTTCTCCTCTTCGTCTGCCTGAGATCTTTCGCATCTCTTGTTTACAAGACATATCTTATCGGAAAATTCGGTTCTTGACTAATACTTGAAAACTAATCTTGGCTATAGGACATGTTTATAGCTAAATATTTTGCATGAAAGCAATAAGAAAAGCCCCATCCTCGCGGATGGGGCCATAAAAAACATTGGCATACTTTTATTCTATTTATATTACATAAGTATCCGCTGCATCTGCACTCCAGTCGAGAAGGTCCTGTAGGGTTACCTTATCCACAACAGAGCTTACAGCGTCATCGATCATCTGCCAGAGGCGAACGGTTGCACAACCGGTTCTCTTCTCGCATTCCATGGAATTCTGATCCAGGCAGGCTACCGGAGCCAGGTCACCCTCTGTAATGCGAAGGATTTCTCCTACCTTATAGTCTTTCGGATCTCTGTTCAGAAGATATCCTCCCTGAGCTCCACGCACGGAACGAACAAATCCGCCCTTATTAAGAAGAGAGATAATCTGTTCCAGATACTTCTCAGAGATCTCCTGTCTCTTCGAGATATCCTTCAGGCTGATCGGCTCACCGGTATTATAGCGTGCCAGATCCAGCATCAGTTGCATGGCATATCTGCCCTTGGTCGAAATCCTCATTAATTAACTCCTGATTCAATAATCTTCCCATTCAGAGAGTTTGTGCCTCTGAATTATTCAGCGAAGAGTGCGGTGGAGAGGTAACGATCTCCGGAATCCGGAAGCAGAGCAACAATATTCTTACCCTTTGCTTCTTCTCTTGCAGCGATAATGGTAGCCGCCTTCAGAGCTGCTCCGGAAGAGATACCAACCAGTGCGCCTTCGGTATGACCGAAGCGTCTGCCTTCTTCGAATGCATCTTCGTTCTCAATGGTAATCACTTCATCATAGATCTTGGTATCAAGAACTGCAGGAACGAATCCGGCACCGATACCCTGAATCTTATGAGGTCCTGCGGTTCCCTTTGAGAGTACGGGGCTGTTTGCAGGCTCAACAGCGATAATCTTAACATTAGGGTTCTTAGACTTCAAGTACTGACCAACACCGGTAATCGTTCCGCCGGTACCTACACCAGCAATGAAGTAATCAACCTTACCTTCGGTCTGCTCGAAGATCTCAGGACCAGTGGTCTTGAAATGAGCTTCTGCATTCGCCTTATTGTCGAACTGGCCTAAGATAACAGAACCGGGGATGGACTCCTTCAGCTCTTCTGCCTTAGCAATCGCACCCTTCATTCCCTTAGCGCCTTCGGTAAGAACAAGTTCAGCACCGTAAGCCTTCAGGAGGTTTCTACGTTCAACAGACATGGTGTCCGGAAGAGTAAGGATTGCATGATAGCCCTTAACAGCAGCTACTGCTGCAATACCGATACCAGTGTTACCGGAAGTCGGCTCGATGATGGTTGCACCAGGCTTCAGAATTCCCTTCTCCTCTGCATCAGCAATCATGTTCAGAGCGATACGATCCTTAACGGAACCAGCGGGATTGAAGAGTTCAAGCTTAGCGAAGATATTTGCATCGCTTGCGCCTGCAGCTGCTGCATAACGATCAGCCTTTAAAAGGGGGGTATTTCCAACGAGTTCGATTGTGCTGTTAACATATTTTGCCATGATGATTATCCTTTTCTAAGACATCTACTGTGTCTAAAACAATTCTATTTCATCTCTATTCTTTGTTTCTATCCAAAGACTTATTTCTTATTTGATTCTAATATCTTTTTCCTGTTTTTTCCCTTACTTACAGGCTCGGAAGGAAGGGTAAGAATCCAGGCAACATCGGAATACGTATTTTTCAGTTTTCATATGCCCTCCGTTTTATTTCCCTATAACTCTAGTAAGTTACTAGGTTTTGCCTTACGAAGTGATTATATGAGCATTCTGATTTCTTGTCAACAGGAAGTTTGAGATATATTATCCTCTATACGAAAAAGGAGCACGGCCTCTGTCGTGCTCCTTTTCTTCCTACATCTGATGTCTTACGATGCGGTACTCATCATTCGACTGGTAATAAGGACAAGCCTTATAGTGGCCGGTCACCAGACGAACGTAATCGTCCTCATCCATCTCCATCTCACAGTAATATTCTTCATCTTCTTCATCGTAGACGAAGTTATTGCAGGTATTACAATCCCCCTGCACTTCTCTCTTCTCATACATGATGCTCACCTCTCTTAGTGCATGACTGCGCCCAGCAGTCCATAGAAGAGGATGGAGATAATGGTGGTTGCCATTGCGACGCCCAGAAGCTCTGCAACAACCGCCTTCTTTGTATCCATCTCCAGAAGAGCTGCAACCAGAGAGCCCATCCATGCGCCGGTTCCAGGAAGAGGAACTCCGACAAAGAGAAGCAGACCCATGAATTCTGCATTCGATACAGATCCGGACTTCTTCATGGCGCGTGCCTCCAACTTATCTACCAGGGGGCGGAAGATCTTGAACCTACGCATCCAGTGGAAGATTTTCTTAATGAAGAGCAGAATAAAGGGTATGGGAATGATATTACCAATCACGCAGATAGGAATCGCACGAAGCAGAGGAACCTGCAGGAGCGATGCAGCAATCAGACCACCTCTGCACTCTAAGAGCGGCATAAGGGAGATGATGAATACCACCAGCTCTGCGGGAACATACTGTCCAATACCATTTGCAAACCACTGTACAATAACGTCCATGAAAAACTCCTAACCAATTCTTTTGATCTCTCAGTGCTGTACGCTTTCCTTCTTACGAGAGACAACCCTTCTTCATAAGCCAGCCTTCCGTGAATTCGATGAAACGCTTCATCTCTTCATCCGTACCAATTGTAATACGAAGATAGTCGCTGATTCTGGGTTTCTCGAAGTAACGTACGAAGATACCCTCTTCCCTCAGGTCCATGAAGAGTTCCTTGGCACTGATCTTCTCATGTTTTGCGAAGATGAAGTTGGTCTTCGAATCGCCAAATGTAAAGCCAAGCCGACGTAATTCCTTCTTCGTCCACTCTCGGGTTGCCATAAGTTTGCGAAGCCCTTCCTCGAAATATGCCTTATCCGAAATGGCTGCTGCTCCCAGGCGAATGGTAATGGCATCCATGGTATAGGAATTAAAGGAATACTTCACATCCGACAGATAAGAGATCAGCTTGGGGTTACCCATGGCAAAACCGATGCGGCTTCCTGCCATGGCGCGGCTCTTCGAGAAGGTCTGCACCACGAGAAGGTTATCATACTTATCAATCAGAGGCAGCATGGAATCAGCGCCGAAATCAACATAGGCTTCATCGATGATCACAATACAGTCCGGATGATCCTTCACCAGCTGCTCGTATGCATCTCTTCCCTCTGTCACACCTGTGGGCGCATTGGGATTGGGAAGAACGATTCCGCCACACTCCTTCTGATAATCCTCGATATTCACATGGAATTCATCCGTAAGTGGAATGGTCTCATAAGGAATCCGGAATTCATCCGCCCAGACGTCGTAGAAGGAATATGTGATATCCGGGAAGAGAATGGGCTTCTTCGAATTGAAGAAAGTCAGGAAGCTCATTGCCAGAACATCATCAGAACCAATTCCTACGAATACCTTCTCCGGTGCAATCTCATAATAAGATGCAATGGCATCTGCAAGTTCCGTGATCTTCGGATCCGGATACTTACGCAGTTCCTTCACGTCAAAAGAACGGAGAGCCTCTTCTACTCCCGGTGCAGGAGGATAGGGATTCTCGTTGGTATTTAATTTGATAATGTCCTTACGTCTCGGCTGTTCTCCGGGGACATAGGGTGTCACCCGTCTTATGTTTTCTTCCCAGTTTCCCATTTCTTTTTCCTTTTTCTTTTCCCTGTTTTAAGCAATGCCTTCCCGCTTAAGAGCAGAAAGGCATGCCACTTCTCTTACTTATGATCAATCCGTCGGAATACCATTTGCCGCACGAATTGCATTCATTGCATTATGCGCATCAATCAGAGCCTGCGCATTGGTTACCATTCCCTGAGCGTTGGGTGTCAGTGCATTCCACTGGCTCCAGAGCTGGGCCATCATGGTAGAAGACTCAGGGGTCAGAGCTGCGAAATAAGGAGCATTCTGATCAATTGCAGCGATCATAGCCTGTGCAGTCTGAGGATCGTAGGTAGTATCTTCGGTTCCGGGCAGGTCGTAAATGAATACAGGAACACCCGGTTCAACAATGTCATAGAGCTTACCTGCGATGCTAAGAGGCAGGTTTACACAACCATGGGAGCCACGGGTCAGGTAGAAGTTACCACCGAAGCTAGGCTGCCAGGTTGCATCATGGAAGCCTTCTCCATTGAAGAAGTGCATCCAGTAAGAAACCTTGGTATGGTACTCAGTACCATCGTCGTTCACACCATTTAAAACACAGGGAGACTTCTTGAACTGGATATACCAGGTACCGCAATGGGTCTGATGTCCGGTATTCGGATTACCGGTAACAACCGGAGATTCCAGAACAACTTCGCCGTTCTTGATGACCCAGAAGTGCTGACCGGTACGGTTAACCTCGATGTAGAGATTACCGGGGCCCTTACGTCCGCCATAAGCCGTCTGAGAATATACGAAATCACGGCAGACATCCTTCTTGGCCTTGAGGTCTTCCATCAACTGTTCTACTTCGCCATCCTGATCGATCTTATAGCCATAAGAGCCGCCGCCCACTTCGATATCACTTCCGGTCACGGAGTGAATGGTCATGGGCTTACCTACCGTATTGTACTTCTCTGCCATCTCAGACACGAATTCGCGGATTGCATCCTCATCATAGGAGAGATTGCCCTTCTTATCGGTCTTGAGCCAGGAAGCCATGGTCTCCTTGGAGACAACTTCCTTATCACCATCGATATCGTAAGTCAGATTCATGGAAATCTGCTCGTTCAGAGCATCCACATTCTTATTTAAAGCTTCATCATCAGAGAAGACAGTAGGCTGAACATAGGACTTGCTCTCAGTAAGATCAAGGCGCGGAGTCATATTTGTGATTGCCTCACCCATGTTCTTCTTCAGTGCCTTCAAGTCTACTTCGTTGCCATAGACTTCAGGTTCCACCTTAGCGCCATTATCATCATATACGAGCTTAGCATCTTTTGTCGGAGTGATATCAGTATTCGTTACTGCCGGAAGTTTGCTCATCACCTGTAAAAGCGCGCCTTCATCATAAGAGACAAGAAGCTTGCTCTCATAAGAAACCGGTTTTATAAGGGCCCCCACCCATCCAAAACCACTCTGGGAAGCGATCAATTTGTCGAGATCTGCCTTCGCGTCCTGAACATCGAGTTTTACATCATCCGGAAGCACAAGAGTTTCATTTCCATCCGCATCTGTGACGGTAAGGGAATACTCTCTCTCTTTATCCTTCAGTTCCTGCATTACTGTAGCCGCAGACTGACCGGAAGCTTCCACTCCATTTACCATGCTTCGGAAATAGAAGTGACTCTTGAAATAGATTGAAACAGCCAGATAAGCCAACAGGATTACCATGAGAATAGCGACAGGTATTGCCGTCTTTTTATTACGAAAAAGCTTCATTTAGTGACACCTCCTGCGTGTCTTGCTTTCCCCCCCAATCCCCATTTACATATTCTTTCTTATTATAAAGAAGAACTGATGCTTGTCAATCGAGATTCATCCATTCATCTCTCCACGGATCACAGATGCTCTTCTCTTCTTCTTGGCTTCATAGAGCTTGTCATCTGCTTCTTTTAAGAGTTCCTGAAAATCTACATTCTCATTGAATTCGAATTCCACACAACCCAGGGAGATGTTCACATAGAAGGGCAGCTCACTGATATCATTGAACTCTTCACAGGAGCCATGAATACTATCCTCTAGTTTTTGCATTGCATCCTTACCACTAGAGACTAGAATTCCTGCGAATTCGTCACCACCGAATCTTCCTACAACTGCCTTCTTACCAAGCTTCTCTGTCAGCGTCTTTGCCACCTGGAGAAGGGCCTGATCACCACCGCTATGGCCAAAAGTATCATTGATCTGTTTCAGATGGTCCAGATCTGCCATGAAGATTATCATCTTATCCTTGCGATGTAGACGCACAAAAGATTCGAGCTCATGGAAGACACCCTGACGATTGAGGATTCCGGTCAGAACATCATGGGTTGCAGTGAATTCCAGCTGATCATTCTGCTTCTGGAGTTCATAACGATACTCTTCCTGTATCTCGGACATTTCCAGGAATCGAATCGCGATTCCGAGCTGAAGGGCAACCATGTAATAGATGGATGCATCTTCTGCCCGAATCTCGAGTTTCAGAACACCATACTGAACCTTACCATCAAAGAGAAGGAAAGAGACATACTGTCTTGCATTCTCATCCTGTCCCGAAAGCAGATCGAATCCGCCTCTGGAAATCTTCTTCGCCTTATGGCCTTCATAGGTTTCGATCTTACTTCCTATCTGAGACATGACAAGATATAGCCCCCGCGGTGCTCGCAGAGGAGAATCCTTCTCCACTTCTCTCGGTTTCTTCAGTAAGAAGAGATAAGAAGAACGGGTTCCAAGCTGCTTGAGCTGATTTCCCACCTGATGGAAGAATTCCTTACGGCTGCCCGTGGATTGTATCAGAGTTCTTGCAAAAAGAGGTGCAACCCAGGACTGATGCTGTACCTGCTGCAGACTGGAGACAACATCGATAACATCTCTGCTCTGCAAAGAGTTCATGGTACTGTAATTCACGAGATTCTTGGAGTTATAAGCACATCCGCAGGAACCCCTGATAATCAGTTCCACAGGCAGTTTCCCGGAAGTACACTCTTCTCCCTCGAGAATCTGTCTTGCCATCTGGCAGCACTTCTTACCCATGGCATCAGTATTCTGCCATACCGTGGTGAGGGCAGGCTTGCAATAGCTTGCCATCTCCATGTTATCAAAGCCTGTCACGGCAACATCGACGCCCACCTTAAGACCATGCTTCTTCAGCACTCTATAGATTGCAACTGTCATCTCATCATTCGCACTTGCAATCGCTTCGATATCCGGATTGTTCTCCAGAAGCCTCTCAACCTGGGCATCCACATTCTCCGAATAATCCCCATGCTCTACCATCTCTTCCGTCACTTCGAGACCATAAGCCTGCATGGTATCCCGATACGCCTCCAGGCGTTCTTCCGCGTCTGTATTACCTTCAGGGCCTGCCAGAAAGACGATATTCTGATAAGCATGAACCGTAATCAGATGCTCGATACACTTGGTCATACCGCCATAATTATCTGCAATCATCGAATAGACATTCTCTTCTCCCTGGGAGGGTTCCTCTAGGAAGATGATGGGAATATCAGGGAATCTGGACAGAAAATCCTCATGGCTTGCCTTGCTGTGATAGATATGAATGGAACCATAAGCAACAATGAGAAGATCCAGATCCAGAAAACTGGAATAGTCATAGAGGGTATAGTACTGGTAATCGAAGTCAGAATCCGCCGTTGATATCTCGCGGAGGAAACTGTCGGCCTCCGTACCAATATAATAATGGACTTCCGTATCCTCAACCTTCTCCATCTCATTATAGATGGTACGGAAGAGTCGTCCCGGATGATCTGTATGAATATTGCCGATCATTACACCCACGGTATATTTTTTCTTCATCATT